>Ga0315547_1000320_pt1 | contig 50360 bp, 60 predicted proteins | sample SalMarSW160240MG_2_FD_202542 | JGI IMG/M metagenome (GOLD analysis project Ga0315547, IMG submission 202542) | Salt marsh sediment microbial communities from the Plum Island Ecosystem LTER, Massachusetts, United States - Salt Marsh Sediment SW1601-240 ...
TTGTACGGCGAGGCGCGACGACGCACATCAGGCACGTGAGCTAGAGCCTGCAGAACACAGAGGGGATTCCCTGCGAACCGCCCGGCGGGATCATGGGGTCAGACCTTCATTCTTAGGATTTCATCGTCTCATGGACGCGTTTCGCGATCACGCTGATCGTGGAGTACAAGAGTCCTACATGGTCTCCCACTTCTCTGAGCGTGTAGTGATGAATACGCACCGCCTGATAGATCCGCTCATTGCGCGTCGCCTTGTCGGTGACATCCGCAAACAGCTCCTCCAAGCTCGGTCGCGCTGCGAAGCGTTCACGTTTGCGATACTCCGGATCGAGTGGTTTCTCTTTGAGCAGGGGCCGCAGTTGATCCACGAATCCATCGCTCCCCAGCAGTGCGCCCGCCCTCAACTCATCCCACACATTGATTCCTCGTCCTTGTCGAACGAATCGGCGGTATGCGCGGACCGCACGTTCCCGGTCTGAATCGAACTGAGACAAAACCCAATCGACAGCCAGGAACTCGGGCACCTCCGTCTGGCCCGCTGTGGCGCGATAGCTACTCCAGGGCCAATCACGCACGCTCCGCACCATCTTCGCACGGACCGGATTCAGTACCACGTAGCGAACCAACTCCAGTAGATAGCTCTCCTTCTCAACAAGGATCGCCTTGAAGCGTCCTTGAAGAAGATGTCCGACTCGGTCGTGTCGACGATTGAACCACTGGGTGTAAACACCGTTGAAAAGCTGCATCCCGTGAGACAAGTCAGCGTTAGGCGTCTCGATGAGGAGGTGGTAGTGGTTCGTCATCAGGCAGTACGCGTGGCAGATCCAGCCGTATCTATCGACAACGTCAGCCAGGGTATCGAGGAATCGGGCCCGATCGTCCTTGTCGAGAAAGATGCTCGCGCGCGCATTGCCACGACTGGTGATGTGGTAGACAGCGTTTTCGTATTCCAACCGCAATGGTCTCGCCATGGTGACCACAGTTTATCACGAAGAATCCAAAAAACAAAGGTCTGACCCCATTCTCACCGCCATTCTCACCATTCTCATTGACCCCATTCTCATTCTGTAATTGAAGCGCCTCGCTGTCCGTTTTGGGTACCACCGTAGTCTGGCGAGCGTGCCCCCCTCCTGCCAACTTATGCCTTTCTCCCGTTCAGGGGGCGGTCTCTCACCAAGCGAGAGGTCATGGCTTGCTCGAGCGGGTATGAGAAGGCTATGATGAAACAGAAGGAGGTGCCAACAATGAAGGAGTTGCGTTTCACAGTGGAGAACCAGCCCGGAGCCCTTGCAAAGATTGCCTCAGCACTCGGGGAGGCGCGTGTTAACATCGACGGGATTACTGGGCTAGGGTCGGAAGACACAGGATTGATCTGTCTCGCTATCGATGACCCTGGCGAAGCGCGGAGGATCTTGCAGGACCTTGCAGTGGACTTCAAGGAAAACGAAGCTTTGGTCATCGACATTCCCAATCACCCGGGAGAGCTGGCCACGCTACTCCGTCGGCTCGCTGACGACGGGATAAATGTGCAGTCTTTATACGCCGGCGTGGAGCGAAATAAGCTCGTCCTCACCGTGGACAACGTCGCTCGGGCGAAAGAGATCCTGCGGATAGCTTAGGGCTGAAGTGTTGCTGAGGTGAGCTCCTCAGACATCGGAAGGCTCACCTCGGTATGTGGAGGTCAAGTCTTTTTTCTTGAATCTGTAGTGGCTACGACAGTAATGTATATTACATTCCTGTGGCTAGTCGATGCGAGATCCGGAGCAACCCATTTACTTGCCTTCCGTGGCTTAACCTGTAACCTTAAGCCGTATGATAGGACAAGAACTGCTTTCCGATGTGGTAGAAATCTTTGAGAAACAAGGACGGCTGATCGAGCTTCCCAAGGATAAGACGATCGTGTTCGTTGGTGATACCCACGGGGACGTAGAGGCGACCGAGCGGGTATTTGATCGATTCCTCGACATGGATCATGTGATCGTTTTCCTCGGCGACTACGTCGACCGCGGTCCGGACTCAGCCGGAAACCTCGAGTTGATCCTGCAAACAAAGCTCGCTCATCCTGAGGCGATCTTCCCACTCATGGGAAACCACGAGGGCTGGGCGGTGGTGACAGTCTCACCGGCCGACTTCTGGCAGCGCCTCGCTCCCAAAGACGAGCAACACATCGCTTCGACCCTCTCGCTCCTTCCGTTCGCGGCCTGGCACCCGAGTGGAGTACTTGCCCTTCACGGCGCATTGCCCGATACAGACTCAATCGAGGCGATCCAAGATATCAAGCTTGGCTCATCGGACTGGCGACGCATCACCTGGGGCGACTGGATGGACGCCCCAGGAACCGTGCTCGATCCCGGTGCGCTCGGAAGGCCCGTGTACGGCCGAGACGCATTTGAGACGATCTTAAATCGCCTTGGACTCAAGGTGCTTATCCGCTCGCATCAGCCGCATGCCCCAGCCTACCTGTACGAGGATCGGTGCCTGACGATCTTCACTTCCAAGGCCTATGGCGGAACGCACCGCTATGTGGCGCTGCTTCGGTCAGAAAAAGCGATTCGCACCGCACGAGATCTGGAGCTGGTCGAGATATAACACAAAAGACAACAACTTACCTCCTCAAGTCTTTGCGCGTATTCTATGCATCGCTGCCTTGAGTATACGGGCAGGTAGCTATGCAGTTCGAACAGGCGGCCCCGTTCTCGACCCAGAATTCGTAGCAGTGATCGGCATTCACCGCCCAGCGGAGGATTCCCTCGTTGTTGGACGGACAGGCAACTTCGTACGACGGCTCACGCTCGGAGCTTATCGCATCCGCCTCACACGCCGTGGCGCACTTGTTGCAATCCTTGCAGGTCTTGGTAATGCCAAAATCGACCGGTCGATCCGGCTTCAAGGGAAGATCGGTAAACACCTTGCAGAGCCGCACGCAGGGGCCATATTCCGGAGTGATCAGAAGGCCGTTTCTCCCCAGTTGCCCCAGGCCGGCGTCGATGGCAAGTGGAATGCTCAGGGCGGTGTCGTTTCCCATCGGGATCGCACTGTAGCGAAGGTTACGGATGAACTGCGCCAAACTAGCGATGGTAAACGCCATGCGTGAGTAGCCAACGCCGGTCGCCACAGCGGACATGAACGCCGGTGAGGTCATCACCGCTTCCCTATCCATGGCTATCCCCATGACTACTGCGTACTTGTACTCATCGGGAATCGCGATCTTGTCACCACTTCGGTCGTAGGAGTAGATCCACTTGAGGTCTAGTTCACAAATACCAACGAGGTCCGCACCGTACATACGAGCCGTTTCTTTGACCTGTTTGCTCATGAGAGCTGGGTCCGGCACAGGATGCTCACCGAGCTTAATCATGCTTGGATCAGCTTCACCCAACCGCCTCCAGGAGAACGCGTCACTGAAACAGTCGTGCACGGTCCACGCTGCGAGTATCCTCGCGAAATCGACGCGAGAGTAACCGGGCCTCCCTTCGGCAATGATCTGCTCCACATCCTCCCGGAACTCCTTTCCGTAGAAGCTCGCTTTCCTGTCCCAGAACCGGCGCGCAAAGATGGTCTGTCGCTCATCGAAGCGGCGGTGCAGGGAGGGATCAACAGTGTACGGGAACTCATTTAGGTGCTTAATCAATCTTGTCTCCTCCTTCGGGAAAGCCACTCTTGACAGTAGCATGATATTGCCTTCGTCGACCGTGCACCATAGCAAGAATCGAACCACAAAAAGCAAACGCCGGCAACTATGCCTGCTAGGCACATCATTCTTACCGATAGATCGTGCCAGGACTTATTCGACAGAAGGTCGTTTAGGGCTAGCAACAGAGGGGCTTAACAATCATAATCTCTTGGCGATTCCGAACCCTTTCTTAGGAGGACGCAGTGAAGACCAGGGTAGATCGTACAAGAACCAAGATCGTCTGTACGATTGGGCCTGCATCTCGTGACGAGGCCACCCTTCGCGCGATGATCCGCACGGGGATGGATGTGGCGCGGATTAACTTCTCACACGGAACTCACGACGAGCATGCGTTCGACATCGCTGTTATCCGGCGGTTGGCACAGGATGAAGGCGCCGCGGTGGCCGTGATGGCCGACTTGCAGGGTCCGAAGTTTCGTCTCGGTACGATCGAGCCTGAGCCGCTTGTATTGAGGAGAGGCGATCGAGTTGTATTGACCAGCAGGAAGACGCCCAAGGAGAGGGACGAGATTCACCTGCCTCATCCTGAGGTGATCGACGGGGTTAGCGTTGGGTCAACACTCCTCCTCGACGACGGCACGCTTGAATTCACGGTGAAGGAGAAGGAATCCGATCGGCTGGTCTGCCAGGTCGTCGTAGGGGGCGAGCTACGCTCACACGTGGGGATCACCTCACCGGAAGAGTTGCCTCTCGTCTCATCGATCACACCCAAGGATCGGGACGATGCCGCCTTTGCTCTGGAGCAAGGGGTGGACTTCCTTGCTCTATCCTTTGTGAGAGACGCGAGCACTATTCAGGAGCTACGTCGGTTGATTCAACAGCTAACCAACAGCAAGAGGGATGTGGGTATTGTAGCCAAAATCGAGAAGCAAGAGGCACTGGACAATTTCGACGCGATCCTCGACGCAACCGACGCCGTGATGGTAGCGCGCGGCGATCTCGGGGTCGAGATCTCGGTGCAGGAGGTGCCACTTCACCAAAAAGCGATCATCCGCAAGTGCAACCAGGCCGGGAAACCTGTCATCACAGCCACCCAGATGCTGCAGTCGATGATCGATCATCCGCGCCCCACCCGGGCCGAGGCAAGCGACGTTGCCAACGCCATCCTCGACGGCACCGATGCGGTGATGCTCTCCGGTGAGACCGCGGTTGGCCGCTACCCGGTGCGTGCGGTGGAAACGATTGTCGAGATCTCCACCACGGTAGAGAAAGAGGCACTTCGCACGAGGGACGAGGTGGGTTTCGCGGCAATAAAGCACCAACATCCTATAACCGACGCGATCAGCGACGCCACGGCTACGGTGGCCAGAGAGGTTGGTGCCCGCCTGATTGTGACCTCCACGTGGAGCGGATATACGGCGCGGCAGGTGGCCAGGGAGCGTCCCAGGGTGCCGATCGTCGCGCTTACCCCAAACGAAACAGTCTGGCGGCGGCTTGCTCTGACCTGGGGGGTCATCCCAGTGCTCGTGGAACCAATCGAGAATACAGACAAGATGCTCCAGATGATGCAGCGCACTGTATTGGAGCTCGGCCTTGCCACACAGGGAGACCTCGTGGTGGTCACGGGGGGCCTTCCGCTAGGCGGCGGAAAGACCAACTTCCTAAAGGTGCATCGATTGAAGCAACTACGGGAATAGAAAGGCGACTTGCTTCGCCCATGTTTTGCCCTGCGATGGTGATCGTGCTATGCTCTGTGCAGGTGGTGGGAAGAAGGGGGGCGCGTGAGCAACTACGATACTTTAATCCTGTTTGAGGGAAACATCGCAGCCGGGAAAAGCACGGTCGGACGCCGCCTGAGAGCATCCGGGTTGTTTGGATTCGTCGAAGAGCCGGTCAACGCATGGCAAGAGGGGTTTGCATCGAATCTGCTGGAACTCTTCTATCAGGATCCCAAGCGCTGGTCGTTTACGTTCCAGCTCGCGGCGTTTACCACCAGGGCGATGACGTGGTCAAAACTGCTGAAGGAGACAGAACATCAAGCCGTCGTCTTGGAGCGTTCGATCTACTGCGATCGCTACGTCTTCGCCAAGAACTGCTATCACAGGGGCTTAATGACCGATACAGAGTGGCAGCTATACTGCTGCCTGTGGGACTGGCTGGAGGATGCTGTCTGGGCCGAGCCCGATGTGATCGTCTATTTGCGAACGCCAGCCCATGTGTGTCTGGAACGTATTGGGGAGCGCGGTCGAGAGGAAGAAGCGAGCCTGACGCTTTCCTATCTCCGCGATCTGGAAGCCCTTCACGATGAGTGGTTGCTCGATAACCCTGACGCGATCGTCCTTGATGGTCAGCGCGAGTGGACAGCAGAGGGAATCCGCGATGCCCTACTCTCTCACGGGATGAAACTGGTAACTAAGCGGGCCCAAGAAGCACATTGACTGCCAGACCACGGATCCAGCGACCTCTTCCAATCGTCGCCGAGGAGAGGAGCTGCTCACTCTCCCATAATCTGAAGGACGATCTCCCTCGTTCGCGGACGGGTGTCCCAGTTGATGGCCACAATCTGTTGCCAGGTTCCCAACGTCAATTCACCTTCAGTGAAAGGAATGACCAGGCTCGGGCTCATGATGGAGGCCTTCACATGGCCCCGACCGTTGTCATCGCCCCACCGCTTGTGGTGCTCGTATGGGATGTCGGCCGGAGCGATCCGCGCCAGCGCCTCGGGCAGGTCATTCTTCACCAATCCAGGCTCGTACTCAATAGTCGTGATTGCGCCGGTTGAACCGGGCATAAACACGGTCACTATCCCTTCGGCAAGACCCGTCTTCTCAAGCTCTCCCTGCACCTGGCCCGTAATATCGCTCATGCCGCCGTCCGCTGATAGCTTGACAGAAATCCTTGAAACAGTCACCTTGAAGTGACACCTCCTCGATGACGTAATTGGCGCTAATCTTGTGTTTCATTGTGTCATGCCCGGATTCTCATGACAAGAACCTCCGCGCCAAGGTGCGGGTCGATCAGACGCCCATAAGGTAATGATTGCCAAATTTGACTTCAACCGGCGCTAAGGTGCACGCTCGTGGTGCTCAGAGGAGCACAGGAAAACCATGGCAGGCTATGGAAAATTAAGGAAGAGGTGAAACTACGCAAATCGTCGATCTGACTGATGATCGAAAGGAACTGTACTTTGTATGTCTTGAAGACTGGTCAGATGAGATGAAAGAGGCGGGGGACCACAAACGTGTGTGGTACGAGAAGATGAAGGATCAAGGCCTCGGGGTAAAGCTGGCGCTTGATGATACCGGAGAAGTAGGAGGGATGATCCAGTATGCCCCGATCGAGCACACTTTTGTAGAAGGGCAGGACCTCCACCTTATCTATTGCATATGGGTACACGGCTACAAAAAGGGGAGAGGAAACTTCCAGAAGAGGGGAATGGGGAAGGCATTGCTAAAGGCCGCAGAGAGTGGTGTTAAAGAGAAAGGGGCAAAGGGAATGGTCGCCTGGGGGATATCTCTGCCGTTCTGGATGAGGGCCTCGTGGTTCAAGAAGCAGGGATACACCAAGGTTGACAAGCAGGGAATTCAGGTTCTCCTCTGGAAACCATTCACAAACGACGCCATCCCTCCCAAGTGGATCAAAAAGAAGAAGAAGCCGGAAACGACTCCTGGGAAGGTGACGGTAACCTCGTTTGTTAACGGGTGGTGCCAGGCGCAGAACATCGTATACGAACGGGCAAAGCGGGCCGCGGCTGAATTTGGCGATAAGGTCGTGTTCCAGGAGATCGATACGTTCGACCGGCCCACCCTGCTCGAGTGGGGCACCTCAGATGCCTTATTCATCGACAACAAGGAGGTTCGCACTGGGCCACCACCTTCCTACAAGAAAATAAAGAAGCTCATCGCGCGGAAAGTCAGCAAACTCTAGGAATCCACCAGCAGAGGTCCCGCTACTTCCTTCAATACTAAGATCGGAGGGCAGACCTTGATCCCCAACAGGTCGACCAGTACCCTCTACCATCAGCAAGGTGCCTTGTAAGGAGCTTTTAAAGAATCGAAACCAAACCCGACCATCAAGGGAGGACGTGGTGTTTTCAGAATCAGCTACCTATTACGATAAAATCTACTCTTTCAAGGACTATCGCACGGAAGCGTTGAAGCTCATTTCCATCATTCGTGAGTACCTTTGCTCGGAGGAAAACCGCCTGTTAGATGTAGCGTGTGGAACAGGGTGCCATATCGAATACCTAAAAGAGCTCTTCGATATTGAGGGACTCGACATTTCCCAAGAACTCCTCGATCTCGCTCGGAGGCGAAATCCTGGCATCACCTTTCATCACGCCGATATGATGAACTTTGATCTTCATCGCAAGTTTCACGTTATAACCTGTCTTTTCAGTTCGATCGGCTATCTCAAAACACTGGACAACCTCGCTCGCGCGGTGGATTGTATGACACATCACTTGCTGCCCGGTGGTATCCTTGTCATCGAGCCCTGGTTCACTCCTGAGGCTTGGCATTCTGGCACGGTCCATTCTCTCTTCATCGATGAGCCCGATTTAAAGATCGCCCGAGTCAACACGAGTTTTGCTGACGGGCGCCTGTCGTTTTTTGACCTTCACTACTTGATCGGGACACCGGAGGGAACGGATCACTTTGTTGAACATCACGAACTTGGACTGTTTGAGACAGATGAGATTCGTGCTGTCCTCGCTAACGCCGGCCTTGAAGTAACCTATGATCCTAAGGGATTGATAGGCAGGGGGTTGTTCATCGGAAGACACCCGTAATAAAGTGAGAAGCGCCTCCCAGTTTCGCCGTGGCGGGCTTAAGTCAGTGACTAAGCTCAGTTAACCGAAAAGCAAGATCGGAAAATCGATTCGCAAGGATGGGAAAGACAATGCCGCGTCTTTGAACTACACTGAGGGTATACTCCAAATAAAAAGAAGGAGGACAAAGATGATCGATATGACTGTCGAAGTGAAAGAGCTGCCCGAACTGCACGTGGCCTACATCCGCCACGTCGGCCCGTACAACCAGATTGGTGAAGCTATCGAGAAGCTGATGCGGTGGGCCGGACCGCGCGGTTTGATCAACTTCCCCAAGACGAAGCTCCTGGGTGTGTACCACGACAACCCCGAGATCACCGAGGAGTCAAAGCTTCGTTCAAGCGCTTGTATCACCGTTCCCAAGGACACCCCTGTTGAGAGCGAAGTCGGAAAGATGACGATCCCCGGTGGACTGTTCGCGGTGGCCCACGTTGAGATCAACAAAGACCAGTACGCCGAAGCGTGGAATAAGCTGATGGGGGAATGGTTCCCCGAAAGCGGCTACCAGCCAGACGATCGCCTCTGTTACGAGCTCTACCTCAACGACCCAAAACAACACCCACAAGGAAAGCACATAGTCGATATCTGCGAGCCGGTGAAGCCACTATAACGATTACAGACAAGAACTCTGTGTCAAGAGCACAGGGTGGGGGTGCGGTGGGAAAGCTGCACCACCTGATGTGCCAAGTCGGGGGCAACCAGTCTAGTAAGATCGCCTCGGAAGGAGAGGTGATCGAAGTGGGGAAGAAGGGAAATAGGTATTCCTCTTGGTTTGTGGCAAAGGCTAAGAAACGGCCCATTACCATTAGGAAGACTCGTTCCTTTCCGGCTTTTAATCCAACTCTATTTTCATAACTTTTTCAAAATCCCCAGGCAGCGCTGAGCTCGTTGAACATCGAGTCTACTTTTGTCTTGTAGGCCCTAACCCTTCAACACTTGCTTTTCCTTTTCCCTTGTAATAGGCTTGGAAGAGAAAGGAGATTGAAATGAACAGTGGAGCTAAGAAGGGATTGTCCTTACTGTTACTAATCTTGTGCGTACTCCCGATATTCTCAGGGTGCGCTTTTTTAACCGACCTTTTCAAGCCTCCGGAGGGGCCAGGAGGAGGAACAGAAAACTACGGGGTTGTCATGGGTAAGGTCACCGACACTGTCGGTACCCCCTTAGGGGGTGTCACGGTTACCGTGACCGGACGGACCGCTGCAACAAACGAGCAGGGCTGGTTCAGCATTTCCAACGTCACCCCAGGCGATAGAGTGCTCGTCAAATTTAGCAAGAGTGGTTACGCTGCCATTTATCAGGTAACAGAAGTTCGGGTGGGCGGGAGCAGTTTTGTAGAAGCCCCCATGGGCGCGGTGGACGTCAGCCAATCCATTAGCACGGCAAGTGGCGGAACCGTGACTACCTCGGATGGCGGGGGGCTCGAGATCGGAGCAAATTCATTGGTGGACTCCCAAGGCAACAGCTTCACCGGTACCGCGAATGTTTCCTTAACGGTGTTTGACCCCTCTGATGATATCGAGGCCAATGCCTTCCCTGGAGAATACATTGGGATCTCCGCAGGGGGCGAGACTGTTCCCATCAAGTCCTACGGGTTTATGGACGTCTCCGTAACCGGCAGTGGGGACCTCCAGTTGGCGGCTGGAGAAACCGCAACAATCAAGATTCCGGTGCCCGTTAGCATGCAGGAAGAAGCCACGAGCATGGGTACCTGTCCTCTTTGGTATTTCGATACCGAGACAGGCTACTGGCAAGAGGAAGGTCAGGGGACTTATGATCCCGCTTCAGGGTGCTTTGTGGGGACGATTAACCACTTTTCCGTTTGGAACGGTGATACCGCCTTCGACAGGGCATGGATCGATGGGCGCGTAGTGGATAGTTCTGGCAACCCCGTTCAATGCGCTAGGGTTAAATGCTGGGGCTCGAAGCACGAGGGGAGATCCGGCAGGTGGAACAGTGGGGAAACTTGCACGCCAGAGGACGGAACTTTCCATCGCATTCCTGTAGAGTCCGGTGTGGTATTCAAGTGTCAGGCTTCCAAGGGTGGACAAAAGGGTCCTATCTACAACTTCGGACCCTTCACTAGTGGCACGGAGAACTATGTTGGAGACATGCTTTTGGATGCTCCCGTTATACAGATTACGCTAACTTGGGGAGTAAGTCCCAGTGATCTGGATAGCCATCTAGCAGCGAATATAGACGGAACCTTCCATGTTTACTATATTAATAAAGGTTCTCTCACTTCAGAACCCTATGCCAATTTGGATACCGATGACACGACTAGCTACGGGCCGGAAGTGACATCTATAGGGAGGTTGCGCGCAGGAACATACCGTTACTCGGTTAGGCACTTTGCCGGCACTGGAACAATTGAAACTTCGGGTGCAGTGGTTAACGCGGTGATAGAAGGGGTCGGGATCTACAGGTTCACCCCCCCAGCAGGTCAGCCTGAGGGCACCGACATTTGGAGAATTATTGATATAGTAGTTGCTACTAATGGTGAGGTCACAGCGGTCAATCCCATCAACGACTACGTTACCGGCGACGATGACTCGGGCCTGTTATACCCATAGCTTATGAAAAGCGATAACAGCGTAGCCCCGACAGGAGGAAATCCAAATCCCGATACTTGCCTTAGCACTTCTTAGCTCCTAGAGTGGTGCAGGATTTCCACTGCATGTCCTGGTGTGCAACTAAGAAAGGCGATTTGTCAACACCTTGATAAAGAGCTCCGCTTTGTACCCTCAAGCGAGCTTAAGGTCAGGAAAGTGGAGATTCGCCGAAGGAGAATCTCCGCTTGTTGTTTATACGAGCTACATGAGCTCTGTCAGGAACAAACCTCTAAACGTCGGAGAGGTGCTCCGCCGCTACGAAATAAGGCCGTAGCGTTGGGTCTTGTGCCCGACGTTCCCTCCGAGGGTGCAGTGTTATTTCCGATGTGACAACGCCCTACATCAAGTTGCAGCATGAGGACTAACTCCGCTTAGACCTCTAGGTTTTTGCCTTTGAATGCCCCTTTAGCTTACTACGGGGTTCTTTACTCACAGGGCAACCTCGCGGTCTTGATTTTTAGTCGTTCTAAGTTTATAATAGTTCTAATATGGATATCGAAGCTCGCTCTACAAGGTTGCGAAAGCTAGGACTCGTCCCTACGATCCAGCGATCGGCAGTGCTAGAGTACCTGGAGAATAACCACACCCACCCCACCGCGGAGGAGGTCTATCAAGGGGTTAGGGACCACTTATCCTCGCTCGCCAAGGCGACGGTGTACAACGTGCTCGATGCGCTGAAGAAGGCAGGGGGTATTCAGGAACTCACCATCGCCCGCGAGGCGGCGCGGTATGACTACAATCCCGATCCCCATCCCCACTTTCTCTGCCGAGTCTGTGGCAACCTATACGACGTCAATCTTCCCTGTTCCATCCGACCGGGGGACAAAATCAACGGTCACCGTGTAGAAGCAGCGCGTACTTACCTTTATGGAATCTGTGCACAGTGTCAAAAACAGAGCAGCCTAGATAAGAATAAATCTAAAACAGGACCAGGGCGTTCTTCAGCGAGCACGCAAAGGAGGAGTGATGCCGGAGCTCCCTGAGGTCGAAACGATCGTCCGCGAGCTGAGCGATCTAAGCGGAGCGAGGATCGAGAGACTACAGGTCCTCGACCCGCGCCTAGATCTCCCTGTGCATGAGATCGTCGGAACGAAGATCAAGAAGATCGAACGGCAAGGAAAGTACATCGTCTTTCGTCTCTCCGGCAAGCAATTGCTTATCTTCCACCTGCGCATGTCCGGCAGGCTCACCCGCACCTGCTCCCCCGAGGAGGTAGGGCACACGCGCCTTATACTCCACCTCGACCGCGGAAAGGTCTACTTCATCAACCCGCGGCGGTTGGGGACGGTCGAGTACTCGCGTAATGGCTTCCCACACCGGCTCGGAATCGACCCGTTCGATCGGGAGTTCACACCTGAGCGGTTGGCAGAGATCGTCACGGCTTCACGCACCCCGATCAAGCCCCTGCTGATGAACCAGAAGAAGATCTCCGGGATCGGAAATATCTACTCTGCCGAAGCCCTGTGGCGCGCACGTATCGATCCGCGTCGAGCTGGGAACACGCTCACTAAAAAGGAGATCCGGGCGCTTCACCCCGCTATCGTAGAGGTACTCAAGGAGGCGATCGACCACATGGGGACTACACTCGGCGATACGATCTCCGACTATCGCAACACGTCCGGAGAGTACGGAGGGTTTCAGGAGGTTCTCTCGGTCTACGGCCGGGAGGGAGAGACCTGCCGCCGTTGCGGAAAGAAGATTGAACGGATCGTGCAGGCCGGGCGATCGACCTACCTCTGCCCTGGGTGTCAGAGGTGAGAGAAGACTACAAACGTGCAAAAGTTAAGGAAGATTAATAAAACGGCTCTATGACAACAAAAAAAGGAGGACCCTAGATGAAACTTAAAGGATCACGGACAGAGAAGAACCTACTCACGGCGTTTGCCGGGGAATCGCAGGCGCGAAACCGCTATTCCTACTTTGCCAGCCAGACGAAGAAGGACGGGTTCGTACAGATTCAAGCAATCTTTGAGGAGACGGCAAATCAGGAGAAGGAACACGCCAAAAGGCTGTTCAAGTTCCTTCAAGGCGGCGAGGTGAAGGTCGAGGCAGCGTTTCCCGCCGGTGTCATCGGGACGACAGCGCAGAACCTGAAAGCAGCTGCCGGCGGGGAACACTACGAGTGGGAACAGATGTACCCTTCATTTGCCAAAATCGCTCGCGAGGAGGGTTTTGATGAAATCGCCAAGGTCTTCGAGGCGATCGCGGTCGCGGAAAAGCAACACGAAAAACGTTATCTCGGCCTGCTTAGAAATGTCGAGGCGGGAACCGTGTTCAAGAAGGAGAAGCCAGTTGTCTGGCGCTGTCGCAACTGCGGTTATCTGCATACAGGTACCGAGGCTCCCGGTGTCTGCCCGGCCTGTGCCCATCCGCAGGCACACTTCGAGCTTTTAGGGGAAAACTGGTAAAAAGGAGGAAATAGACATGGAAGACCAGCACCTACATGCAAAGGATGAAAGAAAGGGGCTGCCACTCCTCGGCGATGCGTTTCCGGCGATGGAGGTGCAGACGACACACGGGAGACTCTCTCTTCCAGAGGACTATAGCGGCAAGTGGTTTGTCCTGTTCAGTCACCCGGCAGATTTCACCCCGGTGTGCACGACGGAATTCGTAGCGTTTCAGAAACGCTACGAGAAGTTCAAGGAACTCAACACGGAACTTATCGGCCTCTCGGTTGATCAGGTCTTCTCCCACATCAAGTGGGTGGACTGGATCAAGGAGAACCTGAACGTGGAGATCCAGTTTCCTATCATCGCCGGCACAGAATCGATCGCCAACCGGCTGGGGCTCATCCATCCCGGAAAGGGGACGAACACGGTGCGTGCGGTTTTCATCGTCGATCCCAAGGGAATTGTGCGGGCAATCATGTACTACCCGCAGGAGCTGGGGCGAAACATGGACGAGTTTCTACGCATGATCCGCGGGTTTCAGCTTGCGGACAGAGAAGGGGTGGCCATCCCGGCAAACTGGCCGGAGAATGAGCTGGTCAACGACGATGTGATCGTCCCGCCGGCAAGCGACGTGGAGACGGCGCGCAAGATCGTCACCCAGTACGATTGCTATGACTGGTGGTTCTGCCACAAGAAAGCAAATCAACAATAAAGGAGGAACACTATGATCGGAAAACGCATGCAGGATGCGATGAACGAGCAGATCAAACACGAACTGGAATCGGCGTACCTTTACCTTGCCATGGTGGCGCACTTTCGGGCAGAGAGCCTCGACGGAATGGCCCAGTGGATGACCGTGCAATCGCAGGAGGAAGTTGCACACGCGATGAGATTCTTCAATCACATCGACGAGCGGGATGGACAGGTCGAACTTAAAGCCCTTTCCCAGCCGCAGAAGGAGTGGGCCTCGCCCTTAGAGGCGTTCAAGGCAGCCTACGAGCATGAGCGATTTATCACCGGGAAGATCAATGATCTGGTGAAGCTAGCTTCAGAGGAAGGAGACCACGCCGCACGGATCATGCTTCAGTGGTTCATCACCGAGCAGGTAGAGGAGGAGGACTCGACCAAGAAGGTTGTCGATCTGTTGGAGAGGATCGGTGATTCCGGCCACGGCCTGATCATGGCCGACCGCGAGCTGGGAACTCGTAGCGCCGCCCCCGCCGAGAGCGAAGAGTAAGGCACTCCGTAAGCACAGGAGGAGAAATGACGTTTTTAATCTTGAAAGAGGCCGCGGACCTGAACCAGGCCCTGTTCCAGGTGACGCACGGTCTATACATCCTGACCGCCGAACATGAAGGCCGGTTAAACGGTCAGTGCCTCGATGCGCTGATGCAGGTGACGAACGCACCACCACGGATCGCGATCGGGGTAAACAAGCGCTCACTCACCCACGAGATGATCGCGGCAAGTGGACGCTTCGTCGCCAATGTGCTCGATCGCGAGGATGAAAACTGTCCGGAGGTGATCCGTCACTTCGGTTTCCAGTCCGGGCGCACGGTGGACAAGTTCGCAGAGACCCCCCACGAGCTAAGCGTAGACGGAATCCCGATCCTCCCTCGCGCAAAGGCCTTCTACGAGTGTCACGTTATCCCCGAGATGACACTCGATCTGGGGACGCATACCTTATTCGTCGCTCTGGTCGAACGTGCCGGGACGCGGGATGACGGAGAACCCCTTACCTACAACGAGTATCGAAAGACGATGAGAGAGAGGAGGTAGGAATGGAAAAGTGGATCTGCACGGTATGCGGTTATGTTTATGACCCAGCGGTCGGTGATCCGACAAGCGAGATAGAAGCAGGGACGGCATTCGAGGACCTACCCGATACCTGGGTCTGCCCGGAGTGCGGGGTAGGTAAGGAGATGTTTGAGAAGCAGGAGGGATAGACAAAGCCAGGTCCAATCCAATTTCTATAGCTCGCCTTGACAAAGGGTTATTTGTCGGTACAATAATAGATAAAAAGGTCGTTTTGTCGGCGAAAGGGGAAATATGCTGTACTCGCTGACCACAAAATACGCGGTGATAGCCTTGATTGAGCTTGCCACCCGCGATGAATCCACACCGGTATTGGTCAGAGACATCGCCCTGGCGAGGGACATTCCAACGGCGTTCTTTGCCAAGCTCGTACCGCCACTCGTTCGAGCGGGGATCCTCACCTCTACACGCGGCAAGAACGGAGGGATCAGCTTCACCCGCTCGCCGCAGGAGGTCAGCATAGCTGATGTAGTACGCACAATCGAAGGTGATAACTATTTTCGCGAGTGTGTATTCGAGCTCCTCCCATGTGATGGACGGCCAGATTGCCCGCTGCATGATGTGTGGGATCCAATCCGCGACGACATCACCCGCTTCCTGGAACAGACAACCATCCAAAGCGTGGCCGACAAGCTAACCGCCGCTAAGGAGGAATGTTGAGCGAACTGATAACGACAAAAAGGAAAGATGCATTACGGAAGATCCTCTTCCGCCTGCACGCTGGGGAATCCCCCGAGGTGCTCAAGGAAGCGTTTAGAGACTTATTGGATAACGTCACACCGCTTGAGATCTCACAGATCGAGGCAGAACTTATCAAGGATGGGACTCCGCGCGAGGAGCTTGAGCGCCTGTGCGATGTCCATATGACCCTGTTCAAGGAGTCGCTCGATAAGGGCCTGAGCGTACCCGCCTGGCACCCGATCAACATACTGATCGAGGAGCACAAGCGGATGCTCGGAGCGGCAGAGCGGGCCTGGAATCTCGCTAAGGACGGTCCCCAAAGTGGCGAAGAGCTGCGCACGATCTCCGGGGAGCTTGCGGAATCGGAAACCCACTATGCTCGCGAAGAGAACGTGCTCTTTCCGTACCTAGAGAAACACGGGATCACCGAACCACCGGCGATCATGTGGATGGAGCACGATCGCATACGCGCCGAGCGTAAAGCAGTAATTGCCCTCATTGAGGACGGGGCTGCGGGAAAGCTCCTCGCAGCAAAAGGGCAGGGCCTGTACGATATATTGTCCTCTCATTTCCGCAAAGAGGAGAAGATCCTCTTTCCGAGTGCCCTTGAAGTGATAAGCGAATCCGAGTGGAAGCTAATCAGGAAAGAGTTCGACAAGATCGGCTACACCTCGTTCACACCAACCGTTCCCACCGGCCCGTCACTCGATGAGGGAACACAGGATGAGGAAGCAGAGGGTGAGATACGGTTCACCGCCGGCGCGCTCTCACCACGCGAGCTCGCTGCTCTCCTCGATTCCCTACCGATCGATATCACGTTCATCGACAAGGATGACACCGTACGCTACTTCAACCAGGCACCGGGTCGCATCTTCGTGAGGAGTCCGGCGATCATCGGTCGCATGGTGCAGAACTGCCACCCGCAGAAGAGCGTGCACGTCGTAAACCGCATCCTGAAGGAGTTTAAGAGCGGAAAGCGGGACGAGGCGGCGTTCTGGATCAACATGGCCGGAAAGACGGTCTACATTCGATATTTCCCTGTAAGAGACAAAGCCGGCGAGTATCTCGGGACGCTCGAGGTGACCCAAGATATCACACAGATAAGATCAATTGAGGGGGAGAAACGCCTCCTCGATGAAGAGACCAATCCCAAGGAGGACAAGAATGGCTGAAAAACTCGACATGTTTTGCTATCAGTGCTCGCAGACCGCTGGTGGAACTGGATGCACCGTGCAAGGGGTCTGCGGGAAGCCAGCGACCGTTGCCAGGCTGCAGGATAACCTCATCTTCTCGGCAAAAGGGATGGCGGCCTATCTGTACCACGCGCGCGAGCTTGGTTACACCGACACAAAGATTGACGCGTTCCTGGAACGTGCGTTCTACGCCACATTCACCAACGTGAACTTCGACGCTGAGGACTTCGTGAAGCTCGCGCTCGAATCCGGAGAGATGGCGATAAAGACTATGCGCCTGTTGAAAAAGGCGCACATCGATACCTACGGCGAGCCTAAACCGACAAAAGTACCAACTGGAATCGTAAAGGGACCGGGGATCATTGTCACCGGGCACGGGTTGAAGGCGCTCGCTGCGCTCCTCGAACAGACCGAAGGGACCGGGATCAACGTCTATACCCACTCGGAGATGCTTCCAGCACACGGATACCCTGGACTCAAGAAGTACAAACACCTCGTCGGGAACCTTGGTAAGGCCTGGTTCGATCAGAAGGAGCTCTTCTCGCGCTATCCGGTGGCGATCCTCGGGACATCAAACTGCGTCCTTTTACCAAAGGACGGCTACAAGGACCGCATGTTCACCACCGGCCCGGCGAGGCTCCCTGGAGTGAAACACATCGCAGGCTACGATTACACAGAGGTTATCGAGAAGGCGAAATCCCTCCCCGAGCTCTCAGAGGAACCGGGTGAGGTGACCCTCACCACCGGGTTCTCTCTTTCCACGATCCTCTCGCTAAAAGACAAGATCAAAGCGCTCGTAGAAGAAGGGAAGATTAGACACTTCTTCCTCGTCGGCGGATGTGATTCACCGCTTCGAAAAGCAAGCTACTACCGCGAGTTCGTGAAGCTCCTGCCAAGGGATACGGTCGTTCTCACCTTGGCGTGTGGCAAGTTCCGCGTAAACGACCTTGATCTCGGAGAGATCGAGGGAATCCCGCGCTTGATCGACCTCGGCCAGTGCAACGACTCCATCGTCGCGATCGATATCGCCGTCGCCCTCTCCGAACTCTTCGGAGTGGAGGTAAACGACCTTCCGCTCTCCATTGTCCTCTCCTGGATGGAACAGAAAGCGGTCACCATCCTGTGGGGATTGCTATCGCTTGGAATCAAAGGGATCTACCTTGGTCCAATCCTCCCGGCGTGGGTGAACGAGGAGATCCTCGAGGTGCTGCAAGAAAACTATGCCCTGCGGCTGATCGGCGAGCCAAAAACAGACATCGAAGAGATACTGGGGAGGAGAAGTTGAACGCTAGAGAAATCGTACCAGGGATCTTTTGGATGGGTGCGCAGGACTTCGATCGCCGCTTGTTCGATGAGCTGATTCCGCTCCCTGATGGAACAAGCTACAACGCCTACCTCGTAAAAGGAAGTGAGAAGACAGCCCTCATCGACACCGTAGATCCAGAGAAGATCGATGTTCTGATGGCGCAGCTTGAGGCCGTGACACAGCTTGACTTCTTAATTGTCCAGCACGTGGAGCAGGATCACTCAGGCTCTGTTCCTGCAGTTCTCGACCGGTATCCAAACGCCAAGATAATCACGACGCCGAAGGCAAAACCGATGCTCATCGATCACCTACACATCGATCCAGAGCGGATCGTGACCGTGGAGGACGGTGAGACCCTCTCCCTCGGAGATCGCACCTTTCAATTCATCCATGCCCCCTGGGTGCACTGGCCTGAGACGATGCTCACCTATCTGCGCGAAGGCAAGGTATTGTTCACCTGCGACCTGTTCGGTTCGCATCTGGCCACGACGGACCTCTATGCGACGGACAAAAAAAGAGTCTACGAGGCGGCGAAACGCTACTACGCCGAGATCATGATGCCGTTTAGCTCGATTATCAAGGGGCATCTGGAGAAACTTGCCCGTTACGAGATCGAGACCATCGCCCCAAGCCACGGTCCTCTCTACGATGACCCGGCATTCATCCTCGATGCCTACAGACACTGGGTCCTCGATCCTCCGGAAAACCTCGTCGTCCTCCCTTACGTGTCCATGCACGGGAGCACACAGGTGATGGTGGACCACCTGATCTCTGCGCTCGCCGATCGCGGGGTGCGAACAGAACCGTTCAACATGACGGTAACCGACATTGGAAAGCTCGCGATCACCCTGGTCGATGCGGCGACGGTCGTCTTCGGGGCACCCACCGTACTCACCGGTGCCCACCCCAATGTTATCACCGCAGCCTATCTAACGAACGCCCTGCGACCGAAGCTGCGGCACGCCGCTGTGATTGGCTCCTACGGCTGGGCTGGGAAGACGGTAGAACAGATCACGGGACTTGCGTCCTCGCTCAAGTTGGAGTGGCTCGATCCGGTAATGTGCAAGGGGCTACCCAGGAAGGCAGACCTTAAGGCCCTGAATAGGCTGGCCGAGACAATTGCCAGCCAGCATCAGTCTCTCTAAAAGGGGTGAACTATGGATAAGATGTTCAACGCGGATGAAATATTCGAGATGGCCGAGCAAATCGAACGCAATGGAGCCAGATTCTACTGCCTCGCGGCCGAAGGAGACTTCGAGGAGGATCACAAGCAGAAACTGCTCGAACTGGCGAATATGGAGATCGAGCACGAGAAGACCTTTGCCACCATGAGGACGCAGCTTTCAGGAAAGGAAACAGGACCGACCGTCTTCGATCCCTACGGTGAAGCGGCTCTCTACCTCCAGGCGATGGCCGATGGCTATGTCTTTGACCCTAAGATAGATCCAACTGAGCTTATCGCCGGAAAGTCTGTTGAGGAGATCCTCAAGACGGCTATCGGATTGGAGAAAGATTCCATCGTGTTTTACCTTGGCATCAAAGATATGGTCCCCGAACGGTTTGGCAGGGACAAGATCGATAAGATTATAATGGAGGAGATGGGCCACATCACCCTGTTAAGCGATGAGCTCGCCAGCATAGAGAAATGAACACGAGACCACTGCTAGAGATAGACAACTTGATCGTGGAAGCCGAAGGGAAACGACTCCTAGACGGAATGAGTTTCACCATCCAGGAGGGAGAGATCCATGTCATCTTCGGGCCGAACGGATCGGGAAAATCGAGCCTGATAAAGACAATCATGGGTCTTCCCACCTACCTGGTGACCCGCGGTGACATCCGTTTCAGAGGAGAGTCGATCCTCGATCTTCCAATCTCCGAGAGGGCAAATCTCGGGATCAGCCTTGCCTTTCAGCATTCGCCCGTGGTGAACGGCGTTTCGCTTTCCGATCTCTTCAAGGCGATGGAGATCGAGGACGAGACAGTAGATACGCTCGCGGAAGATCTCAACATGGAAGGGCATCTCAAGCGCGACATCAACGCCGGTTTCTCCGGTGGAGAGATGAAGCGCGCGGAGATGCTGCAGCTTCTGGCACAAAAGCCGGAACTGATCCTGCTCGACGAGCCGGAATCGGGCGTGGACGTCGATAGCATAAAGCTCCTCACCCACGTCATCCGTAAGCTCTTTCAGAAAGATATGCCGATCCGCGAGCGAACCACCGGCGGGATCATCGTCACCCACACCGGGAACGTTCTCAAACACCTCCACGCCAACCGCGGGTACGTGATGATCGAGGGGAAGCTGATGTGCTCAGGAGCCCCACTCGACATCTTCGCCCAGATCAGGCAGCACGGGTTCAGAGCCTGCATCCAGGAGTTCAAGCAAGGGGGGAAGGTCCATGACTGACGCTCAAAGGCGATCGCTCGAACGGGTCGGCTACGATACGAGTGGGGCGACAAACCGCTCCGCCTCCTTCTTGATCGAGGATGAATCCGCAAAAGAAGCGACCTCCAAGGAGCGGGATTTGGTGATGGCCTCGATGCGCGAGGCGCGGCAAAAGTACCCCTGGGTGAAAGAGTTAGAGTTCAGTCTCGTCAAGCAAGAAAAGGACGAATTCACCCGGCTCATCGCCTCCCACGAGGACGCCGCCGGTAACTTCATCCATGTGGCAGAAGGGGCGAAGGTCTCCTTCCCCGCTCAGTCGTGTTTCCTGTTGAAGACGCAGCGTCACGAGCAGGTCCTCCATAATATCATCGTCCTTGAACCAGGTTCACAGCTCCACCTTATCACCGGTTGTACGACCGCCTCCTACCGGACCGCCGGCCGCCACGTAGCGATCACCGAGATCTTCGTGAGGGAGGGGGCGAAGCTGACCTACACCATGGTGCACGACTGGGCACCCGAGGTTGAGGTCTTCCCCCGCTCGGCGATCACGGTCGCCCCGGGTGGAAGCTATATCTCGAATTACATCGCGTTGACGAAGGTGAAATACATCGAGACGGACCCAGTCGCTGAAGTCGGCGATAGAGCAACCGCGCGGTTCCACTCGATCATTTACGCGAAGAAAGGATCCCATCTGGACATCGGGGGACGGCTCCTTCTGCGCGGCGAAGGAGCACGCGGTGAGATCCTGAGCCGGGTCGTCGCTGAGGGGAGCCAAGTTATCTCCCGCGGGTACATCGAAGGAGCGAGCTCCAGCACAAAGGGGCACATGGAATGTAACGGGATCCTCCTCGACAAGGCCGCCTCAATCTACGCGATCCCCGAACTGAACGCGACTCACCCGAATACCGAGCTCTCCCATGAGGCCGCCGTGGGGAAAATCGCCGGTGAGCAGTTGAACTACCTGATGGCCCGCGGCCTCTCCCTGGAGACGGCGCGATCCCTGCTCATCCGCGGGTTCCTGGACGTCAAGATCGAGGGGCTCCCCCTCTCCCTGCAGAAGGTGATCGATCAGATGATCGCGCAGGCGACGAAGAAGGAGGCGATCTAGTGGTAACACTAAGAGAGAGTAGATTCGATCTTTCTATTGTCATCGTGGGCGCAGCCGGGGAGGGCATTCAAACGATCGGCGACGTGGTCGCTCGCAGCGCCCTCGCGGCAGGGAACGCGGTGTTTAGCACCAAGGAGTACGAATCACGGATCCGCGGCGGTCACAACAGTTATTGGATCCGGGTGAGAGAGGCGCCAGGGAACGCCCCTCGCCAGACCGCCGACGTGCTCCTCGCGTTGAACGACCGGGCGATGGAACGCTATGTCGATGTGGTGGAGGAAGATGGTCTCCTGATCGCCGAGACGGGGGAAGACTCGCGGACCGTCGCGGTTTCGTTCAGACAGATTGCGGCCGAGAGATTCGGCGCGGAGATCTACGCGAACACGATCGCGGCCGGTGCACTGATCGCCACGTTGGGGATCAAGTTTGCGGCGCTAGCCGGAACGCTCGCGGCAACCTTCGCTGCGAAAGGAGAAAAGATCGTAGCGACCAACATCGCAGCGGCGCAGGCGGGCTACGAGCTTGCGGAAAGCCGCCTGCCAGGACGGGAATTTACCACACTCCCGAACCGGGGTAAGAGCCACTTCCTCATCTCCGCTCACGAGGTGATTCCATTGGCTGCCGCCTACGCTGGATGCCGATTTATGTTTGCCTATCCGATGTCTCCGTCAACCGGGATAATCACCGCCTTTGCTAAAGATGAGGGTTTGGGGGTGTTCGTCGAGCAGGCGGAGGACGAGATCGCGGCGATCAACATGGCGATCGGAGCAAGCTACGCCGGGGCACGGGCGATGACCGCTACCTCAGGTGGTGGGTTCGCCCTGATGACCGAGGCGATCAGCCTTGCGGGAATGATTGAGACACCGCTTGTGATCGTCCTTGCACAGCGTCCTGGACCAGCGACAGGTCTACCTACCAGGACCGCCCAGGAGGACCTTCTGTTCGCGATCCACGCTGGACACGGCGAGTTTGCAAAGGCAGTCCTCGCCCCATCCGACCCCCAGGAGACCTTCGGTAAGACGGTGCGTGCGTTCGAGCTAGCGGACAAATACCAGATCCCGGTCATCCTCCTCACCGACCAGTTCCTCGCCGATAGCCACTTCTCCTACAAGGAGTTCAACCTGGAGAAGGCACCGCCAACGACATATCTTGCTGAACCTTCAGCAATCTCCGACTACAAGCGCTACCAACTCACCGCCGATGGGGTCTCCCCACGCCTCTATCCCGGGCAGAGCGAGCACCTCGTATGTATCGACAGCGATGAGCACGACGAGACCGGACACATCACCGAGGACCTCACCCGCACGCGGCCGACGATGGTCAGAAAGCGGCTTTCCAAGCTTGAGCACCTCAAGAAGGAGATCGTTCTACCCGAAGAGGCATACCTTGACGATGCCCAGACCGTGCTCGTAGGCTGGGGCTCAACGCGGGGGGCGATCATGGAGGCGGTTGAACGCCTGCGCACGGAGGGTTATCGCGCGGGGATGATCCACTTCACGGAACTCTGGCCGCTTCCTAACTACACCTTCCCGGAAGGGAAGGAATACATCGCCGTCGAGGGGAACGCGACCGCACAGCTTGCCCGCTTGCTGCGCGGAGAGTATGGGGTTTTATTCACTGCCACAATACATCGATACGATGGACTCCCGCTCAGCGCGCAGGAGATAAGGAGGGCGATCAATGATCGTACTTGAGGACTACAAGAGCAATGTGGAGAACCAATGGTGTCCCGGTTGTCCGAACTACGGAATCCTGACCGCGCTCAAACAAGCGCTCGTCACCCTGGATAAGGCACCGCACGAGGTATGCCTCGTCTCGGGGATCGGCCAGGCGGCAAAGCTTCCGCACTACCTGAACTGCAACCTGTTCAACGGGCTGCATGGTCGCGCGATTCCAGCAGCAATCGGCATTCACGTTGCCAATCCACGGCTGACCACCATCGTCACCACTGGTGATGGAGATTGCTACGGCGAGGGGGGAAACCACTTCCTCCACGCCCTGCGCCGTAACCCCGATATCACCGTGATCGTGCACAACAACGAGATCTACGCCCTCACCAAGGGGCAGGGCTCGCCTACCACACGACCGGGGGAACGGACCCGTCTGCAGTTTACCGGAGTGGAGATAAAACCAATCCAGATGCTCTCAACAGCGATCGTCCACGGCTGCACGTTCGTCGCCCGCGGTTTCGCCGGGGATATCGAACACTTGAGAGAGCTCCTTTCGCAGGCGATCGGCCACCGTGGCCTCTCCCTCGTCGAGGTGATTCAGCCATGCCTCACCTGGGGAACGAAATCGGTGGACTGGTACCGGGAGCGAATCGAGAAACTCCCGCCAGACTACGACCTTCACAATCGAGAAGCCGCTCTGCAAGCGGCGATGGGGAAAGGCGAGAGGATACCGATCGGGGTTCTCTACGAGACCCCGCCGCGCCAGCTCTTCGCCGAAAGCTACCGAAAGCGGATGGGGAACCGGCTGCTGGCCAACATGACACCGATAGGACAGGAAGCGATCGCAGCCCGACTGACACGCTTTAAAGGATGATGGGCCGGCGGAAATCGCCGGGAGGAGGTAGGACTCAAGAAGCAAGGAGACGGCACGATCCCTGCTTATCCGCGGGTTCCTGGACGTCAAGATCGAGGGGCTCCCCCTCTCCCTGCAGAAGGTGATCGATCAGATGATCGCGCAGGCAACGAAGAAGGAGGCGATCTAGCGGCACCCCAAAGGAGCGGCCGCGGGGCGGCCGAGAAGGTCGCTGAATGACGAAAAGAAGAATACCAGCAAAGGCTTGACCTAAAGAAAAGGAGGTTTATCATGGCAAAGGTAACACGGGAAGTCGTGGAGCGAGCAGGGGTCAACGTGGATCAATTGTTGGAACTCCTGGTGAAGAACGCGGCTGCAGAACTCACCACCTACTACTATTACACGATCCTGCGGTTCAATCTGATTGGACTTGAGGGAGAAGGGATCAAGGAGATCGCGGAGACGGCACGCATCGAAGATCGTAACCACTTCGAGGCGCTGATCCCCCGCATCTACGAACTGGGCGGGGCCCTGCCGCGAGACATGAAGCAGTTCCACGACCTATCCGCCTGCCCACCGGCGTATCTGCCAGAGGATTTAGCGGACGTCAAGGAGATCTTGAAGGTGCTCGTCGAAGCAGAGCGCTGCGCGGTGCGCGGCTATACCCAAATCTGCAATATGACCGCGGGCAAGGACCATCGAACCTACGATCTCTCTCTGGCAATCCTCAATGAGGAGATCGAGCATGAGTCGTGGTTCTCCGAATTCCTCGGCGAAGGCCCATCCGGTCACTTCTTGCGGCGCGGTGAAACATCGCCCTTCGTCTCCAAGTTCCTGCGCTAGAGGGCGGAAGCAGCGCCGGAGAGGCTCTGCCTTATCAGGAAATCACTCCGGCGCTGCATCAATATGCGCCCTGAACGGGAGGATCGATGCGAGAATTCACTACGGATGAACTTGCGCGGTACGATGGAAGAGCAGGGGCAGCGGCATATATCGCCTGCAATGGGAAGGTCTATGACGTGTCGGGCAGTTTCCTGTGGCAACAGGGGCGCCATCAAGCCCTGCACCAAGCAGGGGCCGATCTGACCCAGGGTCTCACGAAGGCCCCGCACGGCGCGGACCTCCTCGAACGATTTCCCGTTGTTGGCAGTCTCGTTCTACAAACGATCGAAGCCGAACAGGACAAAGGAGGCATCAAGTGAGCATCATCGAAGTTGGGAAAGAGGCGCCGGCCTTCGTCCTCAAGGATCAGCACGGCGAAAAGGTGAACTTAAGCGGATATAGGAGCAGGCGAGTGATCCTCTCCTTCCACCCGCTCGCGTGGACTGGGGTCTGCGCCCGGCAGATGCAGGCCCTTGAAGAGAATCGGGCGGCGTTTTCGGAGTGGAACGCGGAGGCATTTGGCCTGAGCGTCGATTCGGTCCCGTGTAAAGAAGCATGGGCGAAGAACCTGCGGATCAAACAAACAAAGCTTTTATCGGACTTCTGGCCGCATGGGGCGGTCGCTAAGAGCTACGGGATCTTCCGCGAGGAGGACGGCTTCTCCGAGCGAGCGGTCATCATCCTCGATGAACAGGGGGTAGTCCGCTTCGCCAAGGTCTACCCGATGCGCGAAGTGCCGAACATGGAGGAGATCTTAAGCGCCCTTAAAGGAATAGGAGGCTGATATGCGCAAAATGACGAAACAGAACCTGGAGGCGGCGTTCGCCGGCGAGTCGCAGGCCCATATGCGATACCTTATATTCTCAGAGAAGGCGGAGAAGGAGGGGCAAGAGAACTTGGCGCGGCTCTTCCGCGCGATTGCCTACGCCGAGCAGGTGCACGCCACCAATCACTACCGTGAACTGGGGATGATCAAGGCCGCGGTGGAGAACCTGCAGGAGTGCATCAACGAGGAGACCTACGAAGGAGAGGAGATGTACCCGGCCTACAACAAGGTCGCCGAACTCCAGGAGGAGTCGGGCGCGGTCCGCTCCACCCACTACGCGCTCGAGGCGGAGAAAATCCACGCGGTGATGTACGAAAAGGCCAAACAGGCAGCGGAAGCGGGGGAGGACATCGAGATCGGGGAGGTTTCCATCTGCCCAGTCTGCGGCTACACGGTTGAAGGGGAGGCCCCGGAGTTCTGCCCGGTCTGCGGTGCGGCCCGGGATAGCTTCAGGCGTTTCTGACTTACGCTCTGAGAAAAAGGCTTCTATAATGGGAGAGAAAAATTAATCAAGGAGGTATGGAGCATGGGAACAAAAGGAAGAGCGATCGTCGATATGGACGTCGATGAGCTGCTTAAGCTCTTAAACAAAGCGTTTGCGGATGAATGGCTGGCCTACTACCAGTACTGGGTCGGGGCCCAGATTGTCACTGGCCCGATGAGACAGGCGGCCGTTGCGGAGCTGACCGAGCACGCCGCCGACGAACTGCGCCACGCGCAGATGCTAGCGGACCGAATCATCCAGCTTGGAGGAACCCCTATCACCGATCCCAACAATTGGAATAAGATGGCTAACTGCACCTACATGAATCCCTCTAATCCCTATGTGAAGGCCATCATCGAACAAGGGGTGGAGGGGGAACAGTGCGCGATCGATGTCTATGCTCGCCTTTCGGAGACGACGAGAGATAACGATCCCATCACCTATCAGATGGTACTCTCCATCCTGGAGGATGAGGTAGAACACGAAGAGGACTTCCAGGCCTTGTTGGAGGACCTTAGTGAGATGGCTGAAAGGAGGTAACTCATGCGCATAGGAGACCTGTTCAAGACGGAGGCCCAGGAAGGGAAGGAGAAGCACGTCCCGGTGATCGAGCTGGCCGCTTGCCCCGACTGCGGGGAAAAGATCGTCAAGGTCACCGTTGGTAAGGAGGTCCCACACCCAAACACTGTGGAGCACCACATCAAGTGGATAGCCCTTTACGGGGTGAAGGACGGGGGGGCAGTCCACATCGCAACATTCGACCTGGGACCGACCTACGGGGTCCCCACGGTCATTACCCATGTTAACCTGGAGGGATTAAGTAAATTGGTCGCGGTGGAGTACTGCAACATCCACGGCCTGTGGGAGAGCTCACTCACACTTTAAGGAGGTCCATATGGCAGAGGAAGGTAAGATCTACATCTGCGACATCTGTGGGCAAGAGGTGAAGGTGACGAAGTCCGGAGCAGGGACGCTCGTCTGCTGCAACCAACCGATGCACATCAAGGGGAAGTAAAGCCGATCAGCCCTAATATCACAATGGGCGAGCAGGCCGCCCCGGCTTGTTCGCCCGCGGGAGTATGTAAACTGCAGGAAGGCATGGGGGCGTTTTTTCGGTTGCCTCCTCTGTGCGCAACTTATAGGAGATCACGATGCTTGATACCCTGTCTCTGATCATCGGCGAAAGCTGGCAGTTGCTTGGGCAGATGGCTCCGTATCTCTTGTTCGGCTTTCTGGTAGCGGGAATACTGTCGGTTGGTATCTCTCCCGAATGGGTGGAACGACACCTGGGTGGGCGCGGGTTGGCACCGGTGGTAAAGGCGTCAATCTTTGGCGTACCACTTCCGTTGTGTTCGTGTGGCGTAATCCCGGTGTCAGCTTCGATTCATAGGCACGGTGCGAGCCGGGCAGCCACAACCGCGTTTCTGCTGTCAACACCACAGACCGGGGTGGATTCGATCCTTGTCACCTACTCCCTGCTGGGCCCAGTCTTTGCCGTTTTCCGACCGATTGTGGCCTTGCTTACCGGCTTCCTTGGCGGCGTGTTGGTGAGGTTCTTCGGTGAGCCTAACGGAGAAGGTTCGGCGCGCAGCAAGGAACGACGGCCTGTCTGCAGTGGTGATGGCTGCGCGGATAAGGATGATAAGAGTGTCTTGTTGCGCATCCTTAGGTACGGGTTTGTTACCTTGCCGCAGGATATCGGGCCTGCCTTGCTCATCGGCATCCTGATCGCTGGGGTTATGGCCGCGCTGGTGCCAGCAGGGTACTTGCAGGCGTATGTCGGCGGTGGTGTGCTGTCGATCCTGGTAATGATGGCAGTGGGGATACCAATATACGTATGTGCTACTGCATCGATACCGATCGCCGCCGGTTTTCTGCACATGGGAGCATCGTTCGGTGCGGTACTGGCCTTCCTGATCGCCGGACCTGCTACCAACGCCGCCACCTTGACCACCGTCTGGAAAGTGTTGGGCAAACGTACCACGGCGCTGTTTCTTTTCACTATAGCGGTGAGTGCTGTCGGTTTTGGACTGTTGCTCGACCGGCTGGTGCCTATTGTGGAAGAAACGCTGCCGCAGCTTGCAACCTACGCTCATGCACACGCGGAAGGCGGTTTATTCTATCAGTCAGCGGCGGTCGTCCTGTTAGTGATACTTGCATTCTCCTTCGGATCAAGATTCCTTCGTGAGAAACGTGCTACTAAGCCTCAAACAGAAAACAGCAAGACAAAGAGGTCTTCCCAAGGGCAGCGATTGGAGCTCGCGGTTACTGGCATGACCTGCAATCACTGCGTCGAAAACGTCAGACGGGCAGTTACCGAGTGTACCGGTGTACAAAATGTAGAGGTAAGTTTGAAACGTGGCCGCGTCGTAGTAGAAGGTGAGAACCTCGATCCCGACCGGATCATGTCCGCGATAGAGGAGTTGGGATACCAGGCAAGAATTTTAAAAAGTTAGGAACCGCATTGCTCGGCTGTCGCGCGGGTGCTTTTAGTATTCCGCCCGCAGGCCAAACTCGGCTGACTCCACCCACTCTGCCGGCCGGTCGAAGTACTCCGCCAACGAACTCACTAAAAGGTAGTGTTCGGCCTCCCGCGTAGCAAGATATTCAAATAGCTCGCGCAGCTTAGCATCCTCTGCCGCTTGCGCATGCTCTTTATAGAATCGTTCGGTTGTTCGCTCGATCTCCATCGCCTGTTGCAGGATATCGCGCATCGAAGCATCGGCGAAGATTCTAGCCTGTCCATCCTCCACCGCTCCCTCGACTAACCCGCGCACCTCCTTTAGAAGCGGAGGACCCTTAAGCTCGCTATAGGTACCGTTTTTCATTTCTTCAAGAATCTGTGTGTGTTTTCGCTCCTCCTCGGCAAGAAGTCCCAGGATCTCCTTACCACTTGGGTCACTAACCCTCTTTCCCGCCTCCGTATAGCTCTTCCAGGCACGCTCTTCTAACGCGATCGCATCATCCAGTACCAACACCATCACCTCCTCTTAGGGTCATCTTATCGCCCACCCAGAAAAAAAGAAAAAGACAATTGAGACAACCTTGTAGAGAAACCACGGTTATGACCTGTTTTTACATGCTGTTTCTTCGCCAGTCTACTTGTCCCTAGAGCCTCCTCTCCGCGATCATGATGTCAATCCGGTCGGAGAGGTCCTCAGCCCGATCGGAGAGTTCGACCAGCTCTTCCACCAAGCCACGCATCTGAATCTTCTCTGCCAGGTCTATGTCCATGTTGAAGAGTTGCTTAATCACGGAACGCTCCAGATGGTCGACCTCTCCCTCCTTGGTCTCAATCGCTTTGGTATGCTCCAACGCCTGGCTCATATCCTGAAAGAGGAGTTGAAGGGACTGCTTGACCTCCTCGAAGATCTCCTGATTTTTTACCATGATCTCTTTGAGTATCGGTTTGATTTCCTCAGGAATCCTTACCCTCTGCAGCAGGAGATAATCAAGCGTTGCCTCCCCTGCATTGGCCAGCTTATCCACCCACTCGATGACCTCGAGGACCTCCCTCCGAGAGTGGGCAAGAAGAGCTCCACCCAAGAGCTCCGCCTCCACTTCTCGCCTTACGTCATCGGCCCGACCCTCTGCTTGGTGAGTCTCAAGGGCAAGCTGGCTTGCCTTCTTAGTCTCGCCTTCGAGGTAGGCGGACAGCGCCTCCTGAAAATAGGCGAGGGTCTCATCGACGCACTGGGCATGCCTGAGGACAAGCGTCTCAATTACTCTTTGCTTTTTCCAAAAGGCCATTTAACCCCCTTAACTTTTCTCCAGTTTCCGCTCTAGATTAACGTTCTCTTTAACTGAGGTCAAACACACCAAAACTCAGACCGAGCCAACGAAAACGGCGGGCGGTAGTAAGGCGTGTCCCCCTAGGATGCGCTCCGCCAGCCAGCTTGGGGGACGAACCGTAGGTGGATGCAACTGCCGGAGGCAATAGTATGGAGAGTATTGTCTACCTCGATAAGGAGTCTACCGAGGGAATCAATTCCCGCTGCCCTTCCGACGATCGGCCCGGACGCAGTGGATGCTCCAACCTCCACACGCACGTCTCGACCGATCGTGGCCGAGAGCGCTCGATACCGCTTGAGAATCTCCTTTGGCAAAGCGGGAGTAAGGTGTTGCAGGATCCTCTTCAACAGGTCATCCTGGGTAAGAAAGATTGTAGTCTCCCGGGTAACGCAGGTCGCCGTCGCGACCGGTGCGGCAGCGAGGTTCACTCCAATTCCCGCAATCGCCAGGTCGCCAACGTTCTCGATGAGAACCCCTGCGATCTTCTTCTCGCCCACCAAGACATCGTTCGGCCATTTAAGCATCGCTTTGATCTCAACATCCCTCAGCGCCTCGGCAACCGCGATCCCCACGCGAAGGGAGCCAAGCGGATCTACTCTCAAGACAAGCGAAGCGTAAAACCCTCCGGAAGGAGAGATCCAGGCCCTGCCACGCCTCCCCCTCCCATGTTCCTGTTCATCGGCAACGACGATTGTCCCCTCATCCGCCCCTGCGGCGACGAGCTTTCTCGCGGTGTCCTGGGTCGATGAAACCTGGTCATAACGAAGGATTTGGTAGTTCATCTCATTCCTTTACCCTTACGTAACGGGGAAGGTGTCTCCGCCGTGGGGCATCACAAGGGTGCGGAACCTTTCACCGTACCGCTCGCGTGCATCTACCAACACATCGTTTGGATTCGTAACCGGTTTTAAGAAGAAACGTTGAACAAGATCGCTTTTCATCTCCGAGAGGAGATAAATCTCCGCCCGCCTAAGGTCCTTCGCCAGGTAGATCGCCTTGTGCCCGCCGATCTTAAACCCTTCCTTTGCAAAGATCCCAAAGACGTCATCCGGCTTATCACAGCGCGTCATCCAGTCGGTAAACACTTCATGCCCAATCCCATCGGGACAGGCCGCAAGGAGAAAGATCATCCCTCCATCCTTCACTGCTCTAGCGGCATTATATATCGCCTTGTGCGCCTGATAGAGGTCGATATCCTTGGGGTGCCCCCCGGCCGAGACGATAACCAAGTCAGCCTGCTGGTTCACCTTCACCTGAAAGAGCGTGTCCCAAAATGCCCTACCCACTGCGTGTGCCTCCTCCACGTCACCGACGACCACCTTGGCCACCCGTCCCTGCGCGTCGAGGACGACATCGACGATGAAATCGACCCCGACCAGTCGTGCCGCCTCGCTCATCTCCTCGCTGATCGGGTTACCCACATAAACGCACCCTTCACAGCGAGGATCGGTGAGCTGAGCATGATTCGTCTCGATCGTCTCCCGCCCGGCAACTCCAGGGAGGATGCTCTTCCGCCCCCCGGAGTAACCGGCGTAGTAATGCATCCCGATGTGTCCAATCGTTACCACCCTGTCGGCCTCTGCCACAAGCCTGTTTATAAGAATTGGCGTCCCACGCGAGCTTTTTCCCACCCCCACCAAGTCGTGATCACAGTCGTGGATCCTCATACAGAACCCGTGACGGATTTTCCCCAGCATCCCTTCTAGTTCCTCTTCAGTCGGAGAACGGTGCGTCCCCGTACCCACGAGAAGCGTGACATCCTCCGGCCGCACCTGAGTGCGGATCCGTTCCCAGACCAATGGAAAGACCTTCCGGGTGGGGGTGGCTCGGGTGTGATCGGTGACCACGAATACAACGCTCTCCCCGGGGTGGAAAAACGCTGCCGGGTCATCAAGTCCGATCGGAGACTCCCATGCATCGCGGAATGCCTGCTCGAACTCGATCCTCCCCGCTTCTTTCCCCTCAACTATCCCCAGGAGGTTCCTATCCGGAATGCTCAGCTCTACGACGCCTTTACCGTAGGGAAGACGCAAATCTGCCAATGTTTATCACCTGCCCGCGGGATTCTAGCCCCGAGAAGGACAAAGGACAAACCTCGAAGGATCCTTTGCGCTCCGGCTCATCGACATCCGGCGTAAGAATCATCTGACCATCCAGCAACAGGAGAAAGTTGCCGTGTTCGCGACGGGTGGGTCGGGCGTAGGTGGCTTTCAGGCTTAGGCGGCTGTCGATGGCGTGCCGCATCCGGTCGTAGATCTCCATGATCTGGAGATTGGTGTGATACTCGTCGTAGTAGCAGAGTTCTTTCTCTCTGAGCACACGGAAGCATGTAGTAGATTTCGAGCCAAGAATCAAGATGTGACCCCAATTCCTTCACTCAGCCCCCATATCCAGTAGAGTTGGGTCATCCCGGCTGCACATTCCGTCAGGTTGTTGTCCTTTTATCGAGGAGTACTATACTGCTAATTATTAGCCTGTTCAGGTTTAGGCGGAGTTGCCTGTTGCTGTGGCCTGACTGGAGGCTTTGATTGTTGTGGAGCAAAAATGGGCTCAATATTCATGCCTAAAGATACGTGCTCATTCTCAAATAGCTTCGCGGCGCCCGTCTGTTGGAGATGCTGAACCGACCGCGCGTATAATTCCCATATTTCATCCCATAGTTGAGAATCCTTGTTTATCTCTTCAGCTTCTAATTTGAGAACGTTCTTTGCTTCTACACAGTCTATCACCTTTCCGTGAGACTTGTATTTCTTTCCTTCTGATAACCACTTCGCCACCTTATCTGCTTGCTTATGATCGTCTTTCAGCATATATTGCTTCAGCCATTTGGCCGCAAAATTCTGTGAGTCCTCGATGGCACGAAGGCAAATCGCTATCAACTCGGGCTTGATTTTCGAGAGCATCGGAACATACATATTTACAGGGTCACCATCGTCCCTGATTTTCGATCTGATATTCTCTAGACCGTCGATGAAGGAACGCGCTGGTACGGATCGACCAGGGAGAAGGCCAACCTGCAACTGAGGGTCAATTGGCCCAAGTTCGGCAAGGTATCCCATCAATATTCTATCACTGCCGAGAGCTATCATAGTGGCAGCACTCTTCGCGTAGTTCGGAACTACGACGCAGAAATCATCAGTAAAGCGTTTCCTACACATAAAAAGGAGCTTCTCTGCTGCATTTGGATCACCACCTGGTGATGTAAGCATTAAGTAACCATGACTTTGGTCAGGCAACGAACGGAGAATATCCTCGAATAGAAGTGCGTCCTGACTCATTACAAGACCAAATGGATGTCCGGGATTCGCTGTGTAAATTATTAGGCTCCCTCCGAGCTTGGGCTGGATCTTCTTGATAAGCTCTTGGCGGATCCTCGCGTCATTGGGAGCTATTATGTCTCGGTAGATAGGTTGATTAGCCATGTCTATCCTACCAGTTGCTAGTGACTTGTAGCTGGTATATCTGAGGCTTTTCCTCGGATTCAAGGAGTTCTTCTACAATCTTTTGGGTCTCAATGATGCTCTTGATCTCCTCTTCAGAACCCCTAAGTGCGTCTTGAAAGAAGTTGGCTAAACTCTGGTCTCTATTCTCTTTCTCCTGCATGTTTGCCTCCTCCATTAAGCGTACCAAAATATGGTATCATGTGGAGGCCGAACTGTCAATTGCCTGCTTCTACACAATCAGCCAGATTGTCGAACCAATGGGCTATCTTTCTCCTTCAGCAGTGAGTTCCGCCAACCGGTCCAGCACAGCCTTTAGAGCATCCAGCTCTTCCCCATAGCCAGTCCAATCACCTGCCTTGAGGTACTGCTGAGCCTGGTTGTAGTGCTGTTGAGCCTCCTCAATTAGGCTGGCTATTTCAGTGGCTACCGGTTCCTCCGGTTCTAGTGGAGGTGGCGGTTTGACTACGATTTCAGTCGGTGGTGCCTCAGCACCAAAGATAGCCGCGAGGTTTTCCTTGAATGTAGGTTCCATAGCTATCTGCGCACCAGCAGCCACAATGACACGCTTCAGCTCGGGAAGCCCCCCAGTCTCTGCCTGGAGGAAGACCGGCTCCACATACAGAACGGACTCGCCTAAAGGAATCAGCAACAAGTTACCGCGGATAACTCGAGAGCCACCGCGACCCCACAGGGCAAGCTGCTCGGTGATGACGGTATCCTGACCGATTCGGTTCTCGATCTGGAAATTCGAGGGACATAAACCCTATTTCAGGCTGCTCCTTGAGGAATTTATGGTATGCGTTCCCGGAATTCTCGCGTTCACAAGTATAGGCCTTAAAGACGTGGCTGACTTTGTGGGACTGGAGTGCTCCACCATCACCATCATCGCGAACCGCACCGGTAAAGCCGAAGAAACACCAAGAATGAAGATCTTGAGTGCATTGCTCTCGCGCGCCCGCTCTCTAGGCTTGAATAGTTCATATAGCGCAATCATTTGACAGTCTCCAATGTATACCATAAAATGCCGACGAAGAACGGTGACGATATCCCTTGGCGAATATTGGAGGACGTCCAATGAATACCGGTCGAAAACCAAAGAAGTCCCACGTCGGCATTGATCTCGTGCGGCTCTTGGCCTCCGAAGGCGACCGTATCTTCTCGACGGAACGTGCTCGTGAGCTCAGTCCTCGCGTTGGCCTCAGAGCCTCGTACCTGTTGGAGGCGCTCTATCACCTTCGCCGAAACGGATGGATCGTTCCCCTATGCAAGGGGCTCTATGCTCTTTCGTCCTCGATTCCCGGTGTCACGGCAGCACACGAATTCGAAATCGCCATGGCGCTAGTCAAGTCTGCTGCCATCAGCCACTGGTCCGCCCTGCACCACCACGGTCTTACGGAACAGATCCCAAGGAAGGTCTTTGTCCTTACGACCGCGGACGTTTCCGTTCCCCGAGTACGGGGAGGCAAGAGAAAAGACCGCGGCTATCCGATAGGTGATACGATCTATCAGTTTATCCAGGTCAAGCCGGAGCGATTCTTTGGCACGGAAAAGATCTGGATCGGGGAAGCCCGCGTGACGATCACCGATCCCGAGCGTACGTTGCTCGACGGACTGTCCAAACCGCAATACTGTGGCGACTTTGGCGAGGTTCTCCATGCATTCGCAGTGATGGGAAGGCATCTGGACCTCGAACGGATCATCGACTACGCCCGGAAACTGGATGCGGCGACTTGCAGACGCCTGGGATGGGTGCTCGAAAAACAGGGCGTTGATTCGGGTTGTCTTGAGGTTCTTGCACAGCTTCCTATCAAGGGATATCGAAAGCTCGATCCGACCGGCCCGCGCAAGGGCCCGTACAACCGTCGTTGGATGATCCAGGAGAACCTTCCCGGAAAGGTCGGGACATGAGGCCACTCCGCCTGCGTCTTCTGGAAGCGCGAAAGCAGATAGGAGTTTCGTGGGACATCCTTGAACGGGATTATCTCGTCTCGTGGATTCTCGCTGGCATCGAGCAAGACAGATCGCTCCACGGCACACTCGCCTTCAAGGGCGGGACTGCGCTTAAGAAGTGCTACTTCGGTAACTATCGCTTCTCGGAGGATCTCGACTTCTCCGGCATGGAAGGCGTCCCCACCGGCGATGCGCTGGAACGGGCAATCCAGGGAACCTGTGACGCGGCATCGGCGTTGCTGGACGAGTACGTCCCTGTAGAGATCGCTTGCGAACGGTGCACCGAGAGGGAGCCGCACCCGGGAGGCCAAGAAGCCTTTGCGATTCGCGCCCGCCTTCCATGGCACAGGCAACCCAACACGCGCCTCATGATCGAAATCACGATGGACGAGAAAGTGCTCAAACCCGTACAGGACAGGAAGGTAATCCACGGATACGGTGAGCTACTCGAAGCCAAGGTTCAGGCGTATGCACTGGAGGAGATCGTTGCGGAGAAGCTACGTGCGATTCTTCAACACACTGAGAAGCTTCAAGAACGAGGATGGAGTCGCTCACGCGCTCGTGACTACTACGATCTTTGGTGTGTGATGGGGACCTACAGAGAGCAGATGGACCTGTCCGGCTTCGTGTCGTTCCTCCACGAGAAATGTGCCGTGCGGAACGTCAGCTTCGAAGGGCCAGAGAGCTTCTTCCAGGAGACGATGCTCGTTCAGGTCGGGAAGACGTGGGTTCAGTGGCTCGGTCCCCTGGTTCCCGGGCTGCCCTCATTCGAAACCGTAATCGGCGAGCTGCGCCCGCAGATCGTCTCTCTCATTTCCTCGTCGAACTAACACGTGACCTTTGGGATTCGAGGGAATTCGAGTGACACAAACCCCATTTCAGGCTGCTCCTCGAAGAATTATGGTATGCGTCTCGGGAATTCCCCGGCCCAACTGAGGAGAGTGTCCGGAAGCGATTACTTTATCTCGGCCACTTTATTCAGGGTTGTTTGAATTATTGCCGGACCAATAACAGGGAGCAGGAAGAGCATGAGAAAAGCTACTCCCGCGCTCATTTGCCTATGGGTCACTTCTTCAACGCCCTCACTAAACTTCCAGTACCACCAAATATTCGCCAGCGGAACTATAAGGAGCCAGGCTGTAGGGATATTAGTTCCATTGCGGTTCATCTCTGTTTTTGTTACCACCAGCCAGTAGAGCGAGTATATACCAAATGTGATAAATGGGAGTACAAAGACCGCTAAGGGTGATCTTTTTTTCATTGTATTCCTCCTTGTCTAAACACTATCGTCCGTCCCTCCGTGATTATACTACCATAATTGGCATGGTTTGCCAACTATTCTTTACGAATGGACTTGGGATAGACGGGAAGATAACCGTGGTAGCAGTGGATTTGTCGGATATGGAGACAAGGAGGCCGCCTCCAATGCGAGTGACACAAACCTTATTTCAGTCTGCTCCTTGAGGAATCATGGTATGCATCCCCCGAACCCTATGGATAAGCGATGTTCAACTTGGCAGATGCTGCACGGAGACGTTTATCGACGGTCCACAGGGGCACCCTTGTGAGAAGCGCTGAAGCAAGCAAGTGCACATCAATGAGACCAAGTCCACGGCCCATCAAGTGGTGAGATTCGATGAGGCGAAGGACTTCTTCATGCTTCGCGGCCACCGCCGCAGGCAACGCATGTAGCAAAGAAAGGATCTCGGTTCGATTGGCGATGTTCCCGCAGGCCAGTTCCCCGATGATGAAGGGATGGCAGACCACTTCCGCTTTTTCGAGCAGCGTCTTCAGGCGAGCATTCCCTTTTCTCAGGTGTGAGACCCAAATGGACGTGTCGACCAAAACCATGCCTAGCTATCTGCCATCCGCCGTCTGGGAACAGGCTGCAGATCCTTTTCAGTCGCACCAAGTTCGGCCAGCCTCTTGCTGCTCTCGCGAGCGATCAACGCCTCCAACCCCAGCTTCACCAAGGACGTTTTCTCCTTGATGCCGGTTAGTTCCGCCGCGCGCTTGAGGGTCTCATCGTCGATGTTCAACGTTGTTCTCATATGTATCAGTATGCATCCTGGATGCATATCTGTCAAGCCGTTTAAATTCCGAGGACACGCGCCTGTGAATCCGGATTTCATGATTGCGATACGCCTTCGGGACAACCCTGTGCTACGGCGACAGCGAAGAGATCAATCCAAGGGACGTAGACCCTATCTCAGGCTGCTCCTTGAAGGATCATGGTATGCGTCCCCGGAATTTCACACCGGCTGCCTGACTACTTCTTGGTGGTTTCGGTGACTGTTGTGCCTGGATGTCTCTTCGCATACTTCTTAGTTACGAACCTGCCGGTCTTCGCGCTTCTGTGGATCTTGCGTGGTGAACCTTTCTTCGCCATGTCCCCTCCTCTTACGTTTGGATACACCGCATTGGTATGATCCCCGTAACAGAAAATCTTGAATACGGGCACGGTATTCGCTATAATGTAGGCTAAGGAGGCGAGAAATTCAAGCTAATCTTGAATCCACATACAAGAGCCTCTCTTCGTCAAGTGAACACACGGGAAGCGGCGAGGCGAGAGTGCTGATAGTGGCAGTATTGAAATCCTAGCGGAGGCTACTACCGCCGTGTCACAAGCCCTTAATGAGTATGCAGCAGCGAGACTATCCACCTGGTAATTTGGAAACGCACGAAAGCCAAGCTGAGCTGGAGGTGCAACATGGAGGAACTGCAGAAGATCATTGGAGAGCGCATTCGGTCGCTTCGCAAGAAGCTGGGAATCACACAACGAGTCTTCGCGGAGCAGGTCGGCTTCTCCGCTCACCAGATTGTATCCGAGATCGAACGTGGCGGGAGAGATGTCAAGGCGTGGGAGTTAGTCAGGATTGCAGATGCTCTTCATACGGAGGTTCGGTATCTGATAGCAGGGGATGAGCCTGCACCAGCGCATGTGCTCTGGAGAGACTATCCAGAGGAAGGAGCCGCTGCAATAGAGGCTTCATTCCTCAAGAGCTGCAGGCAATACCATGCGCTTGAGTCCCTTCTTGGGATTACACCCAAACATGACCTTCCGAAGGTTGAATTGGACCCAGAGACGGCCTCATATGGCGACGCCAGGGTAGCTGCAAAAAAGGTTGCAGACGCGCTAGATCTTGGTGGACGGCCGGCTGCGTCCTTGATAGCAATCCTTGAGGGAGACTATTCAGTGAAGATCTGGTACAAGGATCTTGGAGAAGCCGGATCTGCTGCATCAGCTATGGGGGATTTTGGATATGGGATCCTGATGCACCGAGAGCAAGCACCTTGGCGACGCAATTTCAGCTTCGCTCACGAGTTGTTCCACCTGATAACGAGGGCAACTATATCGAAGGAATCCGTGGGCGATAACCAAGCCCTAATCGACAAAGTGGAGCGTCTCGCCAATGAATTCGCTGCTAACTTGCTCCTGCCGGCTGATGTACTGGATGTCGAGATTGAGGCTCGGGTCAAGGATGGGAAGATTTCTTATGACGATCTCGTAGAACTTGCACGGGACTTCGACGTGTCTACCGAGGCACTGCTTTGGCGAATGGTCCACTTTCGGATTCTCACCGCCGATCGAGTGAGAGCCGTACTGAATGATCCAAACTTCCGCTCGATAGATCGAAGCACAATGCCCGCCAACTGGCAACAGCCAGCTCCGTTGCCCGAGCGATTTGTCAGGCTGGCTTTCCTCGCCTACAAGAGAGCGAAACTGTCACGCGCTAGGCTCGCGCAGCTACTCGAAACTAGTCTATTCGATCTGTCCGCCACCCTTCTTGAGTACGGGTTCGAAGATACCGATGCCTACCAGATCGAGACAACTGTTGCCTGACGCCAGCGTAATCATCGCGGCATATGAGCTTGATGTGTGGAATGCGTTGCTCCAAGAAACAGACGTAGCGGTAACATCGATAATCGCACACGACGAAGCGCAGTTCTTCGACAGCAAGATAGACGCTGTCCCGGCTTCGATCAACCTTACCGCGTTAATCAACCAGGGAGTCATCCCCGAGATCTCCGCCTCTGTGTCTGACATCGAGCGAGTTCGTACTGTGTTCGACAAGGAGCTCAACCTAGATCTCCACGACGGCGAGGTGGAGGCCATCGCTATCATTTACGCAGATGAGTCTGACAGCTTCCTGTTCTGTACAAGCGACAAGGTTGCAATTCGGGTACTGGCAATGCTGGGGCTCTCAGACAATGGGATATCATTCGAGGAAGTCCTTGAATCTATCGGGCTCCGCAAATCCCTACCCCCTGAGTACCGCAAAGAGTACTTCGAGCGATACATCGCCGAGGGACAGACCGATCGCATCCAAGGGAAAGGACTCCCCTACGAGTAGCAGAGGGATGGCAAACCCATGCCTCTTCACTAGTTCGAGGGACGTAGATCCTATCTCAGTCTGCTCCTTGAGGGATCATTGTATGCGTCCCCGGAATTCCCTCGGGATTTCCTCTCGGCTATGAAATAAGTATTATGTTCCCGTATTCCCCCGTATTCCTACCCGTATTCCTTTGATGATACAATGGGGAATGGAGGATTGACTCCCTTGAAACGTCGCACCAAATGGATCATCGGGCTGGCCATCGGAATTCCCATCGTTCTGATCGGGGGCGTTGTCCTCGTGCTGCTGTTGACATCACCAAACCCGGATGCAGAGTTGGCTTCGATCGAGATTAAGGAATTTCCCGATGCCTGGCTTCAAGAAGAATCCGAAGATCCAGTAGATCTAGAACCCAGCTCTGAAGACCCTGTTCCAGAGGAAGAAGCAGAACCGTCTCTTGATGATCTCGGATTGCCCATCAGTGGCACGCTGGTCATGCAGGGGGGTGAGCGCCCGTTTGGAGAAGAGACATTCCAGATAGCCATTGAAGAAGATCGTGTCGTTCTTAGGACCAACGGCAAGTTCTGGTTCAAAGCACTCATAGCAACGATTACAATTCCGTTTGATCAGATCCTGATGATGGATTCCGATCTGCGCCCCCTCATGCTTTCGTCAACTTTCGATGCTCCGCTGGGATTCGGTCGATCCGTGCAAGCCGAATTCGAAGATGATCGCGCCATCGTTCAATCAGGAGATGACGTCAGCAAATATGCTGTGGCACTGGATCAAGCCTTTGTTATGGGAACTTTCAGCACCTATGCGCTCGTTCCCTTGCTCTATGAGATTCGACAGTCCAGAGGAGTCGTCAGCTTCGATGTCCTGGTGTTCGGAGGTCCTCCTAATCGGGACAAAGAGGCTGTGGATGACGGACTCCCCGAAATGCGGGTGGAGAAGATCGAAGATGGAGCCATTCGTTTTGACGACCAGGAGCTGACCGTCTCACGGTATGTTCTTTCCGGAGACATGGGAGCCATAACGCTCTATGCCCGCGGAGTCGAATTGCTCGGGCTATTTGCCGGGAACGACGAGGAATCAATGTTCGTCTATCGCGCCGACTACTTCGAGAATGGATTTGAAATCGTTGCAGATGTTTCCCCCGAATAGGTGCTACAACTCTGAGCACGCCAAGTCTTTGCTCATGCAATACGAACCAGAGAACGCAAACGCCTTTCTCCAAGGTCAGGGAAGCGCCTCGAATCGGTCTTCCACGAATCCCATGCGTTCATACAGACGTTTAACGAGGGGATTGTTGGACGTATTTCCAATGCCGCGATACGCCGTTAGAGCGATAAAATCCTAAGAATGAAGGTCTGACCCTCTCAGCGTGACCCTCTCAGCGCTAAGAATGAAGGTCTGACCCTCTCAGCGTGTGACCCTCTCAGCGTGTGACCCTCTCAGCGTGCTTCTCCAAATCGGCCAGCGTGAATTCCCCAAATGATTTGTTCACGTTCGTTCATCAGTATCTCCTTCTTCATGGTTTCTAGAAGGTTTCTTCATCCAGCGTATGAGGGCAGCGGCAAGTGCAGCCATGAATAGATAGCCAAGTATAGACTCGGCGGCGGCATAGCCGCGGGCCCCATCTGTCGGGATAAGATCGCCAAACCCAACTGAGGTCCATGTAATCGTGCTCAAATAGAGAGCGGCTCCCAAATTGGCCCTCTCACAGAGGCCACTCAGCAGTATAGTTAGTGGCGGCGGATCGTAGAATTCCGCAGGTATGGCGCCTTGGTTTTCTCGAAGATATGCAACCATCCCAGACAGTTGTGCCGGAGTCGAGTCGATAAGGGAATCGGTCATGGTCTGACGTCCGCCGGAAACGACCTCCATTGCTTCCTGCTCAAGGGCTGACAAGTCCCATTTCGAATCAACGAAGTTACAGTAGATGTAAGGCTGCGCGAAAGCAAATATGAGCAAGGCTTGAGCGAGAAGAAAACCGGATAGGCGAAGCATGCTTGTTCGAGTACGCAACATACTGGCGATCGCAACGAGGCTCGCAGCCGCCAGAGAAGCAATAACGATGATGTAGCTCGCACTGATTCCTTGAGGTTCTGTAACTCCAGCTGCCAAAGAACGACGAGTAAAGGTTCCCGCATAGAGTGCTGCGCTAATCAAGATCCAGTACCACTTCCATAGAGATGGTACCTTCCGGAAAATCATGTGGGCATAGCGCAGGCTTGCGTAGAACGCGATCAAGCCTAGAGTCGCCATAGCAATCACCACAAGAGAATACGGACTTGGAGCCAAGGCATAGGTACTCAGATTAATTCGCCAAAGACTGACCAGGAAGTAGATGGTCACCGCATCTGGAATCCGGAGCCAAAGGAACCGCAGCCATGTTGGGAGCATCCTTCCCCTCAGCAGGGTCCTAAATCTCAAGGGCATGCGCGACTTGTGCGCACCATGATCGTTTTTGGAACTTCCCCGCGATTCCTTCCGATCACTCATGTTGATTATCCCCCTGCGCCCCTGGTGTGAGGGCAAGGATCGAGGTGATGGCTTGGAGTTCTTCGAGGGCGGATTGGAGGTCTTCGATGATTTCGGAGGCGAGGATGTTGGGGCAGGAGTTTGTTATTCTCATCTCGTTGTGTACTCCGTCTCGCTTGTTCGGCGGATCTGGCCGAGGGCTTCGAGGGTTTCGAGGATCTCCTGGAGGCGGTCCTTGCCTGCTCCTTTGAATGCGGCCGCGAGCTGTGGTACGTCGAGTGGCTTGGGGCTTTCCGATAGGACGGCGGTGACAGTCGCGGTTTGCTCAACGAGCGCCTTGGGCCAGGCGATCTTCCGCCGCCGGCGCTTGGCTGCTGGCTTCTTTCCTCCGACGATCTCTGTCTGAATCGCGGCCTTCTGGTACTCGGGCCGCAGCCAGCGGATCTCCCCACGCGCCTCTTCTTCCGCACGTGCGCGATTCAGTTTGACCAGCCGCTCGAGGATCTCAGTCGTGGAGAGGCCGACCGGCCAGCCGTAGGCACGCGTGACGGCCTGATCGAGTTCGTCGTGAAGCTGTCGAAGGACAGCAACGAGGCCGTATTCGTGGATCGTGCGCTCGACCTCGGTCAGCGGTTCCTCACTGCGCAGCTTCTCCAGCACGTTGTACATCGCGGTAAGTGTGAGAGTCGGATGGAGTTGTTGCTGGCGCTTGCGATGGGCGTCGAGTTTCTCCGCCAGGTCGCGAATTCGCAGCATCTGCTCCTCAGTGGGAGCTGGGAACGGGAACGCTTCGAAGCATTTCGACTTGCCGTAGACTGGGTCATTACCCACGCCAATCCTTCCACCGGCGGCTAGAGCCCACTCGACATGAATCCTGCTTGAGAGTATGCCGAGGGCGTAAGCATCGTCAGAGGCGATGACAACAAGCCTGTTGTCGGGAAGGACTCTCTCATCGAGGAAGACAAAGAACCGATGTTTGGCGGTCTCCGCCGTTGCAATGTAGCGAACGAGACCCGAAAGCGCTGGACGGAAGCTTGCTCGCGGTTCGCCGAAGACCCACCAGTTCTCTCGATAGGTGGTTCTGCGGTTCTGATCTCGTTCGGGCTTCACTCGTTCGAGAATCCATTGGTAGACTTCTGGGTAGCGATCCCTAACCTTGGTTTCCGTCAGCCCAAACAGATCAATGACCATCACGTCCCTCGATATTTGTGTGATATCGCGGCCGTTGCGATACGGGCGAATGTGCCTTTCGAGCCCGGGGACTCGCCCCAAGCCAAGATCGGCGGCCTGCTCTGGAGTCACGATGAACCCTGAACCGTGAAGCTTCACACCCGGGCAGCTAATGCCATCGTTCGCCTTCAATTGCGGCGCATCGGATACAGCCGGACCGATCGTCAGGTCGGGGCGAATTCGGCCGGTCTGCTCAGACAGAACAACATCCCGTCCGAGTTCGCCTGACGGTGACTCACTCTCGACGGTGACGAGTCGACCGTCCATCTCGCCTGCGCCTGCGACAGTCATGGCAATCCGAACATCGGCACCATCGGCGGCATCGACCCACGGATGGTCGGGGATCGCGAATAGGAGCGAGACGGGCACCTTGGCGCGCTGGTGCTTCTCCAGCACGCGGCGGTTGAAGGTCTGGCGCACGCTGTTGGTGGTGATGAAGCCAAACCGCTCGATCTTCCCTTCACGAACGAGTTGTGCGGCGTGGTCCCACCAGTACATCACGAAGTCACAGGTCTTGGGGAGATCCGGGTGTGCGGCGCGAACGGCTTCCGAATAGCCATCGCCCAGTTCGGTTCGCATTCTCCAGTTGCCTATGTAGGGTGGATTGCCGATGACAAAATCGGCAGGGGGCCAGTAGGCCTTCTTGGGGTTGATGTAGCGAACGACGGGGACGCTCGCGGTTTCGTCGGGCACTTCCTCACCGGTCGTTGGGTGATGTTTCTTGGTCCGTCCGTCCCATCGGGTCATCGGATGCCCATCGGCATCGAGCACGGGTTCTTCGCGATCCCACACGAGCACTGCATCTTTACCTAGCATGTTGCGAACCTTGCGGATGATCGGCTCAGGGGGGCTGACATCGCCCCGTGTTCGCACGTGCCACTGGAGATAGCCGATCCAGAGAACAAGGTCCGCGATAGCAACCGCGCGTGGATTGATTTCGAGACCGAAGAATTGATGCGGATCCACGGTGAGCCCCAGGGTCTCAAGAACACGTGCCTCACCCAGGCTCTCCAAGGCGTCGAGCACCTCGCCCTCCAGCCGTTTTAGGTGCTCCAGTGTGACGTATAGGAAGTTGCCCGATCCACAAGCGGGGTCGAGCACACGGACCTTACAGAGACGATCATGAAACGCATCCAGTTCGCGCTTGGCTTGGGTCGTCCCTGTCCTGTCGAATGTGCGTCATGGTGGCAGCTTGCACAGCCTGCCATTCGGCTCTTAGTGGCTCGATGATGGTGGGTAACACGAGGCGCTCCACATAGGAGCGAGGGGTGAAGTGTGCGCCCAGTTTGTGCCGCTCGACCGAATCGAGCGCTCGTTCGAGGAGCGTCCCGAAGATGGCCGGTTCGACATCGCGCCAGTCGGCGCGAGCCGCTTCGATGAGAAGATCAATCTGCGGGGATGTCAGCGGAAGAGCAGTTGCTTCCTCGAAGAGATGGCCGTTGAAATGTCGAACGTCCTCGCGAAGCGATGTGGAAAACGATCCGGCCTTCATGGCGTGCCATAGCTCCGTCACCATCGGGGCAAAGGACTTAGGGTTGTCTCTCAGCATCTCCAGCATCTCCGTAAAGCGACGTTCGGGGAGCAGGTCGATGTCTTCGGCAAACATGGTGAAGATAGCACGCATGAGGAAGGCAGCCACGTCGTTTGGCTTGTATCCATCGTCTTCAAGGGATCGTGCCAGAGCAGCCAGATGGGCAGCAATCTCTCTCGTGACACGGGCACTCTGGCGAGATGGATCGAGTGACATCGGGTTCATCCAGATGGAGCGCAAGCGTTCACGAATGGACTCATCGGTAAGTTCTTCTAGCTGGATGCGAAAACGAAGAGGATCTGGATAGGGCACGTACATGCCGCCCGTGCAGGTGAATTCCGAAAAGACCTCAATGACGTTTCCCACGTCGACGACAACGATGAACGGCGGGCGGCCTTCTGAAGCGGGCAAATTCCTGGCGTAACGATCTGCCTGATTCTTCGCGCGCAGCATCACGGCATCCCAGCCTCGTAATCCGCGGACGCCCGAGCCTCGGCGACGGGGAGTTTCAACCTGAACAAGCGGGAGTCCGCCCTCAGCTGCCATCTCCTTTTCGACACCTTGTTTGGCTTCAAGCACGAAACATCCACGTTTGTAGAGGTCAATGAACCCTGTTGTGGACTCTCCCGTTGCCTTGATCAATGGCACGGAACGCTCAAATACATAAGCATTTCGCTCATTCTCAGGTTTCGCAGGATCCGCATGCGGCACTTCGAGAATATCGCAGAGCTCTGTAAGGAAGAGCTGATAATTCGAACGTTCGGCACCGCCGGACTCGCGCCAGTCGTTGATGAATTTGCCGATTCGTTCTTCCGGGGTGGTCATGTTTTCGCCTAACCCCCACAAACCAAAACGCCCCTGGGGTGTTGCCCGGGAGCGCAGTCAAAACTCTTGTTGCAGCTTGTTCGTGACACGCTCACACGCTCCTATCTCCCTCTTGCAGCCTAATTACACTAACGCTCATGTAGTTTACGGTTTGTTCTTAGTTTCATCAACAAGAAACGCCAGCTGTGTCTGAATCTCGTCACTGCGAACGCGATCGCTATCCGGCTTGTCCTCCAGCGCACCAACTGGCACCCCGTCAACGAAGATCATGTAGTCGGCAAAGCCTTCTCCGCCGATTAACGGGAACTCACGGATGATGATGCCGTCATTGGCAGCAAGGTTGATCTCGTCCCGGTTCTGAACGATCCAGCCTGCCTCATTTAGCTGACAGTCGATTCTTTCGCGCGCCTTTTCTTCGGGTGTGGTCATCGTTCCCAGCTCTCTATGATTCCGCGGCGTAGAACGCTTGAGCAATCAGAGGATTCCACGGTCTCGAATGATGCGGCTCACTGTCTGCATCCAGGTGCGAATCCTGTTTTGCCGCAGTCGCGGATTGCGACCTCAAACCGCTTTTTGTGTTTCTCTGATCCTTCATGTAATAAGTGGCTACTTCTTCGCGCACGGTTTCCCCTCATCCTCTCCCATTTACTCACCTATTGTACAGGATTCTCGCACTCGATGTGAAGCCTAATTTGCGCCGGATTGTGCTGCCCGCTGAGCCTATTGAATATCCTTACGCTATCCTACTCTGCGTTCTCATCGAGCAACCATCGCCAAACCGGTTGAACCTGTATTGCTTGACCAGCCATCTCCCTTTCACCGGCCTGGGCGAATGTAAGAATCGTACCGGTTGTAAGCTCAAGGGTCCGGAGCGCCTCTGCCAGTCCGGCAAGTTCCCGCTTCTCGTTGCGGGGCGTAAGCTTCCAACAGACCTGTATGGCTTCCGTAGGTCGGGGGCCTGCCTTCACGATGAAGTCGCACTCGTTCCGATTCTTGAAGTAGTAGGTCTCTTGCCCACGCCGATACAACTCAATCGCAACTAGGTTTTCGAGCACCTTCCCCCGATTCTCAGAAAAAGGACGGCCGAGTGCGGCAAGACCGGTGTCCATGAGGTAGACCTTCTTGGGGTTCATGATCCGGCGCCGGGGTGAGTACGCAAACTTGTCGTTTGCGATGATGAAGAAAGCTCCCTGAAGGTAATGCAGGTAGTTGGCGATTGTTCGCTTGCTACCTGGAAGATCGTTATTCTTGAGCTGTTTCTCAAACTGACCTATGGAAAATGTTTCTGAGAAGGCCTCAAGGATTTCACGCATGAGTGCATCGAGGACGTATCTGGCCTTGATGTGATAACGTTCGAGAATATCACGGTAGAAGATTGTGTGGAAGTAAGATTGAAGGAGCTTACGCATTTTAGAAGGAGCTCTGAGCATGACGACTTCAGGAAACCCACCGTACTTGAGGTATTCTTCAAACGCGGCAACAATTTTCCCCCGAGCCGGGGTGTGAAAGGTGGCCAAGCTGTACGATATCTCCCTGTAGCGTAAGTACTCCACAAAGGAAAACGGCAACATCCTGATGTCCTCGTACCGGCCACGGAGCTCTGTAGCGACCTCCTGGCTCAGAAGCTGCGAATTGCTGCCGGAGACGATGATTTTGAACCGGCGACGATTATGGAGCGTTCGCAAGACTTGTCCCCACTCGGGTATGTGCTGAACCTCATCGAAGAACAGAAAGCGGGGGTACTGGCCGGTGAGCTGCTGGAATGCGGCAAGGAGTTCATCCACATCCTCTGCTAAGAATCCACTCAGGCGGTAGTCCTCGAAATCCACAAACAGAATGTCATGTTTGGCCCAGTTGCCTGTATCCAGCAAAGATTGGATGAGTTGATACATGAAGTACGTCTTGCCGGCACGTCTTGGCCCAACAATGGCCAGGATGTGCTTGAGATGGTCTGGGTCAACCGGGAAAACCTGACGTTGGACGAGGGGCGGTAGCGTGATCTCTTCCAACCATTCGGCAACAACAGCAAGTAAAGAGTCTCTTTCCATAATCGTTTACCTTAGTAAACAATTATACGCCGTATCGTTTACCTGTCAACCCTCCTCAAGAAAGGGTTAAACGCAAGCGTGTCAGGAATGTGCCTGTTAGCTCTGTGCTGCAATGCGAAAGCGCTGGCACGAACACCGCACCGCGCAACCCTCTCACGCCTTGCGACGGATGCCGAACGAGGCTAGGATTTATGCTAAAGAGAGGAGGGAGTATGGCAAGAGGGTTTCTTACATCGGAGTCGGTGACCGAAGGTCACCCGGACAAGATGGCCGATCGAATCTCTGATGCCGTCTTGGACGCTGTCTTAGCAAAGGATCGGAAGGCACACGTAGCCTGCGAGACTTTTCTCACCACCGGCCTCGTCCTTGTAGGGGGAGAGATCTCTACAGAGGCCTACGTTGACATCGATCGCATCGCCCGCAGCGTGATCGCGAAGGTCGGCTATAACAAAACAGCCTATGGGTTCAATCATCGAGACTGCGCCGTCCTCTCGGCGATCAAGGAGCAATCTTCCGACATCGACGACGCCGTAAGAAAGGCAAAGGAGGCGCGAAATGGGGTCGCAAAGGATCCCTACGATGTTATCGGTGCCGGGGATCAGGGAATCATGTACGGATACGCCTGCACTTCCACCGAGGAACTGATGCCGCTTCCCATCATCCTCGCCCACCGCTTGAGTAAACGCCTGGCAGTAGTGCGCCAGGACGGGACACTGCCTTACCTGCGGCCGGACGGGAAGTCGCAGGTAACGATCGAATACGAAGACTCTCGCCCCCTTCGTGCCACTACAGCGCTTATCGCTGCGCAACACGACCCAGAGGTCGACCAGGAAAAGCTGCAGGGGGATGTTACAAAGTACGTGATCCTTCCGGTTTTAGATGACTGGATTGATAAAGAGACCTTGATCCTCGTCAATTCCTCAGGGAGGTTCGTCATTGGGGGACCGGCCTCGGACACCGGAATGACCGGTCGTAAAATCATCGTCGATACCTATGGAGGATATGGTTCCCACGGCGGAGGGGCGTTCTCCGGGAAGGATCCGACCAAGGTCGACCGCTCCGGTTCATACATGGCCCGGTATGTGGCGAAGAACGTCGTTGCCGCTGGTTTGGCACGCAAGGTAGAGATCGGGATTGCTTACGCAATCGGCCGTGCTGCCCCAGTCACCGTCAATATCAATACCTATGGCACAGGCACTGTATCGGACGACCGGCTGAGCCAAGCCGTCCTTAAGTTGTTCGATTTCCGTCCCGGTGCGATCATCGATCGGCTGGACCTGCTTAAACCTATCTACGAGCCGTTCTCCTGCTACGGCCACTTTGGCCGGACCGACCTTCATCCCACGTGGGAAAAAACCGATCGCATCGAGGAGCTAAAGCAGGCCCTTCCGCGCTCTGCAAAGATTGCCTAAAGCACGCTATAGGCCGTTACACTACAGGAGTTCTTTGCTTTTTACCTTCTCCTCGACCATGGCAATGAACCCTGAGAGTGGCCTTGGACCAAGGTTCTCCTCGGTGCGCAGCCTCAGGGAGACGGTTCCTTCCTCCTTCTCCCGCTCGCCGACGATCAGCATGTAAGGGATTTTCTCAAGTTGTGCCTGACGAATCAGGTAGTTCAAGGTACGGCTGCGATCGCTCCAGGCCTCGGCGCGAATCCCCGCCTTCACCAGGGCCTGTTTTACCTTCTCGGCGTAGTCATTCATCTCCTCGGTGACAGGGAGGACGACCGCCTGCACTGAGGCGAGCCAGACAGGGAAGGCGCCACCGTAGTGCTCGATCAGAATTCCAAAGAACCGCTCCAGCGCGCCTAGAAGCGCCCGATGGATCATATACGGCCGGTGTGGCTTCCCGTCCTCGCCAACGTAGGCCATGTCGAACCGTTCGGGAAGGTTGAAGTCAAACTGGATCGTGGTTAACTGCCAGCTCCGTCCCAGGCTGTCGCGCACGTCGATGTCAATCTTCGGACCGTAGAACGCCCCTTCCCCTGGCTTCACCGTGTAGCTTACCCCACATGCCTCCACGGCATGACGCAAAGATTCGGTCGCCCGCTCCC
>Ga0315547_1000322_pt1 | contig 50330 bp, 28 predicted proteins | sample SalMarSW160240MG_2_FD_202542 | JGI IMG/M metagenome (GOLD analysis project Ga0315547, IMG submission 202542) | Salt marsh sediment microbial communities from the Plum Island Ecosystem LTER, Massachusetts, United States - Salt Marsh Sediment SW1601-240 ...
TGTTATTGCTGTCGCTAATAAGCTGATCAAAACACTCTATGCGATGTTAAAGAACAAAACCTTATTCAGGTTGCAAACGAAACCAAACTAATAAAAGTTATTTATAGTTGACTCCTTGTTATTAATTTCCTATGAATTCTGCAAAATAGATAATTTTCATATGAAAATCGCTTTTATATTTGTATGGAGTAGCCGAGTCCCTCGGCTACATTTGGCAAGAGACTTGCCGACTCCAAACTATCTTAAATTTTCATGCTCTTTTGTGTCCCGATTTTTTTTCGGAGCATGAATGTTTCATCTGAAAATATACCACATATTACACGCCCTGACTGTCCCGAAGAATCGGGACATCCATCCCTCTCAAGAGGGGATTTTTTTAGAAATTCCCCTCTAACAAGAGGGGATACGGCTTCAGCCGAGGGGTGTGTTATTTTAATGCTCCTTTGTGCCCCGTCCCCGATCTAATCGGGAATTCGGGGCACGTGTGTTTCATCTTTAACCTTTTATCTTTAATCTTTCACCTTTAATCTTTGCATTTTACCGCTCTATGCCACAGTTATACCTTTATCAAGATAGACATCCTGGATTGCATTGAATATCTGGACACCTTCTTTCATTGGCTTTTGGAAAGTTTTCCTTCCAGATATAATACCCATTCCACCTGCTCTTTTGTTTATTACTGCTGTTTTCACTACCTGCTGTAAATCATTCTCACCTGAAGCACCGCCAGAATTAATCAAGCCAACTCTTCCCATATAACAATTTGCTACTTGATATCGTGTTGAATCTATTGGATGGTCACTTGTTAGTTTTTCATATACGAATGGATGGGTTTTACCAAAATGAAGAGCAGTATATCCGCCATTATTAGTCGGTTGTTTCTGTTTAACAAGGTCGGCTTCTATTGTAACTCCTAAATGATTAGCTTGCCCTGTTAAATCAGCAGAGGTATGATAATCAATACCATCTTTTTTAAAAGCAGAGTTTCTTAAATAACACCACAACACAGTAAACATACCAAGTGAATGAGCTTCTTCAAATGCAATGGAAATCTCCTCTATCTGTCTGCGAGATTCCTTTGAGCCAAAATAGATAGTTGCACCAACTGCCACTGCTCCCATCTCAAATGCTTGCTGGACTGAAGCAAAAAGCCTTTGGTCATAAGAGTTTGGATAGGTTAGAAGTTCATTATGATTAATTTTTGTGATAAATGGAATCTTATGAGCATATTTTCTTGAAACTGCACCTAATACTCCTAAAGTTGAGGCAACAGCATTACACCCGCCTTCAATTGCAAGTTTCGCGATATTTTCAGGGTCAAAATAAATAGGGTTGGGTGCAAAAGAAGCACCAGCAGAATGCTCTATGCCCTGGTCAACAGGGAGTATGGAAAGATATCCCGTCCCTGCTAATCTGCCATGGTCAAATACGGTTTGTAAATTTCTCAAAACAGCACTGCTCCTGTCTGAAATAACGCAAATACGGTCTATAAAATCAGGTCCCGGAAGATGAAGACCCGCTTTGGGGATTGTTTCACATTTATGCTCTAATAAATATTGAGCATCCTCACCTAAGATTTTGACTGTCCTATCTATCATAATATTACCTCCTGATTATATTTTTTGTCTTCGGTTCACAAAACACTTAAGGTATAATTTTCATCTGGTTTATAATAAATTTATGTTTATAAATCAATAATTATATTATCCTTTGTCAAATAAAAAGTTATTTTATAGAGTTTTTATTTTGTAATCACCATCTATATGATTTAATAAGTGTAGAAACTCACACACAAACTATAGATATGATAAGGGCAACAAACAATGATATTCCAGCAGGCAAAATTGCTCTTTTAAAAAAATCTTTTAATGTTGAACCGAAGAATTCAATAGAAACAGATACACAAGGATGTATTGGTGAAATAATGTATCCCATAAAAGTAGAAAAAAACATCACTGTAAAAACCAAATATGTCATTGCCCCACTTCCAAACTTTGAGTAATATATTGGTAATAATATTGCAAAAGGCATTTGAACCCTGCCAGTAACAAAACCCAGGAATGCAGCAATCCCAACAATCAAAAAGCTTTTGCAAAATACTATATCAGCTATGACTTTTGATATATTAGACACCTGAAATATGTTCAGAAAGAGAAACATCCCGATAATTATTAGAAAAAATTTCCATGGCTTCATCTTTACACTAATTGGAACTACTTTATCAAACCTCAATTTTCCAAATACGAATGCAAGAATCAAACTTGAGATAACACCAATTAGTAAGGGTATTTCTTGAATTATGCCTTTAAATATTGTCATCAAAATAATATGGACTACTGGTGCTGCTAATATTACAATTATCGGGATAATAATTTTCTTTGTTTTAATTTTATTATTTGCCCTAAGATTACCCTCTATTCCTTTTAATAAAAATACATATCCCAAAATAACCATTATAATAAATCCAGGAATTAGATACAGCATTGCAGTATATAGATTAAGATTTGCCATCTTGGTCGTTACTAACAAAGCTCCCAGAGGATAAATCAAAATAAGCGTATGCCTGAACCAAACATTAATTGCAGTGTATTTATCATCAGAAATGTCAACTCCTGCTCGGAGAACAAGTGGAGCTGAAAGCAAAGCACCTCCAGGCATTGGTAACATTCCAAGAAAAGCAGGACCGAATGCAAGGAACAATTTTCTTTTCATTTTAAGATTATTAACAAGGTCGTCCATAAGTCCAGAAACTTCTAACGCTCCGCCAATAAGAGGAATTAATCCAACTGCAAGAGCTAACAATAGAATTGATGGGTCAGTTAGAGTATTCTGTATTTGAGCAAATATCTCTTTAAAGCTAAGATTGAATACGCCAAGCACCAGAGCACCGATAATAAAACCAAGCCAGATGCTCTTCCGGGCAATCATTATCATTAGTGTTAAAGATAAAAGAAAACTGAACCAGATTATGAGATTCATTTTAAATTTTAATCATTATGTTGTTTCCTATTTTCTATCCTTTATAGTCTTAAAGAATACCCCTCTTTCCAAATTCTGGCTTTCTATTCTTCCTCTTTCCAAAAGCGCCTGCAAATACTTATTTACCTCATTGATATGTATCCCAAGCGTTTCTGATAAATCCTCAGCTGTGCATGGCCTTCTTTTAATAGTTGCAATTATTCTCTCTTCTATATCAAAGTCAAAACTGGCAATTTGTTCCCTTGGTTTGAAGTTCGCAATGATTTCAACAGGTAAATCCTGAAAGAGTGAAGCAATCCTTTCCATATCTTCTTTGCTAACAGGCTGAACCCAGCTTGATGTACCTGGTCTGTCCAGCGAATTAAGTTGAACACGGTTAGGTTTAATCTTCTTAATCGCATCTTTCAATAATTTCAACTCGTTTTCTGTATCGTTAAGCCCTGGAACTATAAATACTTCCAACCATATCTGCCCGCTAAATTCTTTGCGGAATTCTATTAAACCAGAGATAATTTTCTTTATTTCTAAACTCTTTGGAGGTCTATTTACTCGCCTAAATGCTTGCGCAGAAACTGCATCCAGAGAAGGCATAACCAAATCTGCACCGATTATTTCATTTCTCACACTCTTTTCAAATAGTAGAGAACCGTTTGTTAAAACAGCAGTTTTATAATAAGGATAATTGCTCTTTAAGAATTCAATGATTTTTCCTATACCTATATTTAAAGTTGGCTCACCAGAACCAGAAAAGGTTATATAATCCAATTTTGGGGTTTTGCCGAGATAATCTTTTAACTCATCAATTATATCTTTTATTGGAATATATTCCTTTCGCTCAATTGTTAAATTTGTGGTTGCTCCACATTCACAATAAACACAGTTGAATGTACAGGTTTTAAAAGGTATTGGGTCAATACCGAGTGAGATTCCCAATCTGCGGGAAGGGACTGGTCCGAATAGATGTTTGTATTTCATTTAGATATATTCTCCACTTTTTCAATCTAAAGTTCAATTGTCATCATCAGGTCACTGAACTTTATTTGTAATTTGAAATTTGGCATTTGAAATTTTGAAAAGGGGTATGCACCTTCTTTGTGATTCTATTCCAAGCTCTTTTATGTAGTTAACTCAAGCCAAGTTTACTAACGGCACATCTAACTTACTGCTTATTGCTGCTACCTTCCGGTCCTGACAAGGTTCACACTGTAAGATTGCGTTAGACTTGACTATCAACATCACTTGCATAAAAGAAACTTAGCCATCAAATCCCGCAGATAGGGATTCAGCCCTGCTATAGCGGATTGCAGGTTACAGGACACCGCTGGCTTCCCGCTTAGCACACCCCTACTATTAAATTTAAAATGAAAAATGTAAAATTAAAACTAAATTATTCCTTCTGAGAGACCAAATTTCTTCCGCCTTTTTTAATTAACAACTGCTCACCTATTGAAAGTAAATTATATGAGAACCAGTATAACACAAGACCAGCAGGAAGTGATTTAAAAATAAATACTAAAAATATAGGCATACCATACATCATCATTTTTTGCGTTTTCATTTGTGCTATTTGCTTCTCATCCATATTTGGTGCTGGTTTGGGCGACATCAATTTCTGCTGTAAAAACATACTTATACCCATTATAATTGGTAAAATATAATAGGGGTCAGGTACAGATAAATCCTTAATCCAAAAAATAAAATTAGCATGCCTAAGAGCAATAGTAGATTGTAAAACAGGATATAGAGCAAAGAAAACTGGCATTTGCAAAAGAAGCGGTAAACATCCTCCTAATGGACTTACACCGTGCTCCTTGTAAATAGCCATTACTTCTTTCTGAGCTTTCTGCGGATTATTCTTATACTTAGATTGAACCTCTTTAATTAATGGCTGTATCTCCTGCATCTTATGAGTAGATCTCATACCCTTATGCGTTAAAGGATAAAATATAACTTTTATCATAATTGACATTATTATTATTGCAATACCATAATTGGGGATAAGTTTATATAAAAACTTAAGAAGTTGCAAGATCAACTTGCTAATAGGTCTGATTAGTTTCCATCCAAATTCCATTGAGTTCTCTAATCCAATATTATAGGCTTTTAGATTATCATAGTCTACTGGGCCGAAATAAAAATCAAAACTATCATCAACTTTTACTCGTGAAACTTCTATTTTTGCGATTTGCTTTAATAAGTTATTATCAGCAGAGACAGAAATTTCCCTTAAATCTACACGCCTGCCTGGAATTGCTGCTAACATAAAATACTTTGACTTTACAGCAGTCCAGTCTATATTACCTGACAACTTCTCACCTTTAAGAGCATTTTTTAATCCAACTTTTACAACTTTATTATCAATTTGTGATACTTCTTTAATATAATTTGTAAATCTCTTATCCCCTTTATAATCAAAATATACCCCTGTATCCATCCCTAAATTATATGATTCTATCACACCAAAACCCCCTATCTTGAGGTTCATAGAAAGGTTATAATTCTCCTTAAGCCGAAACACTTTTTGAATAACTTTTTTATCTCCTGATTGTATGAAAAATTCAACTATATCATCATCCTGATTATATGAGAAATTATGATTTGCTAAATTTATACTCTCTGACTCGGTAATGAACTTAACATTTAATAATCCCTTGTCTGACAAAAGCAGTTCAACAGGTGTTTTCTTATCCTCCATCATAATATCTTTTAAAAAAATCTGCCTGATATTTCCACCTTGATTAGTAAAAATCATTTTAACAACATCATTTTCTAAAACAATATTATCGTTGAGTTCAACATCATTAAAATATTCATTTTGTTTTTCCAAAGTTGATGATTTTGTAGGTAATATCTCGTTATTCTTTACATTTTTTTCAACAACAGCTTTCTGTGCTTGCTCATTAGTAATCTGTTTTTGTGGAGGTTTCTTCCAAAGTAATTTATTACTTATAAAGAATACAAAAAATATAAGTATGAGTGCAATTATTGTTCTTTTATCCATATTTATTTTCTCTTATCTTAAGGGATCCCTTCCACCTTTGCAGAATGGGTTACATCTTAATATTCTCCAGAAAGACAGATAAAAACCCTTGAATACACCATATTTTTCAAATGCTAATTTAGAATAAGTAGAACAAGAAGGTACAAATCTGCAGGTATCAGGAAACATTGGTGAAACATATTTCTGATAAATACTTATTACTATTATAACTATCTTACAAATAAATTTCTCTAATTTTTTCAATAGCATTTTCCAAATCTCTTATAATATTTTCATAACCATACTCAAAAATTCCTGGTTTTGTAATAACCAAATAATCAATGTTGAATGGTATACAATTTTCTGATTTTCTGAAATATTCTTTTATCCATCTACGAATTTTATTTCTTTTTACTGCATTGCCAATTTTTTTAGAGGTAATAACCGCAAGTCCAATCCCCGATTGGATCGGGGATGTCTTACCATAATCATTATTTTTAACCACAACAAGACTAAAAAATCTTTTATTATACCTTTTACCATTTTCTTTGAACTGCTTGAATTGACGATTTTTTCTTATACTTTTCACAATAGATAAATTTACTAATTCACCAGTTCACTAAATAGAAATCCTTTTTCTTCTTTTAGCTCTTCTTCGGTTTAAGATTCTTTTTCCACCTTTTGACCTCATTCTTTTTCTGAAGCCGTGTGTGGTTTTTCTACTTCTATTATGTGGTTGATAAGTTCTTTTCACAACAAATCCTCCTGTCTCCCAGAGGGAAATCCTTTGGAAAATTAAAATTTACAATTCAGATGAGATGTTTTTAGTGTCAAGATTTTTATTTTTTATTGACACCTGTAAGCAAACATACATTATTTTGGTCAAATATTTATAGATTAGAATTTCATCAATGTGAATAACTGATATTTGCTATTGGTGTTTTTTCTTGTAATTTCTTATGTAGATGATAGATACAAATATGGATAAAATGTTGATAAGTATGTGGATAAAAATTATTGTCTCAAAACTACCTCACTTTAATTCATTGAGTTACACAATCTAAAATTGTGAATATATGATAGAATCAAATAGTATGTGGGAAAGAATTTTACCTGAATTAAAAAAGCAGGTAGATTCACAAACTTATAAAACATGGTTTGAAAAAACAAAAGAATTCAGCTTTGTAAATAATACCCTTACAGTCAGAGCCCCGACAAAATTTTTCGCAGACTGGCTTGAACAACATTATAAATCTTTATTAGAAGAAATAGCTTACAATCTAACGGCACAAAACATTGAAATTGATTTCATAGGGTCCTCTAACAACAAGAAAAAAACTACTTTGAAAAGCGTTACAGATTATACTAAAGAATCTGGTTTGAATAGAAGATATACATTTGAACGTTTTGTGGTTGGAAATAATAATCACTTTGCTTATTCTGCTGCTCAGGCAGTGGCTGATAAACCTGGGAGAATTTACAACCCACTTTTTATTTATGGCGGCGTAGGTCTTGGAAAAACTCATCTTATGCAAGCAATTGGAAACTTTATAATAAATAATAAGAAAAGGAAGTTGAACATCTTGTATATTGCCTCTGAAGATTTTACTAATGAAATGATTTTTGCTATTCAAACTAATACAACTGTTCGTTTCAAAAAAAAATTTCGTAACTTTGATGTCCTTATGATTGATGATATTCATTTTTTAGCTGGTAAGGAAGGGAGTCAGGAGGAATTCTTTCACACATTTAATACACTATACAATGAAAAAAAACAGATTATTCTTACAAGTGACCGTCCACCAAAAGAAATACAAGATTTGCAAGAACGGCTGGTTTCTCGGTTTGAATGGGGACTTCTTGCAGATATAAAAAGACCAAATTTCGAAACTCGCGTGGCAATTCTAAGACAAAAATGTATAGAAGAAAATGCTACTCTAAAAGATGAAGTTATTGATTTTATTGCCAATACCTTTGATGATAATGTAAGACAACTTGAAGGCTCGCTTGTTAAAATATTAGCGTATGCTTCATACAAAAATATAAAGCCATACCAAATTACAATTAATGAAGTAAAAGAAATTCTTACAGACCTAATAACAAGTACGAAAAAACCAATTACTTTAGATATAATTCAAGAGGAGGTAGCAAAGTATTTTGAAATTGGTAAAAATCAGATAAAAGAACCAACCAGAAAAAAAGAGATTGCCTTCCCACGCCAGATAGCTATGTATCTATCTGCTAAACTGATACCACATATCTCACTTCTTGAAATTGCAAATCATTATAACAAAAAAGACCATACTACAATAATTCATGCAAAAAAAATTATCTCAAATAAAATTGTCAGTGACCCAAATCTTAAATCAAAAATAAATAAAATAATTGAAAATATTTCCGAAGGCTCTCCGCCAAAGGCGGATCTGCCTTGGGCATGATGCCTTTGGCATGAAATGAATAAAATATCTCTCCTGTCTTTTATAGTTTTTAAAAATTTATTTATTGACTTATTCACAAATCTATTCACATAACCTGTTAATTCCTGTGAATAATCAACAGTTTTTAATGCTTATATGAAACAAATATTTCTTATTGTGAATAAAAACAATGTATCAACAAAACTATCCACTTAAAAAAATGGATAACTTATCTATTATCAATAAATTTTTAGTCTCTTTCCACATATCCACAAAGACTATTATTACTAATAATTTATTAATTAAATAAATACTTAAATAGGTTAGAATGAATATGAATAAAATAAAAATTATTTTTTTAACAATTATATTAACATTATTACTTACTTTATCCTGTTCCCAAAAAAAGAATTTTCTTGGTTTTGAAGAGGAAATAGAAAATAAAATTATTACAGATACACTTTCCAATTCTGTAAGCTTCATAAAATCTTATGTTGATACTACTTCAAATTATCAAGACAATAGTAAACTGATTGTTGGAAAATTTAATGGTGTTGAAGTAAGAAGTTTACTCAAATTTAAGAACTTGCCAGATACGAGCTGGATTGATACAGTCAATATAAACTCATGTGAAATAGTGATAAAAAAGAAACTCTTATTTGATACAAATTTTGATGTAAGTGTTTATAATATTACCTTAGATTGGAATGAAAATTCTGTAAAATCTGATAGTTTATGGGATGGCTATTCTAATCAATTAACTGAATTTAATACTTCACAAGATACAATAACTTTCAATATTGAAACAGATACTTTAAAAAATTGGATAGAGTCAGATTCAACAAACTTTGGTATAATGCTTAAATGTGATGGAAATTTGGAAAATAATTTTGTTGAATTCTATTCCTCTGAAACCAGTGATTATCCGTATTTAAAAATTAGCTATACTGATTCATCTGGTACCGATACAACAAAAACATATACTGTTTCCGAAGATACTTTTATTGGTTATGATGAAAATATTTATTATACTGAAATTCTAAATTTTCCGATAATCCGGAATCTATATCCGACAAGAACTATTTTTAGTTTTAATATCAATTCAGATTCACTTGAACTATCTTCTAACGAGTTTAGAAAAATTACAATAAACAAAGCAGAAATAATTTTTGATTCTACTATGATAGATTCATCATTTATTTCGGATTCCAAGTTATCATTATATGCATATTATATTTCTGATACTACAAATATTGATTATGAATATATTTCTGGATGTCAAAAAACAGAATTTCATTCAGGTGATGATTTGCTAAAAATAAATATTACCGGAATTATTCAAGGATATACAAGAGGAGAATTGGAAAATAACCAATTTTTGATAAAATCAACCACTGAAAATAAAGATTTTTCGTATCTAAAATTTTGTGAAGATATAAAGCCACTAATGAAGATAACATATACAAAACCAATTTTATCTGAATAATCTGCCTTTGGCATGAGAGGATTAAAAGTGAAGAAATTAATATTTGTGCTGATATTACTTTTTATATCAACCATATGTTCATCAAGTTCTATTTTTTCATCAAAAGGATTTGTAGAAGAAAATTTTGGTTTAGATAATTATTCTAAAGGGATGGGACAGACAGGCATTTGTTCTATATTTAGAAAGAATTTTTCAATCTGCAATCCTGCATTAAATGGAACAGTGTCAAAAGCTAACTTTTCCTCAAATTTGATTTTTGGGTATAACTATTTTTCCGCCAAAGATGGTAAATACAAAGACAAAATTTCTAATTTTCCATTTATAAAAATTATTATTCCTGTTAATAAAACTACATTTTTGGGATTTAATTTTCTCTCAAAATATCAATTAGGATTAGAAACAAGTAAGGATACTACAATTCAGGATATTGGTAATATATCTACAGAGCAAAATATGATAGGTTCAATAAATCAGATAGGGATATCATTCTCAAAGAAAATAAAATTTCTGAGCAACTCGGGGATTTTGATTGGTGTAAATTTAAATTACAATTTTGGCAATGAAAATAACGAAATATCTATTGAATTTGATGAAAGTGGATTTGAAGACTATCTTGAAAGTATTGAAAAAAAATATGACTGTGCAAATTTTTCTTTGGGTCTTGCGATTCCTCTTTCCAAATTCTCTTTTGCTGGTTATTATGAAAGTACATTAAATATGAATTCAAATAGAAAACATACTATTCAATATGAGCCTGATTCTGATTTTGATTTTATTGAAGTAAGTAAGGAAAAAGTAAAATTTCCATCCCAAATTGGTTTGGGAATGGGTATTAAAATTACTGACTTTTTATATGCAGAAACCAATTACAGACATTCTTTTTGGAAAAATTCTACCTATTCAGGAATGGATGACAGAGATAGTAAATTCGTTTCGTTAGGAATATCATATCTTCCTTATAAAAAATTATTCTGGAAACTTCCTATAAGATTAGGAGTATATTATAAGCAGTTACCCTGTAAAAATAATGATAATTTTATAAATGAAAAAGCCTTAACATTAGGTTTTGATGTTCCTTTGAAAGTAAAAAATAAAGGAAAGGTAAGTCTTGCATTAATCTGGGGATATAGAGGGAATGTTTCAAAAAGTTATTATCAGGATGAGTTTATAAGGTTATCAATCGGTTTTTCTTCTGTGGATTTGTGGAGAAATCCAAAAAAATTAAGAAAAGATAAAAAAATTCCCGAGATGGACTCTAAATATAAAGCCCCGGATTAATCGGTAATTGGGATTATCTTTTTAATATTCAGTCACAAAGGTATAAAATAATAATATCTTTTCATTACAATAAAAATTCTTAGTGACTTTGTGGCTAAAAAGTTTGTATAAAATGAAAGAAAATTGGATTATCAATTCTTATCAAGACGAGGATATTGAAAAATCAATACTGCTTGGCAGAGGTATTGTTAATTATAAAAAATTTCTTTTTCCAACTCTTGATAAACTTAATAATCCTTTTTTGCTTGCTGATGGAGAGAAGGCTGCGAAAAGAATAATATCTGCTGTAGAGAAAAAAGAAAAGATATTCATATTTGGTCACGACGATGTGGACGGAGTAACAGGCACAGTTTTATTATATAAATTTCTTACCAAACTTGGTTCAGGAAACCATTTTTATTATATTCCAAACAGAGAGTATGAAAAGTATGGAATTCAGAAGAATTTCAAAGATAAAGTGTTAAAAGATGAAGCCAAATTAGTCATAACCGTTGATATTGGAATTAATGATATTGAAGCAATAGATTTCTTTAACAAACATAATATTGATACGATAGTTTTAGACCATCATATAATCTTTCGTGAATTACCTAATGCTATTGCAGTGGTTAATCCCCAAAGAGAAGATTATCCGAAGGGATCTCCGCCAGAGGCGGATCTGTCCTCTGGCATGATGCCTCGGCATGATAATTTTCCTTTTAATATGTTAGCTGGAGTTGGAGTTGTGTATAATATTGTAAAAATCATTGAGAAGTTAAAAGGTTTATCATTTGATTATTTATATCCCATTTTAGCTGGAATCGGAACTATTGCTGATAGAATGCCATTGATTGATGACAACAGAATATTTGCATCCGTCAGTACCCGATTTATCCCCGATGCATCGGGGTCTCGGAGCTGGCGGATTGAGAATATTGAGAAATCAAAGAATCTCTTTATAGAATATTTTACTGAATTAAACAGAAATTTATCAGAGGCTCAGATTTTTAACAAACTAATTAAATTAATTACAGCCGGGAGAGAGAAAAATGGCAATCATTTAGGAGTAGAAATTCTTTTAGCTAATTGTTTGTCTGAAGTTAAAGAAAAATATAATATCTTGCAAAGAAGATTAGAAAAAAATAATGAAGAAGCCAAAGCAGTAATAAAATTTATTGATGAAAGGTTTAATAATCAGGCTTATAAACAGATATTCATATTCATTTATTATGATAAAAATAATAAAATTCCGATTAGATTTATTGGTCTAACCGCTTCATACATTGCAGATAAATACAGAATACCTTCATTAGTTCTCACAACCAGAGATAATAATACTCTATCTGCAGAATCTCGCGGACCAGAGGAATTTGACTGGATTAGAAGCTTTAATAAGATTAAAGATTATTTGATTCAATATGGTGGGCATAAAAGGGCTGCTGGATTTACATGCTATGCCAGTGAATTTGAAAATATTGAAAGGGAATTAAAAAAGATTGCTCGCGAGAATTTAATTACTACCCCTAACACAGAATATCTCAATCATAAGATATACATTGACTATCAATTGCAGAAAGAAAATTTTAATATAAAATTCTTGCAAAAGATATTTAATAATTTTGCTCCTTTTGGCGAGAAGAACAATCCGCCGATTTTTTTGATTAATAATGTTTCTCAAATGGAATTAGAAAGATGCAATATTGAAAATATTCCATCTGTAAGTGACAGAAAGAAACTTAATATTTTGGTTTCTTTTACAGATAGTATTCAGAACCCGATAAATATAATAGATTATGAAGAAGTTAATTAGAATTTGTCCACAAAGTCATTGTTAGTCGTAAGGAGCTTGCGACGACGACTCGAAGACAGCTTTAATATGCCCTTTACCTCGACTCGTCGTTCCTTGCGAGTCGAAAAAACCTACTTTACGGACAGACACTAATTAAATACTAATAATTTTCAGGAGAATAAATATGTTTTGGAATTATTTAATGAATTGGATGACAAATGATGTTGCTATTGATTTAGGAACAGCCAACACTTTGGTATATGTTAAAGGGCACGGGATAGTTGTAGATGAGCCTTCGGTTGTAGCAATAGAGGCAGAGACAAAGAAGATTATTGCAGTTGGTAAGAAAGCCAAAGAAATGCTTGGCAAGACACCGGAAGAAATAAGAGCAATAAAGCCAATGAAAGACGGAGTTATTGCCGATTTTGAAATTACAGAGGCTATGCTAAGGGATTTGATATTGCGGTCTCAACAGAAAAAATTTTTGATTCGTCCCCGAGTAATTGTTGCTGTTCCTTCAGGAATAACGGAAGTTGAAAAAAGAGCTGTTAAAGAATCTGCCGAACACTCTGGGGCAAGAAAAGTATACTTGGTGTCTGAGCCTTTAGCTGCAGCTATTGGTGTAAACCTGCCAGTTCATGAACCTTGTGGTAATATGATTATTGATATTGGCGGTGGGACAACAGAGATTGCAGTTATATCATTGTCCCATATTGTTGACCATATTTCTATCAGGATTGGTGGAGATGAGATGGATGAGGCAATAGTTAATTTCTTGCGGAAAAAACATAACCTTTTTATTGGCGAATCAACCGCAGAAAAGATTAAAATAAAAATAGGCTCAGCATATCCACTTAAAAATGAATTAACAATGGAAGTGCGCGGAAGAGACCTTGTAAGCGGTTTTCCTGTATCTATGAAAATATCTTCTGAAGAGATTCGTGAGGCAATATCTGAAACAATATCAAAGATTGTTGATGCGGTGAAAAGACTCTTTGAGCAAACAGCGCCGGAACTATCTGCTGATATTGCTGATAGGGGAGTTGTTTTAACGGGTGGTGCAGCACAGCTAAAAGGTCTTGATCAGAAAATTAGAGAAACCATTGATTTACCTGTTACACTTGTAGAAAGCCCTTTAACAAGTGTTGTGATGGGTAGCGGTAAAATTTTAGATAATTTAGAAGAGTATCAAAAGGTGCTAATATCGAATGTCTAACTATTCAATCGTGTTTAGTTTTATAGAATTTTTTAAAACTGCATCTGAAAAAATTGACAAAAAATAATATATTCATTTTTTACGGAAAAAACACTAAAAGGAGTATCAAATGAAAAAAATATTTTTAGGACTTTTAATAATTACATTATTTTCAATTGGAAGCTTACTCGCAATCCCAGCTGATTCAGAATTAGCAACTCAAGTTGCAAATATGCATCTAATAGTTAACAATAAAGACAATTTTCAAATTGTTAATCTGTTTGAATTAAAAGATGATGATGGTAAAATTTTATCCTATGTATTCAATCTAAACCCCAGTGGTTATATTGCTATCTCAACTGATACAGACATTACACCTGTTATTACTTATTCATTCCGTAATGATTTTGTTGCTGAGGACATTCCACAAAATATTGGATACCAGATGTTGAAAAGGGATATGCAACTACGATTGGAAGCTATTCCATTAACTTCTGAAGAAATTAAAAGTAAAAATAATCTATCCTGGACAAATTACGAGAAAGAGAACATCAATTTCTTCAAAGGTAAGGGGCGTGATGTATGGCCTTCACCGGGAACCACTCCCACAGGTGGATGGATAGAAACCCAGTGGAATCAAAATCCTTCGCCATATTGGAATTACTGCCCTTTGGATCCGGAGCATGGAGGAAGATGCGTAGTCGGTTGTGTTGCAACAGCTATGGCGCAGATAGTTAATTATCACAGATATATTAATGAAGTTTCTTTTGATGATAATGATGACTATACATCCACATATACTTATCCAAATATCCATATTGATGATGATTGGAGTATTTACGATTTTCCTCCATTTGATACATTGAATACCTATTTAGATGATTTAAGAGCTTGCTATATGACAAATGATGATATAACGAATGATATGATAGCAGCCTTATCATTTGCATGTGGTGTTGCTACTCATATGCAATATTCAGCCAATGGTTCAGGCACACAATTAGCAGAAATAGAAACCGCCCTTTTGAACAAATTCGGATATGATTCAGCGACATTTTATTCGTGGAATCCCTACACTTTTCTTACTAATCTTGCGAATGAAATGAAGGCAGCTCGTCCAGCTGCCTTGGGGATCTCAGGTGGAGGGGGTGCTGGGCATGCGATTGATTGTGATGGATATGATAGTAGTGGCGATAATCTTTTTCATTTAAATTATGGATGGGGCACAACTAATATTGGCTGGTATTCATTACCAAGCGGAATGCCCAGTGGTTATAATGTGGTTAATAATGCTGTAATGAATATTGAAGGTGGTGAACTGCCATTCCTTGAAATTGATTCTTATTTCGTTGCTGAATTAACAGGTGACTTTGACGGTAATGTTAATCCAGGTGAATCAATTGCTCTTCGAATAAGACTCTCTAATAGAGAAAGCTTTGCAACTGCTACTGATATAGTAGGTATCTTACATTGCGATGATCCTCGTACTACTATTACTGACTCAATCGGAACATGGAATGATATTGCAACAGGTTCCTCAGGAGTTAATTTGCTAGACCCATTTGTTATAGATTTTGACGATGAAATCGGAGTTTGTACAATTGATTTTACATTACAGGTGACCAGTAATATTGACTATGATGTATATCTTGATTTTAGTATTGATGTGGTAATGGATCAGGTAGGTTGGCCTATTGAATTAATCAATGGTGTTTCAGGAGGTCCTGCCCTAGTGGATATTAACAACAACGGAGAGACGGATGTAATATTTGGCGATAAAAACGGTAATGTTCATTGTTGTGATAATTCCGGAAATGAATTCACCGGTTTCCCATTTAATACAGGTAATCAAATATATGGCTCTGTAGCCATTGCAGACATCAACGGTGATGGTGAGCTCAACATTGTAGTTGGTTCAAGAAGTAACGATATTAATGTGCTAAAGCCTAATGGTGATGAATTATTTTCTTTTACTACTCCTGGAGATATCTTATGCACGCCAGTTGTCTCAGATATTGATAACAACGGAAGTTGTGAAATCATTTTCCAAACTGCATCTAAAGACCTTTATGTAATTGATTCCTCAGGAGTTAATTATCCAAACTTTCCGATTACACTTCCCAGTGCTATGTACATGAATGTGGGGGTCGCTGTTGCTGATATTAATGGTGATAATTTAAAGGAAATTCTCGTCGGTTGCTGTGATGGTAAAGTATATTGCATAAATACAAGCGCTGATACAATATGGGCAGCAGAAACTTCTGGAGCAATTCATGCTGCTCCAACTATTGTCAAATTTCAAGATGACTATAAAATTGTTGCAGGAACATCTACTGGCAAAGTGTGTATAGTTTCTTCAGGGGGGGGTGTGGAAAATGAAATCACTCTTTCTGGAGAGATAAGGACTTCACCTATTATAGTAAATTTGGATAATAGCGATATAACAGGTTTTGATGATTTAGAAATTGTTGTTGGAACTATGACTGGAAAACTATATGTTGTAGATTGGGCAGGTAATATCCTTTCTGGATTTCCATATAATACTGGGTCTGGAATTGAATCTACTCCAGTTATTGCGGATATTGATGATGATGGATTGTTTGATATAATTTTTGGCTGTAGTAATAAAAAGCTATATGCGATTGATGCAAATGGTAATCCTATATCCGATTTCCCGATTGACTGTGGCTACGAAATAAAATCTCCTTCTGCAATTGCAGATATTGATGAAGATGGAGATTATGAAATTGCATTTGGCACAATTAATGGACTTTGGATAATTGATTATAAGTCTGCATACAGTGATTCATCTATTATGTGGCCTATGTATCGGTATAATTTAGCAAGAACTGGATTTGTTGATTGGACACAGCCACCAGGAATTGATAATAGCTATAGTCAATATAGATATTTTATTGAACAGAACTTTCCCAATCCGATAAAAACCTCCACAACAATTTCTTTTAGCTTAGCCACGAACAAACACGAACAAGCACGAATAAAAATTTATAATGTGAAAGGACAACTGGTAAGCAAGTGCGAGGTGGAAAGGGCGAAATGTGGGGTTAATGAACTTACATGGAATGGCAGAGATTCAAATGGTAACAAGGCAGCAAATGGCATATATTTCTATCGTCTTGAAACGGATAATTATAAATCCGAGATTAAAAAGATGATTTTATTGAGGTAGAAATACAAAAGTAATTGGTAAATTTGAGACCCTCAATCCATCCCGATGTATCAGGGATTAGTCGGGTCTGGCGGATTGAGGGTCTCTTTTTTACTTGGGTTTTTGATTAACTACTTAGGTAATTTAGGTAAAGCCAGGTCTGGCTTTTTTCCAAAATCCGGTTTAAGTGGTGGATTCTCTTTCAACAATTTTTCCACTTCTTCAATTGCTCTTTTTAGTTGAGGGTCTTTGTTTTCTACATAATCCTTGGGAGTAATATCAACCTCAATATCCGGGTCAGTGCCGTAATTTTCTACTCCCCAACCTACATCCTTAAACCAGAAGGAATATTCAGGCTGTGTGGTTAATCCGCCGTCCATTAAACTGTAATTTGCACTAATACCTATTACTCCACCCCAGGTGCGTTTGCCAAGCAATGGACCTATCTTCATCAATTTAAAGCTATGGCTGAAAATATCACCATCAGACCCAGCATCTTCATTAGTTAATGCTGCAATAGGTCCTGGAACTGATTCCGCAGGATATGGTTCTGGTTTACCCCATCTCGGCACATCATAACCAATCCTCTTTCTTGCCAATTTTTCCAAAAGCAAGCAGGATACATGACCGCCACTGTTGAATCTGACATCCACAATCAATCCCTCGTGATTAAACTCGCTTAGATAGTAACGATGAAACTCAGCAAATCCGGGAGCCATCATATCGGGAATATGAACATAGCCGATGCGTCCATTCGTTTTCTCATGCACAAATTTTTTATTATTTTCTACCCATTCGCGATATCTTAGTGGAGTTTCGGTCTTTAATGCCTTTACACAGCAAGATTTGATTTTTCCAGTTTTACCATCTTCAATACGAACAAAAACTTCACTGCCCGCTTGATTCAACAATACCTGAAAAGGCGGATGATTTTTATCCAATTTTTCTCCATTAATACTAAGTAGATAATCTCCCTCATTTACTAACAAACCGGGTTGATTAAGAGGAGAGTCCTTATCCTCATCCCATGGGTCACCGTGAACAATGTGAGAGATGCGATATTTTTGCTTTTCTGCATCATATACAAAATCAGCACCTAAAAAGCCAATTTTATACTGAGGTGGCATTTTATAATCACCACCGAATTCATAAGAATGGGAAGTGCCTAATTCTCCTTGCATCTCCCATATCAAATCTGAGAACTCTGCGCGGGTTCCAATTTTATCAAGGAGAGGAAGATATCTTTTATAAACCTTCTGCCAATCTATATTAGACATATTTTTATTCCAGAAATGTTCTCGTTGTAATCTCCATGCTTCTCTATACATCTGGCGCCATTCACCTTCTAAATCAACCTTGACTTTTATTCTGGAGGGCTCTATCCAACCGCTCTCTTTGCCTGGTTTTGTCATCACCTTCATTTTATCATCTAATTTTTTATCAGCATCAATAATCCTAAGTTTATTTCCTGCTCTGTAAACCAGTTTCTTACCATTTTGTGCAACTTTGAAATTGGAAATTCCTTCTATTATCGTCTCTTCTTTCTGATTTGTAAAATCGTACATTTTGATTGACCCATTAGCCGGGAGTTCTGTAGGTGGCCATTCCATATTCAAACTGCCTTCTACCGGGAATAGTGAAAACAACACTTTATCTTTTATTGCGGATATCTGGCGATATATTCCTTCTTCAACAGGGAAAGGAATAATACGGTTTGTAATATTCTCCAAATCAATTTTAACTTTTATCTCTTTCTTCTTATCTTTGGATTTTTCATCCTCACTCTTTTCCTCTTTAACTTCCAAATCCGGAACTTTTTTGAATGGATTTTTTAATTCTTTATCAAGCGTTATAAGATAAGGGCGAACTCCTTTTGGAAAGCTCAATTCAAACTGCATTTTATCATAAACAGGGTCAAATTTTCTCGCGGATAGGAAGTATAGATATTTTCCCTCAGGGTCAAAAGTAGGTGCCCAATCTCCTAAAACAGGGTTTGTTATTTCGTATGTTTTTTTATCTGCAATGTTTCCTAACTTAATACAACACATCTCTTCAGATTTCCAGAAACGATAAGCAATCCATTTACCATCAGGAGACCAGGTAAGATAATCAATTGGTCTATGTTCACTCTTGTCAAATTTAACTACATCTTTACTTTTCAAGTCAGCAAAGAAAAGTTCCATGCGGTTGTTGGAGAAAACCGCTTTATCATCCTTTGGAGAAACAGCCAGGGCAACAATCTGTCCGACATTTCCACCAGAGGTGCCCGCCTGCCAGAGCAAAGCGGTGGGCAGGGATCCTTCGGATATATCATTAAATTTGATTAGTTTTTTTTCTTCAGTTGCCCAATGAATTTCAATATGCTCCTCACCACCCTCATCAGAGACCAGAGCAATCCGTTTTCCATCAGATAGCCACTTACCAAACTTATACCTTGCATCAGATGAGTTGCCGTTTTGAATAACAGGTCCTTCCCAGTTTGCCATATTGAAAATTTTACCCCGAACATTCAAAGTTAAATGCGCAGATTGAGGATGAATTTCATAACCTTGCAAATACTTATCAGCATTAACAAATTTTGCTTTGGTCTGGGAGCGTGAACTGAAATATTTGATATTTATCTTTTTGCTGGTTCGGTTCTTTATATCATAAATATACAGATCTCCACCGCAGTTATAAACAATGGATTTCCCATCTGTGCTGGCATTTCTTGCATAAAATTCTGAATGATGAGTATGCCTTTGAATATCCTGTCCATCAAGATTAGCAGAATAGATGTTGCCGATACCTTCGTGGTCAGAGATAAAGTAGATTCTATCACCTATCCACATTGGACTGCCAATGTTAGTATTCAATTTCAGATAAGGCGTGAAATTGCCAGTTTCATTTACATCAATCCAGAGTTTGCCAGCTGTGCCTCCGCGATATCTTTTCCATCTTGCTGGGTCAGTTGTATGTCTGCCAATGATAACACCTTGCTTCCTGGCATAGGAGATATCCATTGCAGCGCCAACAAGGACTTTTTCTATCAAATCGCCAGCCAATGATACCTTGTAGATGTAAAATAATCTTCTGAACGGCTGACCATAATTGCTGGCAAATAGAACATATTTTCCATCCCGAGTCCATCCAACAACAAAGGAATAGGAGCCCAAAAAGGTTAACCGTTTGGATGTACCTCCTTCTGATGGGATAATGTAGATTTCAGAATGACCTTCTTCTGTGCTTGAGAAAGCGAGCCATTTCCCATCAGGTGAAAATCTTGGATAGTATGCAATTCCTGGAGTTGCAGTAATCTGCCTTGCAATGCCACCTTTTGAAGAAACTATCCACAATTCATTTTCACTTGTAAAAACCACACTGTCATTATAAACAGTGGGAAATCGGTAATAACCTTGATTTTGCATTTTTTCCTCCTATGAATTTTTCAACACAAAGACCACAAAATCCACAAAGATTTCTATAATTATAATAATATAGAGGTTCTTCGGTAAAAATAATGGGAAATAAGGAAATAAGGATATAGATGTTGTATTTCCTTATTACCTTATATCCTTATACCTTTATACCCTTATACTTCATATTATAAATTTTGTTTCCATTAAAAATACCGAAGAGCCAATATAGAACTTAATCTTGAGTATTTTTTATATTCATATTGTGGTTAATTTATTTTAATAAAATCATTTTTTTGACTGCAGATTGATAATCTTTAGTAATTAATTTAAAGAGATATATTCCACTGGGTAATTGTTTTCCATTTTCATCTTTTCCATCCCAGACAACCTCAATATTTTTACCTTTTATCCCCAATTTAATTGGGGATTGCCTTTTGAATTGTTTCACCAATTGTCCTTTTATGTTATAAATTTTTATCTGTGGTAATCCGCGTAAATCAGTGGCTAAATTAAACGAAATCGTGGTTGAAGTGCTGAATGGATTAGGATACGCAGTCAATCCGTATTCATCAAAAGTTACTTCATCACCCACAGAACTTCCTCCCCAGATTAAGTCAGCAAATTCCGGATGGTCAATGAATGGGTTGCGGTTATGCTGCCAATTTTCATAAATTTTTTCGTTTCTGCTTTGTTCCCAAACATCAACCGAATCCTGAACATGCCATTGTAATAAGGTTGTAAGTTTTGCATGATAAGGTTCATTATCTGGAGAGGAAGGAATATAGTCAACCATTTCTAAATCTGGCTCACCATCATCTCCTTCGTAACGAACAGCCATATAAAATATCATTCTTGCAACATCTCCCTTTACTTCATCTCGTGGTTCCCATGAATCATCATCAACATAACATCCAGTTGGCCCATCACCATCAATGTATTCTATACCACCATTATCAAAATCTAAATTTCCTCTTCTTGAATTCACTGTAACATCAGTAGTTCTGATATGGTGAACATCTGTCCCAGGACCTGGAGATGTTCCAAAGTCTCCATGCGACTTTGCCCAAACATGCTCACGATTCCAGTCTGAAACACCACCTCCATTTGCATATTTGGATATTGACCAACCAGTATATAAAAGTACGACATTTTCTGTATTATTAGGGTCTTCATCAGTATTTCTTAAAATTTCCCACAAATTATCATAAGAATATTCTGTATGGTTTTTAATAATATCGTGAAGTGCTGTTTTTAGTGCTTCACCACTCAATCCCTCTGTGCCATCATAATAACCCGCATAGAGATAAGACACACATATAATAATTAGCAGGTTTATCAGGATTACTTTTAATTTTGCTTTCATAAATATAAATAAAATAGCCTTGCACAATATAGCACAAGGCTATTTTGCTTCAATTTTTATAATTTAATAAAACAAAGCAGACCTTAAGTCAAGCCCTATCGGACTTAACTCAAGGTCACAAGGTCACATGCAACAATGTTTTACAAAGTTACTTTATCAAAATCATCTTTTTAGTTAATGATTTCTTGCCACCAGTTAATTTGTAGAAATAGATTCCATCGGAAAGTGACTTACCATTTTTTTCAGTTCCATCCCAAATGATTGAAGATTGACGATTTGTAATTGGAAATTGTTTTACTAATTGTCCTTTAATGTTATAGATTTCTATCTTTGTGTTCTTTGAGGGCTTTGTGTTGAAAAAGGATATGGAAGTTGAAGCACTAAATGGATTTGGATAGTTCTGATAGAGGACAAACGAATTAGCAGGATGCGGATAATCGTCTACATCCAGTAAATCCTCAACTGACCTTGGGTTAATTCTGTAATAATTCTCATAGGTATTCCAATCAACCACTCCTTTGATATCAATCGGTTCTCCCGAAGCAATTGCATCATCTAATACTGGACCAATATTTTCATATTGATAATCAACCTCATCGCCGATAACAAAAGTTGTTACCCAACTATCGTCTGAGCCGATATACAGGTCATCTTTATTAACAGGGGATGCAGCAACTAATACATTGTTGATAACTACGAGTTGTCCTTCCCATTGTTCCGCTGGATTTGTATTTGCTGCAATAGTATTACCAATATCAGAACCAGAAATATCTGCTGGAGAATATGGAAGATTTCCAGTAGATATTGTTGAGATAAGGATAGGATCTTTTAGCTCGGTGAGATTATTATATTCATCTCTTTTTGCTACAAAAAGAATTTCATCACCAACTGCTACCCAAGCATCAAAATCATAATCATAAATTAATACACCATTATACGGTCCGTAAGCATCACTTACCCACACATTATTGTAATCATCATTAGCAGAGACAATTCCCTGGAAAGTAGCAAATTCTCCATTTACAATATGACCATCAGGATTGAGAGTATTTGTTAAAGCGATTGGTGTAATGCCTGCATAGAAATCAAAGTCTGTGTCATTCTCTGCATCATAGATATTATCAAGTGTGATATCCCCTATCATATCTTCTGAAGCTCCTGTAAGATGAACAAGTTTGGGGTCAGCTCCATCAATAGTAGCATTAGAAAAAGTTATCGTGGCTGTGCCTGTGAGAGTATAATCTGCAGGATTAACTGATGTCATATCTTGATTAAAAAACACTTCAAGTGCATCTGTACTTATTGCATATGCATCAACAATTTCAGAAGAAGTAGAAATTTCAAAACTATAATCATCTACATACATAGTTGCTGAACCAGGCCATGGAGTAACATCATAGAATCGAAATCCAACTTGTAATCCAGTTGCACCTGTTGGTACTGAACCTGAATACGTTAACTCTTGCCAAGAATCCTGATCAGATGAATAAACATTAGAGTATGTAGTAGAAGCACCATTCCAATACAAAACAATTGTGGCTCTGCCAGCAGGATCATTGTCATATACCCATACACTGCAATTATATGGTTGCCCAGCAGTAACAGCAAATTCAGTATTTTGAGTGTCAGTATCACCTTGTGTTTGAGTTGTTAATAGTACTTTTGCGCTTGACGTACCACTATGAACAATTGTTGTCTCTTGAGTGATAGTTACTCCAGTTTCGTAAGTCCAATCGTCAGGCTCTCCTGCAGTCCAATTTTCAAACCCAGGATTTGTTACCATATTTTGTGCAATTAAAGTTGCCGAAATGCCTAAAAACATAATTACACTTATGGCAAGAATTGTTAATCTTTTCGCTTTCATCTTTTCCTCCTATGTATTTTTATTATTTTTCCATATTCCTTTTATTAAAAAATTAGGAATTAAATGTCAATTTTTTTATTTTTTTTGATAATTTGGTAAAATTTCACAACATCTTACTAAAACGGCAAGCGGTTAACGGATAGCGCATCGCTAAACGCTTGACGGATTACGATTCGAGCTGCGCAACCGTTCAACGTTTATATAAACCCGATTATAAATCTGATAAAAGGTATCAATAACAATTAGTTCAAAATTAATATGACCTTCTAACAATTTCTTGCTTTGCTCAATCAATAAAATGATTTCTCTTACATCTTTATCAAAAATTTCTCTGATGGCATAAAATTTTTTTAGTTTTTCTTCCTGGTCAATATTAACAACTCTATTTGGATTTTGATGTAAATATAATAAATCGCCAAACCATAACACAAGGAAGTCAAGAATGTCTTTTAATAGCTCTTTATTGCGATTTTGTTTAAAGTTCTCTGAAAAGTTGTAAATTCCTTCCAGATCTTTATTCAAGATAAAATCCACGAAATTTAGAGCCATATTTCGGGTTTCTATTTGTTGTTCTTGAGCCATAAGAATTGCTTTTGCCATATTTCCGTTTGAAATCCTTGCGATGATTTCTGCTTGCATATTTTCTATATTATACCTTTCTTTTAGATGATGTTTAATAATTTCTGTTGTAACAGCATTGAACCTTATTTTCTGGCATCTTGAGATAATCGTTGGCAAAAGAGCTGAAAGTTTTGTAGTAGTTAGAATGATGATAGCATATAATGGTGGCTCTTCAAGAGTTTTCAAAAAAGCATTTGCTGCGGACCTGGTCATCTCATCTGCTTCTGCGATAATAATAATGCGATATTTTCCTTCACCGGGTTTAAAATAAATTTTCCGTTCCAAATTTCGAATGGTATCAATCTGAATGGAAGTAGCTTTTGAAAATTGATAACGAGAGTATGGCGTGGATTTCAATTGTTCAATAAAATTCTGAACCTGAATTTGCTCTTTTTCTTTTTTATATTCTCCTTCGGCAGATGTTTCGAATTTCGGAGTTGGAAAAACAAAATCTACATCAGGATGTGAAAAGTGGTCAATTTTGCGACAGGATGGACAATTATCGCAAGAATCATAATTTTTTTGGTTAGGACAGTTCACAACCTTTGCAAACTCAAAAGCAGTGGTTAGTTTACCGACACCTTCTGGTCCATAGAAAAGATAGCTCTGTGCAGCCTTTCCAGCTGAAATCAATTGCTTAAGACTATTGATAGCCTGTTCTTGGCCTTTTATATTAGAAAGCATATTTTAATTTTATTCGGAGTGCGAAAACGCGTTGCGATGAAATCGCAAGGAACTTTTCGCTACCGTGTTTACGCTGAAAAGTTCGTCTCCCGATAATTCGGGATCCTCGTTTCAGCACTCCTACTTTACTTCTTCCCTTGCTTTAGAGCTTTTTGAATCCTTGCCCATTCATCTCGCAAAGTAACTGTCCGATTGAATACAAGCATTTTATCAGAAGAATCAGGGTCCACACAGAAATAGCCTTTTCTCTCAAACTGGTATCTATTTCCTATACTTGCATTCTTCAGGCTTGGTTCCAATTTACCTTCAGTTAAAATTTCCAGTGATTTTGGATTCAGATAATTTTTGAAATCATCTTTTTTAGATAGGGGATTCTCTACCGTAAAAAGTCTATCATAAAGACGGACTTCGGAATTAACAGCATGAGCAGCCGAGACCCAGTGTAAAGTTGCTTTCACTTTGCGTCCATCCGGCGAATCACCGCCACGAGTTTTAGGGTCGTATGTGCAATGCAATTCAGTCACCTCACCTGTATTTTTATCCTTAACCACCTTTACGCATTTGATAAAATATGCATATCGCAGCCTTACTTCCCGTCCAGGAGCAAGGCGATAAAACTTTTTTGGAGGTTCTTCGCGGAAATCATCTTGTTCAATATACAACACCCGTGAAAATGGGACATTCCGTATTCCCATATCTGGATCTTCGGGATTATTTACAGCATCCAATTCTTCAATCCTGTTTTGTGGATAATTGTCTATTATAACTTTAAGAGGACGGAGAACAGCCATCACTCGTGGAGCTTGCTTATTTAAGTCTTCACGAATGCAGTACTCAAGTAGAGCCAAATCAACTATGCTTTCACTTTTTGCAACTCCAATGCGGTCACAAAAATTTCTGATTGATTCAGGTGTATAGCCACGTCTTCTCAAACCTGTTATAGTTGGCATTCTTGGGTCATCCCATCCTTTGACATAATCACCTTCAACCAATTCCAGAAGTTTTCTCTTACTCATTATAGTATAACTGATATTAAGGCGAGCGAACTCAATCTGCTGAGGATGATAAACTCGTAATTCATCAAGAAACCAATCATATATCTCACGGTTATTTTCAAATTCTAAGGTGCAAAAAGAATGGGTTATCCTTTCTATTGAGTCTTCAAGACAATGAGCAAAATCATACATTGGATAGATACACCACTTATCACCCGTTCTGTGATGAGGAGCATGCCGAATACGACAGATAAGAGGGTCTCGCATCTTCATATTTGGTGATGCCATATCAATCTTTGCCCGTAATACATAAGCACCGTCCTCAAACTCGCCTGTACGCATTCTTTCAAACAGGTCCAAATTCTCTTCAACTGAGCGGTTTCTGTAAGGACTTTCCCTGCCCGGCTGCTTTATAGTGCCCCGATATTCCCGAATTTCTTGCTCACTTAAATTGCATACATAAGCTTTGCCTTCTTTAATTAATTGAACAGCATATTCATACATTTTATCAAAATAATCAGAAGCATAGTATAATCTATCTCCCCAGTCAAATCCAAGCCAATGAATGTCTTCCTGAATTGCTTTGATGTATTCAATGTCTTCTTTTGTTGGGTTGGTGTCATCAAATCGTAGATTGCAAAGCCCTCCATATTCCTCAGCAATACCGAAATCAATACAGATTGCTTTAGCATGGCCAATATGTAGATAACCGTTTGGTTCTGGTGGAAAACGTGTATGAACTCTGCCATTATACTTATTAGTTTTTAAGTCATCCTCAACAATCTGTCTAAGGAAGTCAAGAGAGGATTTTGATTTGTTCACAGTATTTTCAGTGATTTTTTTTGTTTTCTTTTTGTCTATACTGTGTTTTCTGTCTGATGATTTCATAAACCAATTTCCTTTAATTAAATCTTAATTAGATTTTGTAGCCGTTTTATTACTTCATCTTTGCCTAAAATATCTAAAATTGCTGGTAAATCTGGACCATGACATTTCCCGAATAAAGCAAGACGAAGCGGAAAATAAAAATTTTTCCCCTTTATTTCTAATTTTTCTATTGCTTTCTTTATCAATGAATTTATTTCATCATTTGACCAACTATCCCGTGTCTTCAATTTATCAATAAGATATAAATAAATTCGTTGTGAATTTTTCTCTTTAATAAGTGCTTTATCTTCATCATTGAATTTGATGTCTTCATAAAACATTCTTGAATGCTCAATAATTTCTTTAAGACATGAAATCCGTTTTCTCCCATTTTGAATTACTTTTTGATATTTTTCATTATCGGTAATATCAATATTAGCATCTTTAAAAAAAGGTTTTGCTTTTTCTGCAATATAATTAATATCAAGATTTCTTATGTACCAGCCATTCATCCAATTAAGTTTTTCAATATCAAAAATAGCTCCTGACTGGTTAATTCTTCTTAGGGAAAATTTTTTTTCTAATTCTTTTAAGGAATAAATCTCTCTATCATCAGCAGAATGCCAGCCGAGCAAAGCAATAAAGTTAATTAAAGCTTCTGGCAGATAGCCTTTTTCAAGATAACTTTCTACAGCTACATCTCCCTGTCGTTTACTCAATTTACTTCTATCTGGATTTAGCAAGAGAGGAAGATGAACAAGTTCTGGTATTTTCCATCCAAAGGATTGATATAGAAAGATATGTTTGGGTACACTGGAAAGCCATTCCTCTCCGCGAATTATGTGTGTAATTTTCATCAGATGGTCATCAACGACATTTGCAAGATGATAAGTAGGAAATCCATCTGACTTAATCAATATCTGGTCATCAACAAGTGAATTATCCACTTCAACCCGACCATGAATTTTATCATAGAAGACAGTAGTTCCCTCTTTTGGAAATTTTAATCTGATTACAGATGGAATTTTTTTCTTCAGTTTTTCTTTAACTTCTTCTTTGGAAAGGTTTCTACATTTTCCATCATACATTGGGTCTAATTTGCGTTTTCTTTGTTCTTCACGCAAATTTTTTAGTCTTTGTTCTGAGCAAAAGCAGTAATAAGCATTGCCTGAATTCAGTAGTATTTGAGCATACTTTTTGTAAATATCTATCCGTTTAGATTGAACATAAGGACTGTAAGAACCCCCAATATCAGGACCTTCATCATAAGCAAGTCCGATTGCTTTTAAGGTGGATATTAATTTTTCCAAAGCACCGGGAACATATCTTTTGCGGTCAGTATCCTCAATGCGAAGGATAAATTTTCCGTTATTTTTTCTTGCAAAAAGATAATTAAAAAGTGCTGTTCTTAGTCCGCCAACATGAAGAAACCCTGTTGGGCTGGGTGCAAAGCGAACTCTGAGCTCTTTATTATTTTTATAATTCATTATTATACTAAACTTATTTAAAAATTTCTTAAAAATTTTTTATATTCATAATTTTTGGGTATTATTTGTCAAGTTAGATTAATTATAAATAATTTTTTCTCCTTGAATTTTTCAAAAAATAATAAATTTTATTCAAAATAATTTGACTAAAAAATATTACAACATTTTTTTGGTAGTAAATAAATAAGGTTTATTTTGAAAGGCGGAATATTATGAAAAAAAAGCATTTACCTCTATTTTTACTTCTCTTTATTTTTTCAAGTGTATTTTTGGTCAGTGCAAATAATGCTCATGCAATAGCAATAACATATACAGATAGCTGGGGAAATTCTGGCTATAATTTAGATAGTGCAAATGAATCTGGTGTTGAAATAACTTTTTCAATCACAGAATTCTTTTTAGAGGACAGAGAAATTAATGGGCAGATTATGCAAACTTTGCATCTTTCAGGAGTCTTTCTTCCCAACGATGCAGGTGCTCCTGATTTGCCTTGTATAGGACGCTATATTGCAATTCCACAAGGAGCATCAGCCAATGTTCAAATCATTGCCTTACGCACGGAAACATTCCAGGATATAGATATGGCACCAGCATATCGTATCCCTCTTGAAACTGAAACAGGACCACCTGAGTACAGTAAAAATTTAGAAATATACTCAAAAGATGCTTTCTATCCTGAAAATCCTGTGATAATTTCTGAGCCTATGCAAATTCGTGGCATTGATGCTGTAATACTTGGCATTACACCATTTCAGTATAATCCCGTAACAAAAGAATTGGTTGTTTATCGTGATTTGAAAGTTGATGTTGGCTTTAATAGTGGAAATGGACATTTTGGTGAAGACAGACTACGCAGTCGCTGGTGGGATCCAATATTAAATGATGTGTTGCTTAACTATGCTTCTCTACCCAAAATAGATTACAATTATTCCTCAAAATCTCGTGATGGCTTTGAATATCTTATTATTACACCTGACGATCCAGATTTCATTGCATGGGCAGACTCTATTAAGGTTTTTCGAACCTTACAAGGCATTCTTACAGGTGTTGTGACAACCACTGAAGTTGGTGGAAACACTACAACAGCAATTGAAAACTATATCAACAATGCATATGCAACCTGGGACCCTGCTCCTGTTGCAGTTCTTCTGTTAGGTGATTACGGAACAACAGGCAGTACAATCGTCTCACCTATTTGGTATGGAGGATATAATCCATGTGCTTCTGACAATATCTATGCTGATATAGATGGAGATGATCTTCCGGAAATAGCTTTTGCCCGCATTACAGCACAAGATGAAGATGATTTGTCTACTATGATTGGAAAAGCTTTAAACTATGAACGGACTCCACCAACAAATCCAAATTATTATAATAATCCTATCGCTGCTGGAGGTTGGCAATCAGACCGTTGGTTTATCCTTTGTAGCGATATAATATATGGGTTTTGGGAGAATATTTTAGGTAAATCACCTGTCCGTGAATACGCTGGTTATAGTGGCGGTGCCCCTCCATACTGGTCAACCAATTCAAATACCAGTATAATAGTTAGTTATTTTGGACCCAGTGGTCTCGGTTATATTCCAGCTACTCCATCACATCTAACTGACTGGGGCGGGAATGCATATCGTATAAACAATGATATCAACAGTGGCGCTTTTATGCTACAGCATAGAGACCATGGTGGCGAAACTGGTTGGAGTGACCCCAGTTATCACAATAGCGACCTCATAGGATTAGATAATGATGATCTCACATTTGTCTTTTCCGTAAACTGTCTAACCGGAAAATATAATTGGTCAAGTGAATGTTTTGCAGAAGCTTTCCATCGTCATGAAAAAGGAGCACTTGGCATTATTGCAGCATCAGAGGTTTCATTTTCTTTTGTGAATGATACTTATGTTTGGGGAATGTATGATAATATGTGGCCTGATTTTGACCCAGGATATGGAGGGAATGATTTTGATACTAATTTTATTCTTCCGTGTTTTGCTAATGCTTCTGGGAAATATTATCTCCAGGTATCAAGTTGGCCAACTAACCCAGGTTCTAAAAATACTGTTTATCATCTGTTTCATCATCATGGAGATGCATTTACTACTGTGTATTCAGAAATGCCACAGGACTTAACTGTAATTCATAACCCTGTTTTATTAAGTGGCGTTGATTTCTTCACTGTAACGGCAAATGAGGAGGCACTTATCTCATTAACCGTGAATGGAGAAATTATTGGTATTGGTGAAGGAACCGGAACGCCTATTAATATTACTATTCCACCACAGTTACCTGGCAATACTATGATAGTAACTATCACCAAGCAGAATTATTACCGCTATTCTGATTCTGTAGAAATTATTCCACCAAGCGGCCCTTATATTGTATACGATTCTCATATTATTAATGATGCATTAGGCAATAATAACAGCGAACCAGACTTTGGTGAAGAGATATTACTGAGTATGACCCTCAAAAATGTTGGCATACAAAATGCATATGATGTGGTTGCAACATTATCAACAGCAGATGATTATATCACTATAACTGATAGTACAGAAAATTTTGGCACAATTCTATCAGGACGAGCAAAAACAAGAATTGATGCATTTGATTTTAATATTGCAGATGACATTCCAGACCAACATATAGTTATGTTTGATTTAGAAATAACAGGAAGCGCAAAAGATACCTGGGAAGCTTCATTTGCCATTGTAGTTAATGCTCCTTATCTGACTATTGGCGACCTAATGATTGATGATTCTGGCGGCAATAATAATGGACGCTTAGATCCTGGAGAAACTGTTCATTTAATAATCCCCACTATGAATAGTGGTCATTCAGACTCTCCGTATGCCACTGGAAACTTATCCTGTAGTAATGAGTATATTACTATTAACACAGGAACATCCGATTTAGGTGTTATTCCTGTAGATTCTACTGAAAGTGCTATGTTTAATATAACAGTAGCTTCCGACACGCCAATCGGTATTACAATACCTCTTGCGTATACTGTGACTGCAGGGAGTTATTCCGCTTCAGAATCCTTTTATGAGCCTGTAGGCTTATCTATTGAAGATTTTGAAACAGGAGATTTCTCCAGTTATGATTGGGTGCAAGGAGGTAATGCGAATTGGACGATTGTAACTGAGAATCCTTATGAAGGTGTATATTGTGCCAAATCAGGAACAATTTCTCACAATCAAACTACAGAATTATCAATTAATGTGGATGTTTTTACCAGCACCATTTCTTTTTACCGCAAAGTATCATCAGAAGTAGGTTATGATTATCTAAGATTTTACATAGATGGTGCTCAGCAAGGACAATGGGCAGGGAGTGTTTCCTGGGGTGAAGAGTCTTATACAGTAACATCAGGTAATCACACCTTTAAATGGTCTTATGAAAAGGATGTTGGTGTTAGTAGTGGTAGTGATTGTGCATGGGTAGATTTTATAACTTTTCCACCAATATTGCCACCTGAGCCAGTGTTTTATTTAAATCCCACATCTATTGATTTTGGCGAGGTAACAGTTGGTGATTCTTCCACTGCACAGTTTACAATACATAATTTAGGTGGCGATACATTGAGCGGAACCATTAGAACTCCAAATGGTTATACAGTTGCGGAAGCTGGAACTCAATCTGGTGCCAAGAACCAAATTCCTTATAGCATACCGTTAGGCCAAAGTCAAACCTATGATTTGACTTTTAAGCCAACTGCACCACAGTCATATAATGGTTCTATCCTAATTATTGTATATCCTAATCAACGAGAGTTTCTTACAGTGACAGGGACGGGTATTCAGGTAAGTATTACTGGGTTAGATGTATTTGAAAATACAAAATTATTAGGCAGTTATCCAAATCCTGCTACTAATTCTACAATCATAAAATATCAACTCAAAGGCAGTTCTAAATCTCAGGATGCAATTATTAAGGTTTATAATGTTCAGGGAGAATTAGTTAAAATAATCCAGGGTAAGAATGGTAAAGCTATATTAGATGTATCAGATATTGCAACAGGAATCTATTTCTACCAACTCTCCGCCAAAGGTGGATCCTCCTCTGGAGGAAAGACAGAGAACTACAATAAAATCAAAAAATTGGTTATAATTCGATAGAAAAGTCATAATTTGTGCTGGTTCACCTCGTTAGATAACTTTTAATATTACTAAGGTAACTTGATAAATAATTTTTCTCTAACTGCGTAAACTATCTGTTTTGCTACCGATTAATCTCTTTGCTCTTTTCAAAACTTTATGGTTCAAGTTATAGACCTGAACCAGCCTGATGGGTATCACTGTTATAGGATTTTTCAGGAACTACAAAGTAATATGAACTATCCAGGCTTGGATTTAAAATAATGAAAAAGAAACACTTATTTTAAATAATTGTAAAAAATTTAATTTTATTTGACAAAATTATTTTAAATTTTACAAAATGTAATTAAGAATTTGGGGATAGAAAAATGAGTTTAAGAATAAAATTATTTGACTTGTTTAATAGATACATCTTTACTATTATGATATACAAAACCTTATCTTCAGTGTATATACTGAACCCCAAATTAAGAATTTTATCCCCACTCCAGAAAATCCAATTTACTACGGCGGCAGATGTATCGTTAAAATACAGATTTTTCTTAATACAAAAGTATAAACCTTTATTTGAGACTTTCTCTCGGAAAGATAAATACTTATTTTTAATTGGGGGGGAACAAATTCATTTAGTTTTGCCTTCCTGTCATAGTGTTTATGAATAGGAGGGCAGCAATTTAACATACCTAAAAAAATAAATTATCCTCAAAAGAGGAGAAAGGGAATAAGATGAAAACAAAAATAAGTATATTTGCTGTTTGGTTATTATTTATATTTACTCTATATTCTATTTGTTCTGCTCAAACAGGTGAGATAATTGATACAATAGAGGTATTCGTAGATAGTACAGCTAATGAATTGACTTCATTTGGTGATGACTATTTAGATGATACTGTATGGATGCCAGATGAACTTGGAGGGTGTCTCCCAGTAGATGTATGTTATAATTCTGCTAACAACAAATTTTATCTTTTTGGAGGCAGAAGGGTAATTGTAATTGATGGAGCGACTAATAATGTATTAGATGCAATTACTGTATCCAGCAAGGGAGATATTTCTGCAGCGAATTTATGGTCTGAATTACCACAGCATAGACTTGTATATAACTCGATTAATAATAAAATATATTGTGCAACTTATGACGCAGAACTAATAGTTATTGATGGTTATACAGATGACATAATAACTATACATACAGATCCAGAGATAGTAAATTTAGCGTTTGCGTCTCTAATTTATATTGAAACTACTAATAGACTATATTGGCTACTCAATGACTATTTTACATACAGAAAGATTAAAATGTTTGATGGAGAAAATGATGAATTTTTATTAGAATATAGTGGTACATACTGGATTTATGACATTGTCTGTAATCCTTCTGGAGATAAAATATATCTTAGCAAAGACACAAATGTAAGAATTTTGAATGCTTTTGATTTTTCACTTATTTCGTATATAACGTTACCAATACATCCAGGCACTATTGTCTATAATCCAACTTCTAATAAAGTTTATGCAGATATACGCAGATATACATGGAAGTAATTCATTAGCTGTAATTGATGGAATTTCTGACACATTAATTGGTTATGTGCAGCAGTTGCCATTTGAAGAAACAATCCTCATGATCTGCAATCCGGCTGATAATAAGATTTACTGTACTGGCCGGACAGTACATTATCGTGGAGTAACAGTAATTGATGGGAAACTTGATGAAGAAATTGTAACACATGAACTAGATGATGCTATTGGTTTAATTTATAATCCTATAGACAATCATATTTTTTGTGGTGGTCTTAATACTCTTATTATAATAGATGGAGTAAGCAACCAAGTGATACATGAGGAATATAATGGCGGTGGAAAGAGTTATAGACTTGCACATAATTCTTTTGAGAATACAGTAATCTCTGCAAATTTAGATGGAGGTACAGCAGGCCTTTTCAATAGCAATGGTTGTTTAATCTCATTATCTCAGGTTGGCGGTAATATGGTCTACGGATGTTATAATAGTAATAACAATAAAATATATTATATTCAATCTGGTTCTTACAATCAAAATAGTTTTCTTTCTATCATAGATGGAGAAAGCAATCAAGTGATAGATGTAATACCTATAGCGTCTATGTTGAGATCTTGTATATATAATTGTGTAAACAATAAGGTTTATGTTTCCGATAATGGAAATAATGAAGTAACTGTGATTGATGGACAATCAAACTCGATAATCACTACCATTACCATTCAGATGGGGTTGGGGTCTGTACCATCAGGCCTTTTTTATGTTCAAAATAGCAACAAAATTTATTGCAGTTGTTTTGGAAGTATAAAGATCATTGATGGAGGAACAGACCAAATAATTGCAACTCATGATATATATCATTGGACAAGCGATTTTACTTATAACCCGATAAATCATAAGGTTTACGCAGCAGCTTCAAGTTCTGATAAACTTATTGTAATTGACGAATATACTAATAATATTATTGCCGAAATTCCCATGGGAGATCATCCTTTAGCATTAGCATATTGTTCAAATAATAATAAAGTTTATTGCGCTCATTTATTTGATAATATAGTAAATATCATTGATGGGAATACAGATGAGATTATCGGCACAATTATAGATGATAGGTGTCGCGACATCGCATATAGCTCGTATAGTAATAAGATATATTTAACATCACAAGCATTAGGTAGCAGAGCAGTTACTATAATTGATTGCGAACAAGATGAAATAATCACCCGAATTGATGTAGGTGGGCTATCCGCTAGCTTATTATATAATCCTAATAATAATCGGGTTTATGTTAACACTCTAGGTGGTGGCAATGGTACCGAAATGTTAGTAAATGTAATAGATTGTAATACTGACGAGATTTGTTCCACTGTATCTCTTGAACAATGGCAAAGGTCTGGACTGGTATCGTATACAGGTGCTATTGGTCATGATATGGTCTACAATTCAGAAAATAATAAAGTTTATACAGGCAATCGAGGATTTAGTAATGTAAGTGTAGTGCAGTGTTATAGTGAAGAGAAGGTTTTACATCCAGGCTGGAACTGGGAATCATTTCCCAGGTTGAAAAGAGTTGGCAATAATCCCGTAGATGCAGTAAGTGTACTGGAAAATATTGAACCTTTTCCAACTGAAATACAATTTCTTGGAGAGAATGGTTATTTGGAATATTCTCTTGAATATAGTTGGGTTCATCATGAATTGTATGATATTGTCAGCACTTCCGGCTACAAACTCTGGACAGATAATACAGTAGATAGTAATTTGCCCACTCCTGGCAGCAGAGTTGCACCAGACACACCTATAACATTAATTGCAAGCGATTATTCATATCAGTTGAACTGGATTGGTTATTGGCTTCCTCAAACTCAGATGTCAAATGTCGCTTTTGGTGATGAATGGAATAATGTTTGGTCTATTAAGGCCGAAGATTATTACTATCATGATGGATCAATGGAATATAAAAATGGAACTTCTACTACTTATCCTTGGGGTCCTATACCGATGGAATATGGAAAAGCATATCTTGTTAGAGTCCATAACACTATCACTGATTTCCAATGGAATTATTCAGGTGATAATATTTCTCCTCCTGAAAAATCAAAACCTCGGAATTTTACCTACACTGATAAGCCTGATTATGAAGCAATTAATATAGTTGATATTGATGAGGGTATCATAGAAATTGGTGTTTTTGAAGATGATATATGTGTTGGAGCCAGTGTTGTGGATAGTGGCAGGGCACAGATTCTTGCTTATACAGATTTTGCAAATAAAGATGTTGGTGAACTTACATTTCAGATTGTTTATGGAAGAGGAGATAAACAGAAAGTTAACAGCTATTCTGTATATGATTTCATAACAGGTGAATATGTGGAGAGAAGACTCATAGCAGGCAGGCAAGAATACTCAATAGTGCGTCTGAATACAGGTGGAGGTGTTACATTTCCTACTGAAGTTTCTCTTTCACAAAATTGTCCAAATCCTTTTGGTTCTAATACAACAATTTCCTATGCCCTGCCAGAAGAATCTGTTGTTGAAATATCTATTTATAATATCAGAGGACAAAGAGTAAAAGCCTTTGAAAAAGGAAAGGTATCAGCAGGAAATCATAGCATAACCTGGAATGGGAAAGATGATAATAGCAAACGATTAGGAAACGGAATTTATTTCTATAAGCTCTCAACTGGTAAGAAGAAAATAATCAAGAAGATGTTGTTGATGCGCTGATGATAAAATACACACGAATGAAACTCGACTCGGGTTTTCTAACTCGAGTCGAGTTTCACCTTATGAGTTTTGCAAAATACCATTTGCTTGTCATTCCGCACTTGATGCGGAATCCAAAAACCTTTCCCCACTTTCGTGAGGACAAGTATTTCAATGGATTCCCGTCCCCAATTTCTTGAGGACAAGCTTTCACGGGAATGACACTCGTCTCCGTCAAGGCACGCTTGACGTGACTGATTGGAGGAGCAAGCCGTAGCCAGAAATGAAGTGAAATTACTCATTTTGCAGATCTCCTGAGTTTCACCTCTTAAAAGGAGACTTATGAAATTAGAAAAAATAATATTATTATCTATTATATTCTTATTTTCCAATTTTCCATTAATTGGAGATACTATCACAGTAGATACAACAGGAACAGGAAATTATACAACTATTCAAGAAGGTATAAATGCAGCTGTAGATGGAGATACAGTTTTAGTCTATCCCGGAACTTATTATGAAAACATAAACTTTAATGGTAAAAACATCACTGTTGCCAGTTTATACATTTTAACAGAAGCAGATTCCTTTATCCATCAAACCATTATTGACGGTAATCAAAATGGAAGTGTGGTTCAAATCGTTTCAGGTGAAAATGAAAATACTCTTTTATGTGGTTTCACAATACAGAATGGTCTCGGTTCATTACTTATTGGAACTGGTAACTATGCAGGCGGTATTGGTATAATGGATTCCAATCCTAAAATAAAAAAATGCATAATAAAAAATAATACAGCCAGATCTGGTGGTGGTATTTTCTGCTTTAATGCACAGATCTTACTCGCAGGAGTAACAATATTTAATAATCATGCATTTAATTGTGGGGGTGGAATTATTCTAACTGAAGGTTCCTCAATTAACTTTAATACAGAAATGCTTTGTAATATATATCTTAATTATAGTGGAAAAGGATGTGATTTTCATAAAACATGGGCATGTCCACCTACTACAATAACAGTTGATACTTTTACAGTAATGAATCCAGATTCATATTTTATTACCTCTATTGATTTATATGGTTATCCTGTAAATGATGTGACCACAAATATATTACATGCAAAAATAGAGCCTGTAAATGCAGATTTATATGTAAGCCCTGATGGAGATAATAATAACAGTGGTTTAACTACGGATGAATCTTTACAGACAATTGCTTTTGCACTTACTAAAATTGCTTCAGACAGTCTTCATCCTAATACTATTCATATTGCAGATGGTGTATATTCCCCAAATGTGAATGATGAAAAATTTCCATTAAACTTAAGAAGTTATGTGTCCCTTGCTGGAGAAAGTATGAATAATACTATCCTGGATGGTGAAGAGTTATCTACCTTAATTCAAGCTCAAGATATGGAAAAATATTATACTATAAAAAACCTAACATTAACAAATGGTTACTATATAAATTGGGGAGCAGCGCAGATAAGACGAAATGATAATTTGTTATTTGAAAATTTAAAAGTGATAAGTTGTAAAGGATCAATAGGAAGTGGAATTGAAATCAATGAGACAAATAATGTAGTTATGAAGAATATGTATATATATGATAATTTGGGTGGTAAACCATTACGCTTTACAAATGGTTTAGAAATACAGCACCAGTTTATAATTGAAAACAGTATTATTAAAAACAACCTACCAGATTATAATCCTGATATAGGTAATGGGGGAGGTATACTTGTTGGAGGTAGAATGATTTATCCTGAAACTAATTATGGTATTATTAAAAATGTGGAAATTACAAATAATGTTAATAATGATACATTTTGGTTTGGCTCATCTGTAGCTTTAAGTGTTCGTAATAATGCAAAAGTTGATGTAATTAACGCAACAATAGGTGATAATACTACTCCAACAGGTGGAGCAATTGTATTAGACTGGGGTGCAGAGGTAAATATTATCAACTCAATTCTATATGGAGATGATCCTCGGGAAATATTTCTGGATAATACCAGTTCAGAACATCCAAGCACTGTAACAATAAATAACTCATTAGTCCAAGGAGGAGAAGCAGGTATCTGGGATTATGGAGGTTTTAATTATATCAACTGGGAAGAAGGTAATAAAGATGAAGACCCTTTCTGGGTCGGAACAGGAGATTATCCTTATGCACTTTCGGCTAATTCTCCCTGCATAGATGCAGGCAATCCAGATACTACTGGACTAAACCTGCCACCAACAGACCTTGCAGGCAATCCAAGAATATATAATGGCAGAATAGATATGGGTGCGTATGAGTGGCAGGATACCTCTGCTGTAAATGAACCAGAGTATAATAATTTAAATGATATACTTTTGCAAAATTATCCCAATCCATTCTCATCATCTACAACCATCTCATTTAATTTAAAAGGAATATTGTCCATTCCTATGGTGTTCTATAAGCAGATTAATTTAGAAATTTATAATGTAAGAGGACAACTTATCAGAAAATTTCAAATTCCAAATGGCAAATATCAAATTAATGAGGTTGTGTGGGATGGAAAAGATGAGGATGGAAAGAAAGTGCCAAGTGGAGAGTATCTCTATAAGTTAAATTGTGGGGAATATTCTGTGGCAAAAAAGATGTTGTTGATTAGATAAGTGAACTCAAAATAAATTAGAAAATCCTCGGATCTTCCCATTAGATTCGGGGATTTTTTATTCTTGCTTATCTTTTACAGATGTATTTGTATACATAAACTTGACACAAAATAATTTAATTAGATAATTTTTTAAATTGAAATTAAATAAAAAACAAAGAGAAAAAACTATGAAAAATTCAAAACAATTTTATGTAATTTTTATTATTATGCTTTTAAGCAGTTTTGTGATAACTAATATCTCATTTGCTCAAACCCATATACCTTACGGAGATGTAAGCGGTACCTGGACAATTGATGGTAGCCCGTACATAATTGATGGGCACATAAATGTTCCTGTAGATAGTGCTTTAGTAATTGAACCGGGTGTAAATGTTATTTTTTCTGATCAGTATTATTTTCGAATATATGGAAAGCTATTGTCTGAGGGAATATTAAATGATACTATAAATTTTACAGTTCAAGATACAATAAATGATTATGCTGGATTATATTTTTATGACACAGACATTTCGATACAGGATAGCTCAAAAGTTGAATATTGTAAATTCAATCCTGGTGTTGTTAGTTTCTTTAACTCTTCAAATATTATTTTCACAAATAGTGTTGTAACTAATGGTGCTGGTGTTTTTTGCTCAGAGGCAAGCCCATCACTTATTGATGTTACCATTAGCAATAACACCACAGACTATTACGGCGGAGGTATATACTGCATGGAGTACTCTAACCCAAGTCTGGTTAATGTTACTATTAGTGGAAATTCGGCTACTTGGGGAGGTGGTATTAGTTGTATATATAATTCTAATCCGATTCTGGAAAATGTTAGTATTGTTAATAATAACGCTCAAGCATCTGGAGGTGGAATTTATTGTGAAGAGTCCAATCCAATTTTAAATTATGTGGACATAATAGAAAATCATGTATCTAATGGTATTGGTGGAGGTATTCATCTCTATGACAATTCTAATTCAGAAATTAGCAATGTTAATATTATAAATAATTCTGCCAGTGGGTGTGGTGGAGGTATTGGAAGTGAAAGTTCCAGTCCAATACTTACAAATGTCGTTATTAGTGGAAATAGTACTATAGGGAGTGGTGGAGGAATTCATTGCAGGGTGAATGATGGTAACATAACACTTGAGAATGTTATTATTATAGAAAACTCTGCTTTATTTGATGGAGGTGGTATACAGGTTTGTGGGGATGAGGCTAATCTTAACATGGTAAATGTATTGATTGCGAATAATTATGCAGAAAATTGTGGAGGTGGTATTAATGCCATTAATGGTCCTAGTTTAAATATAACAAATGTTACATTTAGTGGCAATTCAACAGAAGGATTGGGTGGTGGAATTATGTGCCAACTCGGATGTAATCTTATAATGAGGAATAGCATAGTTTGGAATAATCCGGGTGGTGAAATAGTTGAGTATGGACCTGGAAATGAAGTAACAATTAATTATTCGGATATCTGCGGAGGTTGGTTCGGACAGGGAAGTAATAATATTGATACAGATCCTTTATTTGCCGATACCCTTTATCATCTCTCGGAAGATTCTCCCTGTATAGATGCTGGTAACCCGGATAGTCTGTATTATGACCCTGAAGACCCTGATAATCCCGGTTATGCTCTTTATCCCGCTATGGGAACATTAATTAATGATATGGGTTTTTATGGAGGACACGGGAATTATGAACCACCTTATGCTGTGGATGATGAAACTCATTTTACTGATGATATTATAAAATTAAGCAATTTTCCCAATCCATTCAAAACATCTACAATAGTTAAATTTAGATTAAAAAATGATTATAGGATTGTAAAATTAGTGATCTATAATATAAAAGGTCAGAAAATAAAAAACTTACTCAATAACCAAATAATGAAAGGCGGTAATTATAAGATAATATGGAATGGAACAAACAGCAGAAATAAGCGTGTCGGTTCCGGAATTTATTTTGTAAAACTGAGAACCGAGAAATATGTTAATGTCAAAAAGATAGTAAAAATAGATTTGTAAATAATTTAAAATAATATGATGAAATCTTTGACAATTTATTATACATATTTTCCAAATAGAAATTAAATAAAAAACAAAGAGAAAAGACTATGAAGAATTCAAAACAATTTTTTTCAATTTTTATTATTATGCTTTTAAGCAGTTTTGTGATAACCAATATATCCTTTGCTCAAACCCATATCCCTTATGGAGATGTAAGCGGTATATGGACAATAGAGGGTAGCCCATATATTATTGAAGGACATATTTCAGTTACGGTAGATAGTACCTTAATTATTGAACCGGGAGTAAATATTTTTTTCCCAGAACAAAATCATTTTAGAGTCTATGGTAGATTGCTGGCTATAGGAACAGAAAGTGACACAATAAGTTTTACAGCAAGTGATACAACAGACATTTTTGCTGGATTATATTTTTGTGAAACAGATACTTCATTGCAGGATAGCTCAAAATTAAAACATTGTAAATTTGATCCTGGTTGTGTAGGTTTCAGTAATTCATCCCGTGCAGTTGTAAAAAATTGTATTGTTACTAATGGTTATGGGATTGGTTTTGATAATTCAAGTCCGACTATAGTAGATGTTACCATTAGCAACAATACTAGCGAGAGTTACGGTGGAGGTATATATTGCACTGACTCCTCTAACCCGAGTTTGGTTAATGTTACGATTAGTGGTAATTCAGCTACTTGGGGAGGTGGCATTAGTTGTAGGTATAATTCAAATCCGATCCTTGAAAATGTTAAGGTTTTAAATAATATAGGGGGTGGTATTGGATGCGATTATTACTCCAGTCCAGTACTAAATAATGTAATTATTAATGGAAATGAAGGAGGTGGGATTGGATGTTATGATAATTCCAATCCAGTTCTTGATAGTGTTATTATTAGTAATAATAGTGTTTGGGGTGGAGTTTATTGTACTGATTCCAGTCCAATACTTACAAATGTTATAATTAATGGAAATATTGGCGGGGGATTTTCAGCTGGCGGTGGCAATCCAATATTAAAAGATGTAATTATTACTAATAATATTAAAATGAATGATGTCGGTATTATTGGTTGTGGTGGTGGAATTGATGTTGGTGGACATAGTATTAATATTGATCTGATAAATGTCTTAATTACTAACAATCATGCTGAAGAAAATGGGGGTGGTATTTCTGCATGGAATGGTCCAAGTTTAAATTTGACCAATGTTACAATTAGCGGGAATACGGCTGGCTATTGTGGTGGTGGAATTATGTGTCAATTTGAATGCAGCCTTACAATGAGAAACAGTATAGTATGGAATAATCCGAATGGAGAGATAATATTGTATGGCTATGGAAATGAAGCAACAATTAATTATTCAGATATCTGTGGAGGTTGGCAGGGAGAAGGAAATATTGATTCGGATCCTTTATTTGCAGATACTCTTTATCATCTCTCAGAGGATTCACCCTGCATAGATGCCGGTGATCCGGATACAATGTATTATGATCTGGAAGACCCAAACAACCCGGGTTATGCTCTTTATCCCGCTATGGGAACATTAATTAATGATATGGGTTTTTATGGAGGACACGGGAATTATGAACCACCTTATGCTGTGGATGATGAACCTCATTTTACTGATGATATTATAAAATTAAGCAATTTTCCCAATCCATTTACGAATTCTACAACTATTTCATTTTTAACCACAAAGCCCACAAAGAACACAAAGATAACCATATATAATATAAAAGGGCAGAAAATAAAAACATTACTCAATAATCAAATAATGAAAGGCGGTAATTATAAGATAATATGGAATGGAACAAACAGCAGAAATAAGCGTGTCGGTTCCGGAATTTATTTTGTAAAACTGAGAACCGAGAAATATGTTAATGTCAAAAAGATAGTAAAAATAGATTTGTAAATAATTTAAAATAATATGATGAAATCTTTGACAATTTATTATACATATTTTCTAAATGGAATTTAAATAAAAAATAAAGAGAAAAACGATGAAGAATGTAAAACAATTTTATGTAATTTTTATTATTATGCTTTTAAGCAGTTTTTTGATAACCAATATATCCTTTGCCCAAACACATATTCCTTACGGAAGTGTAAGCGGCACCTGGACTATTGAGGGAAGCCCGTATATTATAGATGGTCCAATACATATAACAGCAGATAGCTTATTGACCATTGAACCTGGTGTACAGGTGCTTTTTTCAGGTAATTATATGTTTGTCATTTATGGCAGATTGTTAGCAGTAGGAACTGTATGCGATACTATTGTTTTTACAGCCCTTGACACGACAATAACCTGGAAAAGTTTAAGGTTTTATCAAACAAATACAAACGGTCAGGACAGTTCAAAGGTTATATATTGTAAATTAGAATATGGAAAATCTGTAATTCATTGTGAGAATTCATCTGATATATTAATTAAAAATTGCTTAATAACCAAAAATTATTCTGGATTTAGCGGCGGAGGAATTTGTTTAGATGAATCAAGTCCAAATTTATTAAATGTTATTATTAGTAAAAATACGGCAGAAGACTACGGCGGAGGTATATCTTGCACTGACTCCTCTAACCCAAGTTTGGTTAATGTGATTATTATTGGAAACAATTCTGGAGGAATTTGGTGCAATGATAATTCTAATCCAACTTTAGAAAATGTCACTATTACAGATAATATAGGTGGTGGAATTGTTTGTACTAATTCTTCCAGCCCAATTCTAAATAATGTTACTATCAACGAAAATGAAGGAGGAGGGATTGCTTGTTCTAATAATTCCAATCCAACTCTTGATAATGTTATTATTAGTAATAATAGTATTTACGGTGGTCTCTTTTTTTCTTACTCAAATCCAATTCTTAATGATGTTATAATAAAAGAAAATACATCAAATGAAATTGGAGGAGGTATCTACTGTTTTGGAGAAAGTAATCTTATACTAAAGGATGCAGTAATCAAAGACAATAATTCTCTTTCTGGTGGTGGTATTTACTGTGACTTTGGAGCTGAGATGAGTTTGGTCAATGTAGTTATCGCAGGAAATACTGCTGTCTACTCAGGTGGTGCAATTACCTGCTTTAACCAGTGCAATATGAGTCTGACCAATGTTACTATAAGCAGAGACACGGTATCAGTGGGAGCAGGTGGTGTAATTTACTGTGACTTTGAATCTAATATGAATTTTATGAACAGCATTTTATGGGATAACACCCCTAATTATATCTCCATATCCTGTGGAGCTGTCGTTACATTCGCTTTTTCTGATATTCAAGGTGGCTGGCAAGGAGAAGGAAATATAGATGCTGACCCGCTATTTGCAGATGATTATTTTCACTTATCCGAGGGTTCTCCTTGTATAGATGCAGGCAATCCTGATACTGTTTATAATGACCATGAAGACCCTGAAAATCCCGGTTATGCATTATATCCTGCAATGGGAACAATTAGAAATGATATGGGTGCTTATGGTGGTTCAGGTTATTATGAACCACCTGTTGCTGTAGATGAACAAATAATTACAAATAAGTCAAATATACAATTGAACAATTATCCAAATCCATTTCACACTACAACCACAATATCTTTCTTACTTCACCGCAGAGACACAGAGTACGCGGAGATAAAGATTTATAATATAAAGGGACAATTGGTGAAACAATTCAAAAGGCAACCCCCGATTTGCTCGGGGGTAAAAGGTAAAAATATTGAAGTTGTCTGGGATGGTAAAGATGATAATGGGCACTGTCTTGTAAGCGGTATATATTTAGTTAGGCTTAAGACAGAGAAGAATGTTAATGTCAAAAAGATAGTAAAATTAGATTTGTAAACATATAACAAATTATAATAATTGGAGGAAAAGATGAAAAAAGTTATAATAACAACTATCGTGCTTTTATGCACAAGTTCAATGGTATTTGCTGATTATAACGGTAATGTGACTACCAATGAAGCAGAATTATCATTCAGTCAAATGAATGACTATTATTTCATAAGTTTCAAGAAAGATTATTTCACAGAAGAAGTAGGAGCTCCACAATTGCCAGTTAAAATATTGAAATATGTGATTCCAATTGATATGAATGTAGCTGATATAACTATAAATAGCAGTGAACAAATACAATTAAGTGGCACATACAACATCTATCCAGCTCAACCACCTTATCCATTAGACTTTAGCGATCCACCACCTTTTGTTGAACCAAATAGTGAGATTTATGATTCAGATAAACCTTATCCAGATAAGTTGGTGGAAGTGATTGCTGATGAATTTACAATGGGTTATCATATCATTGCCTTGCGTTTTTATCCTGTTGAATATATTCCTGCCGAGCAAAAAATTAATCTCTACACTGAAATTGATTTTACAATTGAATATGAGAGTAATCCACAGCCTATTCAATTACCATTAAGACAGAGTGCCAGAAGACAAAAATTGGTAGAAAATTTTATCAAAAGTTATGTAGAAAATCCAGATGATTTTGAATCTGTTACCGGTGGAGCACAGGAAATAATCCCTGAAAAGAACTTAACATAGATATTTTATAAATAGAAAAAGTAAAAACAGGAGGTAAAAATGCAAAGAACTTATAAAATAGTGTTATTTATCATAATATCTCTTATACTTCTATTTGCAACAAATATATTAGCTACTGTTTGGACAGTTGATGATGATGGAAATGCCCAGTTTGTTATAATCCAAGATGCGGTGGATGCTGCTGGGGATGGAGATACAGTATTTGTATATTCAGGTATATATAGCGAAAATATATGCATAGATAAAAGCATCTCTCTCGTTGGAGAAAATAGAGATAGTACGATAATAAATGGTAGTATAGTGAATTATCCTGAAACACAAACATTCATTAAAAATTTTACAATAGACGGACAGGATGGCTTGTTTGCAATTGAATTTTATGGAAGAGGTACTATTGAAAATAATGTAATTAAAAATAGCTTATGGGGGTTGACTATACCTTTTGGTCCACCTTTTTCTACTTCTATTCTAATATATAATAATTTAATAAGAGAAAATAATTCTGGAATATTCTTTGATGTAGGGTATCCTGGATATGCCGATTCTATAAAAGTTTTAGGTAATACTATAACAGAGAATGATTATGGTATAATTTATTTCCCTGAACAAGTACCTAGTGGTCCTCCATTTGACACCACATGGCATGTAAATGCAGATTCAAATTATTGGGGATATAACGATCCAGATTCAATAGCAGAATCAATTTGGGACAAAAATGATTCTGAGCTGGCAATTGCACAACTTCACTATGATTTCTGGTATAACGAACTTATCAATTATTTTCCGAATACTGATTCCATAGGAATTCATTACAATAATATCTATAATAATAGCTTATATAATGTTTATGCTTTCGATGATCAAGGCCAAGGGATAGATGGTCCAAACACACTACATTCAAATGAATTTAAATTATATCAGAATTACCCAAATCCTTTTAATTCATCTACAACAATTTATTTTAATTTTCCATTTAATATCAAAAATGCTGTTCTGCAAATATTTAATGTCAAAGGAAAAATGGTTCAAAAAATTGAATGTCAAAATCAAACATCCATTGTATGGGGTAGAAAAGATCAAAATAAATATAAAGTGGCTGCCGGTATTTATTTTTACCGTATTAAGACAGATAACTATGTTTCTAAAACTAAGAAGATGATTTTAATCAGGTAAAGGCTTAAAATTTTAAGCCTTTACAGAAAAAAAGAATTAGGAGGAATTAAAATGAAAAGGTTTTATTTATTATTCTTGTTTATATTAGTAGCAACTATATGCTTATTGGCAGATATTAATTATCAGATCCAGATTTATAACGATGAATTGAGTTTCTCTAAAAGAGATGATTACGATGTTATCGAAATAGATGGATATGAAATGATTGATATTCTTGGAGTACCAATGATGCCAGTAAAAGGACTGAATTATATTATACCCTCCAACCAAAAGGTTGTGGAAATAAGCATAACTAATATTATAGAAGAAGAATTAAGCGATGATTTTACAATCTTCCCAGCTCAACCTGAACGTATAATCGATTATGAATGGCTTGATTTACCAGATATCGGTTTTATAGAACCTGATTCAGCAATTTATACTGTAAATGCCTTCTATCCCGAAGCAAATTTAGAAAACATAGGTATTCAATATAAGGCAGGGACAAAGATCAATAGTATTTTATTCTATCCCTTGCATTATAATCCGGTAACCAAAAAAGTTAAATTGACTACCGATATCGAATTTACTTTAATTCTTGGAGATAATGATGCTGATTTTGTGAAACCCAAAAGATTAAGCCGCTCTTCATACCAACAAATCAAGAAGCAAATAGAAAAACTTGTGAACAATTCCCAAGATGTCGTTTTATATTTTCAACCTGACAATATTGAAGAGGAAATTTATGAGTTGGAAAGCTTTATGCCTTCGGAAATACCTTCTTTGTTTGGCAGTAATGTTGAGTATGTAATTATTACAAGTGAAAATTTGGAATCTGATTTTCAACAAATTGCGAATTGGAAAACGAAAAGAGGAATGCCCTCGGTGGTAAGAACAACTGAATGGATCTATTCAAATTATTCCGGTTGTGATAATGCTGAAAAAATTAGAACCTTTATAATAGATGCTTTTGAAAATTGGGGTACTATCTGGTTTATGTTAGGTGGAGACGATAATATAATTCCTCTCAGGTATGCTTGGATTAGTCACTTTAACTATGGTAGCCTGCCACAATTGATCCCTAATGGTGAATTTATACCTTGTGATATGTACTATGTCTGTTTAGATGGTAATTGGAACGCAGATGGAGATGCAACCTTTGGAGAGGGAAGCTGGGATAGGAGTAATGATGGTAGTTTTTATAATGCTGGTAATAATGCACATATAGACCAAGTAGATCTTTTACCAGAAGTTTTTGTTGGTAGAATACCAATAGAAGATGAAGCTGAATTTAATAAATATAAAACAAAATACTTTGAATATGTAAGAACATCCAACGTAAACGAAAATAATATACTGTTATTTTCTGCTGATTCTGATAATGTTTCAAGTTATGCGATGGATTATGTGAGTAATAATTTCCCTGATTATACTAATATAACAAAATTGTATGAAAGATTCGGGAATACATGTGCAGATGTCTTAAATGCCTTTAATGCTGTTTCAGGAACTAATTACCATATTATTTGCGGCTTCGGGCATGGTGGCTTTTACTCTTTTGAGGCTTGCGTAGGACAGTTAGGAAGACAGGAAATGGATAATCTGCAAAATATGGACAGAAGTGAAATTCTTTATTTAACACATTGCAACACAATGGGATGGGATAAAGATTGTGTGACCGAACGATTTTTCAATTCAATTAATGGAGGTGTGGCAGTTATCAGCAATACGCGATTCGGTTGGACTGGTGACCCATATAGATATAATGGTCCTTTCATAAATTCCTTATACTATTCTGAGTTTAATATTGGGATTGCATTTTATAATGTTAAAGAAAGTCACGCAAATTTTTCTTATTATGATCATATAAAAAGATGGGGACAATTTGCTTTAAATATTTCTTCTGATCCTGAACTGCCTGTCTGGACAAATACGCCCATAAACCTTGATGTTGTGGTTACACCTGATGAAATTACAAATGGAGAAAATACTATCACTGTAACAATTAATGACCTGGCAACTGATGTTACCGCTCTGGTCTGCCTGCAAAAAGGAGACGAAGCCTATGGTTATCAATCAATACCAAATGAATACAGTGAAGATTCAGCAATATTTAATCTTACACTTGATACTGGTGGAGAAGATGAATTTCTGGATGTTACTGTAACCGCACATAATTATTTTCCCTATGAAGATACAATCCCTGTAAATCTTACTTCCGGTTCACACCTTTACATAACAGAAAAAATATTTGATGATGATAATGTACTTCCCAGCTATGGCAATGGTGATGGACAGGTGGATGCAGGTGAAACAATAGAACTATCTATTACACTTACAAATTCCGGTTCAGCAGATGCTCTTGATGTATCAGCTGAACTTATCTGTGATCCTGAATTTATTAACATCACTCAAAATCAATCTAATTTTGGAGATATAAATGCAGGACAAAGCGCAGTATCCCAAACTAATTATGTTTTTGAAGTGGATAAGGATACCCCTGATGGAGAATATGTTTGTGATACACTTTTCATCTATGAAGGAATAGTCCTTTTACATACTGATGTGTTTTATCTTCAAATAGGTGCACCTGAATTAGATCAGGTAAAAAATACTATAGATATAATTACTGGAAATGGTGATGATATTATAGATGCTGGAGAAACCGTAGAGCTCTCTATTGATTTATTTAACACTGGTAATGCCGAAGCAACAGGTATTACTTCATCTCTATCCCCGGATCCGGATTGTCAGTATATTGAAAGTATCACCGAACCTGATCAAAGCTACGACAATATTGATCCCCTTTCTGTGCAAACTAACCTTGAGCCTTTCGTATTTATAGTAAGTTCAGACTACCCTGGCGCTCCTACAAGTTTAGACTTTATACTAACGGTTACTAATGAATATGGAAAAGAATGGGAATTTAGTTTTAACTTAGATAAACCCGAATCTGTTGATTATGATAAAATTGATTTTGCTGGTTATTTATATGATATTGATCTGTGGTGGGATCCAGTTCCAGACAACCAACCTCCAGATGATCCACCATGGTATTTTATCAGAGGCTATAACATCTACCGTTACAATCCAGCTGAGGATGACTATG
>Ga0315547_1000323_pt1 | contig 50326 bp, 52 predicted proteins | sample SalMarSW160240MG_2_FD_202542 | JGI IMG/M metagenome (GOLD analysis project Ga0315547, IMG submission 202542) | Salt marsh sediment microbial communities from the Plum Island Ecosystem LTER, Massachusetts, United States - Salt Marsh Sediment SW1601-240 ...
CGGTCTCTATCCGTCGTGGGCGCCGGAGATTTGAGGGGAGCTCTCCTTAGTACGAGAGGATTAGGAGGGACAGACCTCTGGTGTGCCAGTTGTTCCGCCAGGAGCAGTGCTGGGTAGCTATGTCTGGAAGGGATAAGTGCTGAAAGCATCTAAGCGCGAAGCCCACCCCAAGATGAGATCTCCCACTGGAATTCGGGTTCCCAGCAAGGTTTACTTTGCTGGGTGCTTAACCAGGTAAGGCCGCAAGTAGACTACTTGCTTGATAGGCGGCATGTGTAAGCGGAGTAATCCGTTTAGCTAAGCCGTACTAATGGCCGAGGCCTTGACTCACGCCAGGCTGAGCACAAAACCTTATAAAATGATAAAATGGTTGTTCGACGCGGGGTAGAGCAGTGGTAGCTCGTCGGGCTCATAACCCGGAGGTCGTTGGTTCAAATCCAACCCCCGCCACCAAGAAACTAAGCAGGCAGGATGACTTTCAGGGTCATCCTGCCTTTTTGCAAGAGCCTAACGCGCAACGAGGAAATGCACAATACCCACCGAAAGTATGCCCCGTTTGCCAATGCAAACAGTACCTCTTTGTCTTCATTGACAATCTCGCCATCCAGGGGTAATAATTACACGAACCTTCCGAGAACCATCTGATGTCGAAAAAGCTAACGGTAATCCCTGAGCAGTGTTCCGGCTGCAGGATCTGTGAACTTGTATGTGCAATCAAACATTTCGGAGTGAACAATCCCAAGAAGGCGGCGATAAGAGTCTTGACCACATACCCTCACCCGGTCGTGAGAATGCCGATTGTGTGCAGCCAATGTAAAGTGCCCGCATGTGCGCAAGTATGTCCCTCTGATTCCTTGCGATGGATTGATGGCGTTGTGCAACTGGACGAAGAGAATTGCACTTCCTGTTACAAATGCGTGGAAGCCTGTCCTTTTGGAGCGATGTATATACATCCAGATTATGACCTGCCCATCAAGTGTGATATGTGTGGAGGAGACCCGGAGTGTGTCAAGAAATGCCCCAAGGGAGCACTCATGCTCATACCGGAGGCTGCTTTGGGCGAATCCAGGCGTCTCAACAACGTCCTGAGCTACACTCAGATGAAGGAAATTGAGTTCTATGAGAAGGGCGAAAAGAAGGTCATCCGCTATGCCGAGGTAGGAAAAGAAGAGCTATGAGCATAAAGAGCGGATATTTTAAGCAACACCTCCACATAGACCTTACGAAAGGCACTGCTGAGCGCCGAACCATTGCGGACGCCTTCATCGAAAAGTATATCGGGGGACGGGGCTTTGGCGCGAAGCTGGTCTGGGACAATCTAAAGAAGCATGATTTCAAGATAGACCCCCTTGGCCCTGAGAATCTTCTGGTTGTCGCGCCGGGACCTCTGACCGGGGTTTACCTGCCCTCATCGGGAAAGAACTCCTTTGTCGCCATCTCACCAGCTACCGGGCTCTACGGTGATTCTTCCATGGGTGGTGGCTTCGGTATCGAGCTCCGACAAACGGGAACTGATATTCTCTCCGTTACCGGCAAGGCGCCGGAACTATCTGTTCTTTTCATCGACAATGGTGAAACGACAATCCTGCCCATGCCCGAGCTGAAAGGAAAAAGCTGTCTGGAAGCCGAAGGAATGATTAAAGAGCGACTGGGCACCCACGCTGTCCATGTTGCTACGATAGGCATAGGAGGCGAGAACATGGTCAGGTTCGCCTGTGTCAACACCGACTGGAGCCGCAATGCCGGCAGGGCTGGGATGGGCGCAATCATGGGGGCCAAGAACCTCAAGGCAATTGTTGTTCGGGGGCACATGGACCTTCCCGTCTATGATGTGACCGGGCTAGTGACGGAGGCTGAACAAGCTTTCAAATATATGGAGGAACACAAGTATTTCAAACTGTGGCAGCAAGAAGGCCTGATGAATGTCATCGATTACGCCAACGAGAAGGGTATTCTGCCTACATACAATTTCAAGGATAGCGTTTTTGCCAGGCACGACCAGATCAACGGCACAACAATGGTAAATCGCTATAAGATAGGTGATAGTGCATGCTTTTCCTGTCCCATGTGTTGCGGCAATATTTGCCTCGTTAAGAGCGGGAAATATACGGGCACGGTGGTTGAGGGACCAGAATATGAAACCTGTGCTATGCTGGGACCAAACTTGGGGATTGACAACTTCGCTGCGATACTTTCTGCAACCCGACTGTGCGATGAACTGGGTATAGACACGATTTCCACAGGTAGCATCGTGGGAGCTACAATAGAGGGGTACGAAAAGGGGATTTTGTCGCTCAGCGACCTCGATGGCAGGGAGATCGCCTGGGGAGATGAGGATGCCATCCTGGAACTGATACAGAAAATCGCTCACCGGCAGGGCATCGGTGACATCCTTGCTGATGGCTCTCACCGTATTATCAAGAACTGGCCCGAAATGGACAAAATCATCCTCCAGGTCAAGGGCCTTGAGCAGTCGGCCTATGACAGCCGCGCCAGCATTTCCATGGCTCTGGCCTATGCTACCTCAGACATAGGCGCACATCACACACGGGCTTGGACCATTGCCAAGGAAATGGAAGAGGGTCAGAACTGGACTAACGACGAGAAGGTTGACACCGTAATATATCACCAGAAAGTGCGCCCGTTGTTTGACATGCTTGGTGTTTGCCGGTTGCCTTGGATTGAACTTGGGCTGAGCGAGCGGCACTATGCGAACTTCTACAAATATGTGACTGGAAACGAAACGTCCCTTGAGGAGCTTCTAGGACTCTCGAATGACATATACGACCTGACAAGACTGGTAAATGCCCGCCTCGGTGTGAGCCGCAAAGATGACACGCTTCCCTACAAGGTTTGGGCTAATCCTCCTCTTACGGGTCCAAACGCGGGCAAGGTGATCGGACGGGAAGATTTCCAGAAGCTTCTTTCACTGTACTATCAGAAGCGCGGCTGGGATGAAAACGGCATTCCACCAGCTGAGGTGGAAAAGAAGTTTTCGGACTAGCTTCTGGGGAATAATTTATCCCGGCTTAATGCGAAGGGTAATATCCTCCACCACTATTTCGGCACTTTTGTCACAGGAGTTCTGTTGGATATGGCTGTCCGGGACGGCCTTATGACTCAGGATGAAGTCAATGCTACTCAAGCTAAGATACGCCGGGCAAAGAAGGCGTGATGCAGATTGTCCTGATGCCTTTACCTGCCAAGGTCTCTATTATGTATCTGCAGTGGTAGCTCGTCGGGCTCATAACCCGGAGGTCGTTGGTTCAAATCCAACCCCCGCCACCAATGAATTGAAGAAGGCAGGATGACTTTCACTGTCGTTCTGTCTTTTTTATTTTTGCCGCCTAGCTTATATATTCCACTATTAAAATATTTTGAGTTATGGTATTATCGTTCATACTATGTTGAAAAGAGCGTACAAAGGAGCGTAAGGTGAAAATACTATTAGTTTATCCCCGGTATCCGGATACATTCTGGAGTTTCAAGCATGCTTTAAAATTTGTTTTTAAAAAGGCAACTTTTCCCCCTCTGGGCATATTAACTGTGGCCGCAATGCTTCCCGAGGAATGGGAGAAAAAGCTTGTGGATATCAATACCACAACCCTGACAGATGAAGACATTAAGTGGGCTGATTATGTGTTTCTCAGCGCTATGGTGGCGCAGCAGGATTCGGCGAGGGAGGTCATCGATAGGTGCAAAAAGTTCGGAACTAAGATTGTTGCCGGTGGTCCCTTTTTTAGCCGTGGGTATGAAGATTTTGGGTTTGATGAGATAGACTATCTCGTATTTAACGAGGCTGAAAATATAATGCCGCTCTTTTTAGAAGATTTAGAGAAGGGATGTGCCAAACATATCTACACGTCTGAAGAACGGCCAGATATAAGGGAAACTCCTGTGCCTTTGTGGTCACTTATCAACAGGAAAAAATACCAATCAATGAGTATCCAGTATTCTCGAGGCTGTCCTTTTAATTGTGAATTCTGCGATATCATTATACTGAACGGGCATAGACCACGAACCAAGGACAAAAGTCAGGTAATAGCCGAACTGGACGCATTATACGATATGGGGTGGCGAGCTAGCGTATTCTTTGTTGATGATAATTTCATTGGCAACAAGCGGAAGCTAAAGTCAGAAATTCTGCCGGCAATAATTGAATGGATGAAAGAGAAGCAACGTCCCTTTTCATTTTATACGGAAGCATCTATAAATCTTGCCGATGATGAAGAGCTAATGCGACTAATGAGCGAGGCGGGATTTGACATGATATTTGTGGGCATCGAAAGCCCCAATGAAGAAAGTTTAGTCGAATGTAATAAGTTGCCAAATAAGGGTCGGGATTTGTTGGCCGCGGTTAAGACGATACAGAACCACGGTTTGCAGGTGCAGGGAGGATTTATTGTTGGGTTTGATAGTGACCCACTTTCCATCTTCAAAAGCCAAATCGATTTCATCCAAAAGAGTGGAATCGTTATGGCTATGGTTGGTGTACTGATGGCTCCTCCAGAGACAAGATTATATAAACGTTTAAAAAAGGAGAACCGCATACTGCCAAAGGGCTCTGGTGATAACACAGATGGTTCAACCAATTTCATCCCCAAAATGGGTCGCGAAACGCTTGCCAGGGGCTATAAGCAGGTTGTAGATACAGTCTATGCCCCCAAGCAATACTATGAGCGTATTAAAACCTTTCTAAGGGAGTATAGACCTGGCAATAATAAAGGAAAATTTAAGATTTCTCTTCTCCATCTCATAGCATTGATAAGGGCCACATGGGTTTTGGGGGTCCAGGAGAAAGGGAGAATACATTATTGGAAGTTTGTTGTCTGGACCTTGCTGAAAAAACCCAAAACTTTACGTTTATCCATCACGCTTGCTGTTCAGGGATTTCATTTCCGCAAGGTCGCCCAGAAAGTACATGTATCCCTAACTAGTGATATCCGCGGGTTGGAGCAGGTAAGAGAGCCAGTGGGCAAACATAATTAGCCCAACTGGAAATCCTCTCAGATATTCTCGCCTTGAAACATACCCTGATAGCCTTGGGCTACCTCGCGGCTCAAAAAGAAGAAGACCATCTGAACAATTCGGGCGTTCCTGTATAGCCGAAATCCCTGTGGATTGTAGACCACCATGAGGGACTGCGACCTGCCTGAATAGCCAGCATCCCAAACTGCATTATGAATGCTGACCCCGCAGCGCAGAAGACTTGACCGGGGCATTGCCAGAGCCATTATGTTCTTGGGAAGATTAACCACCTCGTTGTATGTGACCAGGTAACAACCGGGCAACAGGTCTACACGGCCCAGGCCGTCGAAAACGAGCGGGGAAGTACTGGAAAGGGCTCTGCTTTCATTGCCGGGGCCCAGGCTGCCCGGCGAGGAAAGCAAAGCTACTTCTTTGAGGGTCAAATCTATGCCATTGGGTTGAACCTGCTGCTGGGCATCACATAAGTTCTCAACCAGGGGAGGACTTGCCCCCAGCATCTTCAGGATATCTTCTCTGGAAAGGATGCCAAACATTTATTCACCAACAGATTAGGCCGATGTAACCCAGGTTATTGACGTTTAGTATAATCCGTGCTGAAATGTCAGGCAAGGCACTATGATATTTCCCATTATTAGTGACAGGGTTTTCTTTCTGGCCATGGCAAGCCAAATTTCTTCTCTCCCATGACGGGAGAGGATTAAGGTGAGGGTGCTCAACTTTTTGCTAGGGGCTGAGATTTTCTCTATGATAGTTGCGTAAATCTTGTTAATATTAGGTACTGTCACAATTCATTTGTTGATTACGAGTAGACCGTGAAAGTGGTAGCAATAGTTGGAATGGCAGGTGCGGGCAAGTCAGAGGTAGCCAGGGTATTTGAAGAACAGGGCTTTAAGACAGTACGGTTTGGGGATATTACGGACGAGGAGCTCAAGAACAGAGGACTGGAGTCGAATGAGGGGAATGAGCGCTGTATCAGAGAGCAACTGAGAAAAAAGCATGGGATGGCTGCTTACGCCAAATTGAACTTACCCAGGATTGATAGCTCATTGAAATCATCGAATGTTGTGGTAGATGGGCTTTACTCTTGGGAAGAGTATATTTTATTGAAGGAATACTATGGCGGTCAGTTTACTACGGTTGCCGTCTGGGCCTCGCCAGCAACCAGGCATGGAAGGCTTGCTCATAGAGCAGAACGGGCCTTAACGCTTGAGGAAGCAGCCAGTCGAGATAAATCCGAGATAGAGAATAGCAACAAGGGTGGGCCAATCGCCATGGCCGACTTTACCATAGTAAATGAAGCTTCTCTGGAGGAGCTGGAAAAGGAGACGGAGCGAGTTCTATCCGCTTTGAAATGAAAAAGGAAACCAGGCCGGATATCGGTGAATATTTCCTCAAGATAGCTTCCGTGGTGGCGGAACGCTCCACCTGCCGGCGCCACCATGTAGGCGCTGTGGCGGTGAAGGACAAGCATATATTAGCCACCGGATACAATGGGGCTGCCGCCGGACTTAAAGATTGTCTTGAACTCGGCTGCCTCAGGGACGAACTGGGCATAGAATCTGGAACCAGGCAAGAAATATGCCGGGGTATTCATGCCGAGCAGAATGTAATCATACAGGCATCACTCCATGGGGTGAGCCTTGAGGGCGCCACGATTTATGTTACCCATTCACCATGCGTACTCTGCGCCAAGATGCTGGTCAATGCCAAAATAAAGCGTTTCGTAACCTTTGGCAGCTACGCTGACGACTCATTCATAGACCTGTTCCAGGAAGCCGGAATAGAGTTCGAGCTACACGAAAAACCGCCCACCGAGATAACCCACCTGCCCTGAAATAAGAGCCCTTTCTATAAGGATACCTTAACAGATAAAATGCCAATTATTTGACCTGCCACAATAGCAGGCATTCTTTACCAAACCAGGCCTGGAAATAGCGCAGTCCATATTGAGAACTACTACTTGGTGCTATAATGAATCTAAGTAATTCCAAAAGGAGGTTCAGTCTTGTCTCTTGAAGAGTCTCTAGGATTTGTCGCTGGTGCACTTGTAACATGCAGCCTTATCCCCCAGCTTATTCGTGTCTTCCGGCTTAGAAGTGCACGTGAAATAAGTATGCTTTTTACCACCTTACTTTTATTAGGTCTCATCCTTTGGTTAACTTATGGCGTCTTTTTCAGACTGATCCCAGTTATCCTTTGGAATGCGGTGGGTATAATTCTCGTCGCCGTTCTTTTGTATGCAAAACTAAAGTATGGGAGATAAGTCACTCACAAAACGTTTTCCCCCATGTTTCCCTTGCAGATAGGCTTACGAGAGCCGAGCAAATTGCTCACTGACGAGATGTATCCGTACTTTCCTATGCAGTCGCTTACGGCTTATCCTGAAAGTTATTCTATTGAATAGTATTCAGGAATCCAGCGTTTTGTGCAGTTTGTACAGTGGGCATCGACAGAAAGCCCTCACCGTACCTTCCCTCTGGCGAGCGAGGCAAATATGCCGCCGAAGCAAAGAACGGCGAAAATTATGAACGATGTCTTCATGCTTTGCTGGAAAAGCGGATAGTATTCAGGCGTAATTTGAACTCTCCCGATGTATAGGGCAAACATCAACATGGCGATTCCCATACTGAGGACCATACCCACCTGCCGCATTGTTGCCAGCGTTGCCGAAGCTACCCCGTAAGCCGTCTTTGGCGCAGAACTCATAACTGCGTTGGTATTAGGAGACGAGAAAAGAGCAAAGCCGAAACCAATCAGGATCAAATTGCCTATAATGAGCCCCAAGGGGGTTTCTTTATTTAGAAAAATGAAGACGATGAGTCCTACTGTGGTCAACACCATTCCTGCTGAGGCAATTAGCCTCGGTTCAATCCTGTCTGAGAGCCTGCCGGCAAGCGGTGAAAAAATAGCCTGCATAGCGGGCATGGCAACCAGAATCAAGCCGGCGCTTTCGGGATTGAATCCCTTCAAATACTGCAAATAAAGACTCATGAGGAAAGTTATAGCGAATGTGGCACTGTAATTGATCAACGCTGCTAGGTTGGAAAAGGTAAAGGCTTTGCTGTTTTTGAAAAGGCTTATATTCAGGACCGGGCTTTTTGTTCTCATCTCCCATCTGGTGAACGCCGAAAGCCCTATGGCGCCTCCGACAATCAACCCCACTCCTGACATCGCCGGCAGGAGAGTAAAACCGTATACCAGCGCTACGAGCCCAAGGATGTAGATTAGGGAGCCGACAAAATCAAATCTCTCGCCCTTTGCCCCGGTCCACTCACCTTTTAGCTTCCATAAAACGACGCCGATAACTGCCAATCCCAGGAACGCACTCAGGAAAAAGATGCTCCTCCAGCCAAAATGTTGCGTGAGGACCCCACCCAAAACCGGGCCTAGGGAAAGGCCAATATATGTTGCCGCGACATTTATCCCCAGGACTTTCCCCCTCTCGTTGGCGGGAAATACCGTAGTAAGCAATGCTACCGCAGTTCCGGCAAGCATGGCACCGCCGCTTCCCTGGAAAACACGAAAAGAGATGAGCATAGTGGCGGAGTTTGCCATTCCCGAAAAGAGGGATGAGAGTGTGATGATAACTATGCCACAGGTGAAAATCTTCTTCCTGCCATATATGTCTGCTATTCTGCCGAAGGGAACAAGAAAGGTTGCCGAAGACAGGAGGTAGGCGGTAGCAATCCAGCCTAACGTGACTGCATCCAATGATAGCTCTTTCCCGATTGAAGGGAGAGCAATATTCACAGCGGAGAGCATAAAGGGAAAAAGAAACGAGGCTATCGTGGCGACAAGAAGTACCACTCCTTTGCTGGTACCATTGCCCGCAGGCTTATCCATAATCGGCCATTTTAACCTATTTGAAAAAACCTATTCCACTTTCGTTCGACATTCCTTGTGGCAGGCACGTTTTGATTTGCAGTAAGGGATGTGGAGTATTCAGCCAGTATTTGCGCTCCGCTAGCGATTCAATTGCTGATCCAGCCACTCGTCGGAGGTATCTGTATTGATTTGCATCCAGAGGGGCAGGTGGTCAGAGATCTGGTAGGTGAATTTGGTTTTGGTCAGGTTCGGGAAGAGTTTCCTGTGGTCCCCGGCGTAGAAATCGAGGGCGCCGCCATTAGCGGTGAAGCAATTTGTGTGCTGGGGGTTGTGCAAGATTTGGTCATACCGCTTATCCTTGGCCAGGTTTGTACCATGCACGCCGAGCAGGGCGTGGGGGATGCGAAGGCCCTTGCTGGTGATTGCATCAAATAGTTCACTGTCTGTGGATGGAATGTTGAAGTCACCCATCAGAATAATATTTTTGTCCAATAGATGTTTTTCTCTCTGCCGCTCGTCGATCCAGTTAGCCAGCAGTTGCAGAGGTCTGACTCTGGACTTATCACCCCTACCCCACCTGATGTGGGCCGTGATAGCCACGAAGTCGAAGTTCCCGGCTCGGAAGGAAGCAATAAACGGCTTTCTCCACCATGAAAGCTGTGGCAAGTATTCCCCGGTGCTCTGGTCTTTCTTACGCGGGGCATCTGCTTCAGCGGCCAGTCCGGTGAAAGTGACAGCACGCTTGTCGTACACATAGGCGAGCCGCTCTCGGTTGCCACCAGGGTCGGTGATAAAGTCGGAGAATATCGCCCTCCAGTACGGCCCGAGAATCCCGAGAACGCGATTTAAGTCCGTCAGGTCGTCCCTGACTTCGATGATTGCGATTAGGTCAAACTGGTTGAGAATCTCCGCAATATAGTGGATGGCGGCCTTTTGGCGACGTCTTTTACCGAACTCGCGAATATTCCAGGTAGCGATGTTGATGGTCTCATCAAGGCTGGAAGACGGGATGTCGGCCGCAGCAATCCGCGTCCCAAGTTCCCTTAACCCTTGGGCAATCTTCTTGGAAATGTCGCCGTGGAACATATCCTCTATCCTAACTTAGCATAGCAGTATCACCCTGTCAACGGCCATTTAGATTCCCGACTGAGAAATCTTAGATAACAGTTGCTTTAGTCGAAATATAGCTGTAAACTTCTGGTTCTCTGTAGTTTTATATCAGGGAACGCAGGAGAGCGAAAAAATGTTTTCAACAAAGGCCGGGGCTACCAAGCTACTGATTGGTGTAGTCGTCGGTTTAATAATATTTAAGGTGGTCGTTAGCTGGCTGACCGGCAGTATCAGCATACTGGCTCAGGCAGCCGACAGTTTATTGGATTTGTTTGCCGGAATAATTACCTTCTCTGCTATTCGCATTGCGGCTAAGCCACCTGATGCAGAACATCCGTATGGTCACGGTAAGGTAGAGGACATTGCTGGCGTTGTGCAGGGAATTCTCATCTTTATCGCTGGCGGACTGATAATCTATTCGGCAATAGGCCGGATCATAAATGGCTCCAGCATTGAACTAGCCGAAGCTGGAATAGCTGTGATGGCGGTTTCCATAGTGGTCAGTATCTTCCTATCTCGGCATCTACTAAGTGTATCCCGGACTACTGGCTCTGTAGCCTTGGAGGCTAATGCCCGCAATATTGCCACTGATGTCTACTCCGCCTCAGCCGTCTTGGTGGGACTGGCGATAGTGCGATTCACCGGGCTCAATATTATTGACTCTGTGATTGCTATCGGAGTTGCTATTTACATATTGAAGGTAGCTATTGATACTATCCGTAAGCCGATATCCGGACTGCTTGATGAAACGCTACCTCTTTCACAACAGGCAGTTATCGAAGCTTGTTTAGGGAAACACAACCGCGAAGTGTCTGGCTTCCACGCACTACGGACACGTCGGGCTGGCAGCCAGAGCTATATAGACCTTCATTTGGTAATGGCCAGGGACATTAGTTTGGAGCAGGCTCATCAAATATGCGACCGGATTGAGGTCGAAATACAAAGCACACTCCACGAGGCTAGTGTAACCATTCATGTTGAGCCGTGCGATGGTGAATGTGAACAGTGCTCTGCAATCTGCTCAAGACGCCGGACTAACTAGTTACCCCTGAAAAACAAAGTTTTTCAGGGCCCCAGATTTATTCATTGGCATTTCCGGGGCCCCCACAAAATCGAAGATTTCGTGGGGTATTAGCTAAAATGAATGGCGGTTTGGCTATTTCAGACCCAGGCAGGACCAGGAGTCAGGGACCTGAGCACCCCAATTGCTGGAGTAACCACCCGCCGCCGTAAACTATGGCGAAGCCAATTGCCAGGCAAATCAGGACTATGATTGGACCTCTGAGAAGGAAGTTCTTGATCATAACAACCACCAGACTTTAGCTTGACTGCTTGTGGGCTTTCGTGGTCGTGGCTCTCTTGGATACAGCGTCCTTATATACTCTTGTCAGGCTCTTGCCATGCTGGGGCATCTTGGCCTTCTCCTTTGCTCGCCGCCTTTCTCTTCGTACTTGCTTGGTTTCCCTGGCAAGTTGGTTCTGGTCTGAAAGCTGCTCGTTTACCACTTAGTTTCGTATGAGCCGAGGATAAAATCGAGTTCATTTTGAAAAGCGGAGAGTTTTTCCTGGGGGAAGAGGCTTTCATCTACGTCAAGGAGCATTTTTGTTTCGTCCTGTGGTGAGCCCAGAATATGTACGCTGCCGCATTCCCTCGGGTCTTTCTCTTGCGCGGCCTGTGTTTTTAATGCCAACGTGGTACGCGATTGAGTGTCGCCGCTGGGAAGACCATATGTTTGCGACTCAGTCTCAACAGTTATAATCCCTTGTTTCTGCAACAAGCCTTGTACCTCATCGCAGAGCATCCCAGGATTTAAGCCCCTGTAAGTCTTTTTAATCTGGATTGTCATTTTATTCTCCTGCCGAATATTATAGCACTTTCCTTTCTTATAGTCTTTCGTATAATTTTGTATAAAATCCTCTCCCTTGAGGGGAGAGGGTTATGGTGAGGGTGAATTCCCCCTCTCTAACTCTCTCCCGCCAGGGGAGAGAGAATTATAATGATTTATGCAGTTAATTTTAATTTCTCTGAGCATATGATATAATTGGAATCTGAAATGAAAAAGGAATTGATGCAAATCTTAGCCTGTCCCGTATGTAAAGGGGATTTGGAGCTTAAAGTGGATGAAGAAGAAGGGGAAGAAATAGTCAGGGGTTCCCTTTATTGCTCTAATTGCAACCATTCCTACCCCATTGTAGATACGATTCCCAATTTGTTACCGCCGGAACAGCAAACTTAGCTCAAGGGCTATACGCCACCCCTGTTGTGGGCGATTCCCAAACTTCTACATTCACCAACTTCACCGGAGAGCTGGAAAAACGGGGCTGGAGCGCATCATATATAGTGGCAGCAATATTCTCGCTGGAGGGTCCAAGCTTATCAAGGGGGGATACATCATTCAGGCAGGTGTGGTCGAATCGAGCCAGGACTTCCCTCAGGTGCTGCTTTAGCTGGGCGAAATCGTAAGCCAGGCCAGTCTCATCGAGCCTGGCTGCTTCTAAACGAGCTACTACCTTGAAACGGTGGCCATGTAGCCTTTCACACTTACCATGATAGTTCGGGAGGTAATGAGCGGCATCAAAGTGCTCTTCCACAAATAGTTGATACATTAATGCCTCCTGTGTATATCGCGCCCTAAATAATATCTAAAATTCAAGTTCTAAACGGTTTAGTTCATTTGGATTTTGGGTGTTTGATATTGTTTAGAGTTTAGAAATTAGTATTTAATATTTGCCCTATCCCTTCCTATTTCCTTTGGTCTGCTTGGGTTTTTTAACATTCTTTCTTCCCTTAGTTCCCATTGCTAGCCTCCTGTTTTTGGTATCCTTTGCCATCCGCAGGTATTTATGTTATTTCATATAATACCATTTTCGCACCCCTTTTTGTCCTTTAACATCGTTAGCTAATTGGGCAATACTCTTGCCCAGCTTGGGATGAACCAAGTCCGGGGCGATTTCAGCTAATGGTATAAGAACAAAAGCCCGGTCTTTCAAGCGGGGGTGCGGGATAGTTAAGTTCTGGGTCTCCATAACCTTGTTGTCATAAAAAAGGATGTCTATATCTATAGGGCGAGGTGAATTTATTTGCCCGCTGGGGACTCTGCCCATTTTGGTTTCAATGTCTTTAGCGAGATGGAGAAGCTCCTCAGGAGGCAAATTGGTGGTAATTCGGCAAACCAGGTTGAGGAACAACGGTTGCTCCTTGTAGCCTACTGGCTTGGTTTCATAAATGGATGAGACCTCGTCAAGATTTACTTTTAGGGAAAGCAATGTCAAAGCCTGGCAGAGGTTTTCTTCCCGCTTTCTCAAGTTTGAGCCCAGACAAAGATAGGCAATGGCCAATTCGCTTACACGCCTCTCACAAGAGCATCGCTCATCTTGCACACGCGTGCCATCTCCTTGACATCGTGCACCCGAACAATATCAGCGCCCTTGGCGATGCCGATGGCTATGGTGGCCGCCGTTCCTTCTAGCCGCTGGTCGCCGGGTGGAACGAATGCCACTTCACTCAACCTTTGTTCAGGAGTTAAATCGAGCACCCAGCCTATAAAGGATTTGCGTGAGCTACCCAGAAGGATAGGCCTGCCCAGCGCCTGAATTTCCTCCAGGCGTCGCAAGACCTCCAGATTTTGCTCCTGTGTCTTACCGAAACCTATGCCAGGGTCGACGATGATATTCTCCCAGGGGACTCCTGAGTCTAATGCTTGCTCGATGGCTCTTTTCAAATCGGAAATAACCGCAGACATAATATCGTGGCAAGGAGTGCCACGCTGATTACTCATTAAAGCAATCGGCACACCTTTTTGGGCCGCTAACTCGGCCAGCCTGGGCTCCTTCGTCAGTCCCCAGATGTCGTTTATCATGTTAGCTCCGGCATTTAAAGCCTGACGGGCTACTTTCAGTTTATAGGTATCCACACTTAGGGGCACCGATATCTCCTGAGCTAGCTTTTCCACAACAGGAATCACACGCCGTAATTCTTCGTCGGGTGAAAGCGGAGTTGAGCCGGGGCGAGTGGATTCACCGCCAATGTCAATTATATCTGCTCCTTCAGAGGCTAATCTTTCTGCCCTGGCTACAGCTCCCTCAACATCTGCTAGTCCATCGCCGGAGAAAGAATCCGGGGAAACATTTATCACGCCCATGACATAAGTTCTCTTGCCCCAGTAGAAGACGCTCCTGCCGCATTGGGTGGAACCTAGCTCGCTTGGTTTGTAATCAGGCATGTTATTGATTATAGCAGAGGAGGCGATTAAAATAGTAAGGTAATAAGAAAGGGGAAGATGAGCATGCAGGTAAATTCCAATATCAAAATGCAAAGGGAAAAATGACAGAGCAAAATATGACAAACCCTAAGCCCGAAATTCGAAATCCTAAACAATATCAAAGCACTAATGACCAAAATCTAGAACAAAGAAGTTTTGGTATTTAAATTTAGAAATTTGGATTCGTTTAGAGTTTAGAAATTAGGATTTAGAGCTTAGCATTCAGGATTTTATACTCCTGAGGAATAGTCTGAAGGGTTGATGCGCAATTATTTAGGAGCTATATATGGGCAAGACATTAGCTGAGAAGATTCTAAGCCTTAAATCGCATGGCGAGGCTAAAGCTGGGGACGTCGTGATTGCTGATGTGGACTTGGCTTTCGTCCAGGATACTACTGGACCCCTCACCATAAGACAGTTTAAGGAAAGCGGTTTTGAAGCTCTGGCCAAGCCGCAACAAACAATAATATTCCTGGACCATGCTGCTCCCAGTCCTGCTCGGCAGCTTTCTAATGACCATATCCTTCTGCGCCGCTTCGCTGAGGAAACAGGCTGTCGCATCTACGAGGTAGGCGAAGGTATATGCCACCAGTTGGTAGCGGAGCAATTTGCTAACCCGGGAGACGTTATCCTCGGCTCAGACTCTCATACTGTTACTGCTGGAGCTTTAGGAGCTTTTGCCACTGGCATGGGTTCCAGCGATGTTGCCGTAGCCTTAGCCCTGGACAAAACTTGGTTTCGTGTGCCGGAAAGTTTTCTCATTGAGCTCAATGGCGCCTTTCCTCGGGGAGTTTATGCCAAGGACTTAATTTTGCATCTCATCGGCCAGATTGGCGCTGATGGTGCTAATTACAAGGCTTTGGAATTTGGTGGTGAGGCCTTGGCTCAGATGACTATGTCGCAGCGTCTCACTATCGCCAATATGGCTGTGGAGGCCGGGGCCAAGGTTGGGCTGTTTCCCGGTGATAAAATCACCCAGGACTTCCTCATAGAGCATGGACGGGGCGACAATTACAAGCCGCTATATCCCGATGCTGAGGCAAATTACGAGCAGGTCATACCCGTGAATCTCGGCCAGCTTGAGCCAATGCTCTCTCTTCCTCACGCTGTGGATAACGTCCATCCAGTGACTCAAGTAAAAGGGGTCAAAATCCAGCAGGCATTTATTGGCACTTGTACTAACGGACGTCTGGAAGATTTAGCCTTGGCTGCTGAGATTCTTAAGGGCAGGAAGAGGCATCCCGGTACTAGATTGCTCATAGCGCCAGCTTCGAGGCAAGTGCTCATTCGAGCTGTAGAGAAAGGCTATATCCAGAGCTTAATTGAAGCTGGAGCAGCTATTCTACCGCCGGGTTGTGCCGCTTGCCTCGGTCTCCACCAGGGGGTGTTGGGAGATGGTGAGGTTTGCCTTTCCACCGCCAATCGTAATTTTAAGGGAAGAATGGGCAACCCCGAGGCTATGGTATACTTGGCTAGCCCGGCAACTGCCGCCGCCTCAGCCATAAGGGGCGAGATTACTGACCCCAGGGAACTTATATAAAAAAGAAAAATGCAAAAGGCAAAAATGCAGAGTAAAAATTTAAAATGAAATCTTTTTTCACTTTGGTTTGTCATTTTGATTTTTATGACATGTATTTTAATTTTCTTCCTTTCTCTTTAATTTCCACGAAGGGTGAAGGTGCCTGACTTGGTACTTAAGGGCAAAGCCATTAAACTGGGGGATAATATCTCCACTGATGATATTATTCCCGGCAGATTTGCCCATTTGAGGAGCAACTTGCCTGAGCTCGCCAAGCATATCCTGGAGGATGCTGTGCCTGGATTCGCATCAAAGGTAAAGTCGGGTGATTTCCTCATTGCGGGTAAAAACTTCGGTCTGGGTTCCAGTCGGGAACATGCCCCGGTAGTAATCAAAATGTCGGGGGTCGGCGCTATTTTAGCCAAATCGGCAGCACGCATCTTTTTCAGGAACGCCATAAACCAGGGATTGCCTGTCCTGCTTTGCGACACCGATAAAATCAGCAACGGCGATAAGCTGGAGATAAATTTGACAGGTGGTATGGTTGCTAATTTGACTTCTGGTACTACATTAAGCTGTAGCAAGATGCCGCCCATAATGTCCGCCATCCTTAAAGAGGGTGGGCTTATCCCCTATATACAGAAACGTAAGGACTTCAAGCTATAAGGCATAACCATCCTGATTGTCATTCTGAGCGTGGCGAAGAATCTCTTTTTAGAGTTGTGTTACGATATAAGAGATGCACCATAGAGTAACTTTTATCCCTGGCGATGGAATAGGCCCTGAAGTGGCTGAGGCGACACGGCGGGTGCTGGAAGCTACGGGGGTCAAGTTCCAGTGGGACACTGTTATCATAGGCAGTCAGGCTCAAGATAAGTTTGGCACACCTCTCCCTGACCAGGCTCTCCAGTCCATAAGGAAAAACAAAGTCGCCCTTAAGGGACCGGTGACCACACCCATAGGCACTGGCTTCAGGAGCGTCAATGTCGCCTTGAGGCAGACGTTAGACCTTTATGCCTGTCTTCGTCCCTATAAGGTTTACCAGGGCATGGATACGCCATTCCAGGACGTGGATATAGTAATTGTCAGGGAGAATACCGAAGACCTCTATGCCGGCATCGAATTTGCCAAGGATGATCCGGGAACCAGGCAATTGCTGGATTTCGTGCTTGATGCTACGGGAAAAGAGATAAAGAAAGACTCTGCTGTGAGCCTGAAGGTTATATCTCAAACAGCCAGCCAGCGAATTGTCGAATTTGCTTTTGAATATGCCCGGCAGAACGGCAGAAAAAAGGTGACCGCGGTTCACAAGGCTAACATACTCAAATTCTCCGACGGACTTTTTCTGGATACTGCTCGTGAAGTAGCCAAAGAGTATAACGACATAGAATTTGGTGACATTCTGGTGGACGCAACCTGCATGGAGCTGGTCAGGAAGCCTCGGATGTTTGACGTCCTCGTGCTGCCCAATTTGTACGGCGACATAATTTCGGACCTCTGTGCCGGGCTGGTCGGCAGCATGGGCGTAGCGCCTGGAGCCAACATCGGGGATGAGGTAGCTATCTTTGAACCTACCCACGGAAGCGCCCCCAAATACGCCGGGCAAAATAAGGCCAATCCCATGGCTACGATGCTCTCCGGGGTGATGATGCTGCGTTACCTGCGGGAGAAGGATAGCGCCGATAAATTGGAAAGCGCTATAGCTGAGGTCATAGCTGAAGGCAAGGATGTCACCTATGATTTGAAGCTCGACCCTGCCACTGCGGTGGGCACCAGCCAGGTAGCCGACGCTGTCATAGAGAAGCTAAAGCCCTGAGCCGAACTAGGGGATTACGGTAAAATTTCTTGTGGTAAGGGTGAGAAGGGAACATTTAGCTTTTTAACCAGCCGCCAAGACCGCATTCAATTTTTTTGACTTACCTGGGCATTACAAGCTACCATATCAGCATGAACACAAGCAAGGCGCCTGAGCTAGCCCTTTTTCCTTTAGCCGCTGAGGTGAATAAGCAAGGTCACCTCGTTATCGGCGGGTGTGATGTGGTTGACTTGGCCAAGGAATTCGGCACGCCTCTCTATCTTTTCGAGGAGTCCACCCTCCGCCATAAGTGCCGAGAATTTAAAGAAGAATTCGGCAAACATTATCCTGATACCCTGATCATTTATGCCTCCAAAGCTTTCCTGAACAAGGCTTTGGCTCTCATATTTAAGGAAGAGGACCTGGGGCTCGACGTCGTCTCCGGGGGAGAACTTAGCATCGCCCATTCCGTGGATTTTCCTCTGGAAAAGGTCTATTTCCACGGTAACAACAAGACGCCGGAAGAGCTAAATCTGGCTCTGGATTGGGGAGTGGGCAGAATCGTAGTGGACAACTTCTATGAGCTTGAACTGCTCAATAAGCTGGCTGGAGATAGGGGGACTAGCCAGGATATTTTGCTTCGTCTCACCCCGGGGGTCGACCCCCACACTCACCAATATACTACCACGGGAACTTTGGAGAGCAAATTTGGTTTTCCCGTAGCTACCGGGCAGGCTGAGGAAGCAGTAAACCAGGCTTTGTCAGCCTCCAACCTTAACCTTCTGGGCTTGCACTTTCATCTCGGCTCCCCGGTGCCCGAGATTCAGCCTTACGAGCTTGCCATAGAGATTGTTCTTCGCTTTGCCCGGGAAATGAGTCGAAAATTCGGCTTTAACCTTAGCGAATTCGGCATCGGTGGCGGTTTTGCCGTTCCATACACTCTGGACTCTAAAGTGCCCACGATAGCTGACTATGCTAAGGCTGTAACTGGCAAGCTGAATGGTCTTATTTCGGAACTGGGATTGAGTCGCCCGCGGCTTATTATCGAGCCCGGAAGGGCAATTGTCGCCCGGGCAGGAGTGGCATTATATAAGGTCGGGGCGATTAAGGACATACCTGGCATAAAGAAATATGTCTGTGTCGATGGTGGCATGAGCGACAATATCCGCACGGCTCTCTATGGCGCTAAACATGAGGCTTTGGTGGCTAACAAGGCTTTGGAGGCAGAAAGAGATATGGTGACCATTGCTGGCAAGCTCTGCGAGTCCGGTGATATTCTAGTAAAGGATATCAATTTGGCTTCAGTGCATTCCGGGGACATTATAGCCATTCCAGTTTGTGGTGCTTATTCCATCCCCATGGCGAGCAATTATAATGCCATGCTCAGGCCAGCTATAGTCATGGTGAAGGAAAGTCGAGCGCATCTTATTCGGCGCCGGGAAACTTATCACGATTTGATGAGTCTGGACCTGATTTAACATGTGGCAAGTTATCGGACAGGATAAAATTTTATCTCTGCTGGATTACAGCCTTAAAACCAGTACTATAGCCCACGCCTATCTTCTGGTAGGGCCGCGGCATGTGGGCAAAGGGACTTTAGCCTTCAATCTGGCTCAAGCCCTAAATTGCGATGGCCCCGAACTGCCTTGCGGTCAATGCCGTTCCTGCCAGCGAATCCTGGAGGGCAAGCACGCTGACGTCACCCCTATTGGTTTGGATTCTAAAACGGAGATTGGCATTGATGATATTCGAGGGCTGCAACGCTTAGCCAACCTGCCACCGTATGAAGGTAAGTGCAAAGTGTTTATCATTGATGACGCTGAATATCTATCTACTGAGGCGGCTAATTCCTTGCTCAAGATATTAGAAGAGCCACCGCAAAGAGTAGTTTGGCTTCTATTAGCTGCTGAGGAGGAGCACCTCTTACCGACAATTATTTCACGTTGTCAGCGGCTGGAATTGAAGCCTGTGCCATCAGAGCGAGTACAAGAGGTACTCGTCAACTCATATAATGTTGATGCTGATAAAGCAAAGCTTTTGACGCAATTGTGCCATGGTCGCCTTGGCTGGGCGTTGTCCGCTTTGACAAATGACGATATATTAGAGCAGCGATCCCAAAGGATAGCCAAGTTGTTATCCCTATTAACTGCCGACTTAGGGCAAAGGTTTGCCTACGCCCAAGAGCTGGCAAGCCACTTTGGCCAGAACCGGAGAGCCGGAGCAGAAATAATAGAGATTTGGCTCGACTGGTGGCGTGATTTGATGCTCATTAAAGGTGGTTGCAAGGAGGCCATCATTAATGTAGATTATGAGATAGCTCTGGAAGAACAAGCCAGGGGATTAAGTCTGAACGAGATTAAAGGGTTTCTTGCTAATCTTTATTTGCTACAGGAGGAAATCTCTAAGAATGTTAATCCCCGTTTAGCATTGGAATGGCTGATGCTCAATTTACCCAGAAAAAACTGAGTGTGAAATTCTGAACGAGAATGTCATTGTGGAATTTAGAATATAATATATTTCGATGGCTAACATAATTGGAGTCAAATTCCGCCCTAGAGGGAAATTAATTTACTGTGATGCTGGTGAGATATTCCTGCAAGTAAGCGACTATGTAGTGGTGGATACTGGTCGTGGGCTAGACGTGGCTAAAGTTGTTACTCTTGAAGCCTCGTCTCAACCAAGCGAACAATTAATGACGGTAGTACGCCAGGCCAAGGAGGGGGATTTAGAGGAAGCTCGGCGGAACCTGGAAAAAGAAGCCTTAAGCAAGTGCAATGAAATGGCAGACCAACTTGGTTTAAAGATGAAGCCACTAGCGGCTCGCTATGATTCCCAGGATGAGCGCCTGACCATATTCTTCAGTGCTGAGGAGAGGGTGGACTTTCGAGACCTGGTTCGAAAATTGAGTCATGCTCTGGAAAGACGGGTAGAGTTAAGGCAAGTAGGGGCAAGGGATGAGGCTAAGCTTTTGGGTAGTATAGGCAAGTGCGGCTATCCTTTATGTTGCCAGAATTCCCTCACCAGCTTTGCCTCAGTATCTATTAAAATGGCTAAAGAACAGAGCTTGGCCTTGAATCCCATGAAGATATCGGGCATCTGTGGAAGGCTCCTCTGCTGTCTGGCATATGAAAGCAAAGAATATGCAGCTATGAGAAAGCAGATGCCTCAGCCGAAACAGGAAATAGTAACACCCTGGGGTAAAGCCAGGGTAATCAGCACTAACCTCTTCAAGGAAACGGTAACAGTACAATTGGATGATGGGGCGATGAAAGAGATAGCTCTGGCTGAATTAATTCGTCCGGAAGAGAAGTTGTAGTTTTCTTAGGAACCCGATTAAACTTAGAGCAAATTGAGGGGGTCCCCAAAAAGTCACTAGACTTTTTGGGGTTAAGTTAATTCAAAGAGGGTAGATATTTTTGCCATTCACCATGGTTATTGAGAAGGTGATAGGGAATATAGAAGCCGTCATTGCGAGGAGGATGTGGCTGGCGCAGCAATCTCATCCTTGCTTCATCCGGCGTACGTCCGCCTTTATGCCTGTTGCAAGGAATACAGGCACTGACCACATTGTCCCAGGCGTGCTTTCCACCCCGCCGCCGTGGAATAACATGGTCTAAGGTAAGCTCCTTGGTTTGCTGACCACAATACTGACAGGTGTAATGGTCACGGTTAAATATCTCGAGCCTGCTTAATTTTTTCTGATGGCGAGGACGCCTAACCATATAGACGAGTCGGATTACTGAAGGTATCTGAAATACGAGGTTAGCAGAGTGAAGCTCACCTCTGTTATTTTCCAGCACTTCGGCTTTGCCCCGAAACACTAGCACTATGGCCCGACGCGTGCGACATACGTTAAGGGGCTCATAACTCTGATTAAGCACTAAAACAGGAGAATCTATCATAATTACAACCTGGTTATCAGCAATTTGGCTATTTTAGCAAGCCTTTCTGGCCAGTGCAATACTTTGAAATAACCACGCTGGCACTTTCTAGCGTGGATGATTTGGAACTCGAGGTACAATCAAAAAGTGTATGGGACAGGCACGCTGAATTATCCGTCGTAATGAAGGAAGGAGTCGGGGTCAAAAACCCCGATACTATGCTAAAATTTCAATTGATGCACGGCATATGTTATGTCATCCGCCCTATGGAGTATGAGGATATCCCCCAGGTAGCCCAAATTGATAGAGAGGCTTTTCCTGGTGAGTGGGTGTTTCGCTCTCAATCGGCGTATAAGCGGGATCTTGACAATCCATCCATCCGCTATATAGTGGCTTGTAATAAGAGGGATGCGTCAGAATCTGAGGGAGAAGCGATACAGAGACTGCCTTGGTTCAAACGGCTCTTCGGTCAAGAGCGTCATCTCAACGTATCGGAAAACATAGTTGGCTTTTCGGGCTTCTGGATGATGATGAAGGAGGCACATATCATTGCCATTGGTGTAAGAGATGGTTATCGTCGACTTGGCATAGGTGAAGGTTTGCTCATCGCAACCATTGAACTAGCACAGATGTTGAATGCTAACGTGGTCACTTTGGAAGTGCGTGCTTCTAATGAAATAGCCCAGGAACTTTATAAAAAGTATGGCTTCCGAGTGGTGGGGAGGCGCCAGAGGTATTATTCAAGCGATGGAGAGGACGCTGTAATCATGAGCACGGATAATATTGTCTCTATGCCATTTCAAGCATCTTTGCAGCACTTGAAAAAAGCCTATGCCCAAAGACACCGCGAGATTTTTGCCCAGGTCCGCTAACTATATTTATTCAGGATGGCCTTAAAGGAATCTATAACGAACCCTAGCTGCTGCCTATCAGCAGCAAAGGTGGAGAGTTTGAAAGACCTTGCCATGCCTGGCTGTGGTCCCCAAATGCCTCTTTCCTTTAGTTCTTTATACAGGAAATATCCCCTCTCTCGAACCCGCTTGGAGATTTCGTAGAGCACAGGGGTGTCAAAGTGCAGCAAGTCATGCCTGTGTGGTTTTTCCCCTAGCTGCTTAAAACCCAGTTCCTCAAGCTCAGCGGAAAACCACTGTGCTTTAGACGCCTGTTCATCCCAATTGTTAACTCTTTCTTTCACATAGGGGAAGGAGGCCATGAGTGTTATTAGAGGAACCCCCCTTACGCTACAGCCGAGAAGCTCAATCTCTTTATTGTTATATGTGCCGGATTTTCTCAACACTGTCTCTTCCCATTTCCTCTTCATTCCCAATACCCCAACAGGTCCAGCAGAGGCCATGCTCTTGTGCCCACTGCCAATGATGAAATCAGCCCCTATCTCATCCATACTTATAGGCATTCTGCCCACAGCGTATGCCCCGTTAAGGATATAAGGAATGTTGTATTCTTGGGCGATTTCTCCTAACCTTCCGGCATCAGGAAGATTTCCATAATTACCGTCTGGATAAGTTAATAGAATTAGCTTGGGGGCGTGTTTTTTTATGAGCGGTGCGTATTCGTTAACGTCGACTTTAAATTCCGGATGTCCGGAATGAGGCACCTCGATTACGTGTAGCCCCACCCTTTCAGCAGCGACGACCGTTGTATAATGCCTGTTAGCATCAACAAGAATCGAATCCCCCGGCTGGGCTAGAGAATGCATGACCATGAATTTAGCTTCTCGGGCTCCGTGAGTTATGGTGGCAACTTCACAGCCTAGAAATTGAGGTAGAAGCTCCTGGACAAAGTCCTGGATGGGGGGATTGGTTACATTACATAAACTACCCTGGCAAAAATCACACACAGAATATCCATCCCCAAATTCCATTAAGGCCTCCTTGGCAGCATCGGTAAGCATGCCACCTGTCTGTAGAGGCATGAGGTTAATAAGCCCCTTATGTTGCCTTTGGAGATTAGCGAGTTTTTTTAATGATTTATTTTCTGCTTGCTTCACTGTTTTTCCCTCTCACAGGTCGTGACTCTATGGTCACAAATACAGCGCCAGCAACCCCTATCTTCTTCTGCTGTCCTTCAATATGTTCTCGGACAGCTTCGGGGATCTGGAGATTAAGGTCAGAAAGATGCCTTATTCCCTTCACCTGATAAGTTAGGTTATCGTTGCTACTTTCTATTGCTGCTGCTGCGCCCATGGCTATAGCGCGCATATAGTTTATCCCGGCGTGTATGCCTGAAGGCACAACATCACTATAAATACTGCCATTGGCAACGCAGATCTCGTTGAAACCGGCAGGGCCGATTAATCTCTTGCCGGCCTCTGTTTCGACGACTTTCACCTCGATAGACTTGTCTTTCCAGGCTGAAAACTCACAGGGGGCAATCTCGTCTTTGTGCTTTCGCGCAGTTTCCTCAATTGCCCTGGCTATTTTCTGCCCTCTGGCGGTCTTCGGGCTTGCTATGTAAGTAATAGATTGGGATATCTCTTCGTCAGAATACTCAACTACAGCAAACTGGGGGTATGCTAGCTTCCTCACGTCATCTATTTCATACAGAAGCATTCCCAGTCGCTCGATTCCAAAGCCTGCATTGAACACAGGGTATTTGATATCGAAATTCGCCAGGGCCACAGGCGAATACATTCCAATGTCCGCTATCTCGAGCCAGCTGCCCTTATGCTTGACGAAGACCTCTTGCTCCTGCCCGGGGGCGCGGCAGCTTGAACGAGCCTTATGCTTGACGAAGACCTCTTGCTCTTGCCCGGGGGCATAGTACTTGGATGTTGCTATCTTGGTCTCAAATTTGATGTCGGAAAAGCCGTATTGCTGCATGATGTCCCTGGTAACCGCACTTCCCGCATCTAAAGACATTTCGGGATCCATAACCACGATGGATGCTGAGTGGTGGACTCGCAAATGCCGGGCATCTTCTCTCTGTTCGTTGCGATATCTGGGACCCACGGAGAATAAAGCAACTGGAAAGCTGGCTTTGTCCTGTAATGCTGCTAGGGTATGAAACCAGGTAGCCGTCATGTGACTTCTCAGAGTCTTGTTGGAGGGCACTGGCTGTAGTTCTTTCATCTCGGGGAAAACCTTATCCAGGAGCTCCGTAGCCTGGTAATCAGTGATGCCCAGTCCAGCAATGAGCTCTTCGATAAGATTATCCGCCTCGATTTCCCCCTTTTTATAATTTCTCAAAATGGTCTGCAATCTTTCAATGTCAATTTCCTCTGCTATTTTCTTTAGTTGAGCTATTCTTCTCGCGCTCAGCCCTATGTCAGGGCGGGGCAATTCAGCTAAGTAAAAAGCCCTGTCGAGGATAACTCGGGCTTCCGGCCCATACTGCTTGACCACATCGCTGTCGGGCAGCATTGTGAGATTCTCGACCTCGTCAAAACCCAGGTTTAGTAGAATCTGGCGAGATTTTTGAATTAATTCCCGTACAAGATGGGGTTTGCCTTTCCTCGTCAGAGAGATTTCAGTACCGCTAGGGATAAGCTTCGCCGTAGCTATCCAGGCATCGGTAAAATTGCTTTTTGCCTTAGACTTTATTTCACCTGTATCGAAGGCTGTCATGGTGTGAAGTATACCTTAAAGAAGCCATTCTATTCTACACTCAGCCGCGTAAGTTTCCCTCGATTCTTACTTTGAGAAAAAGGTTACTATGTGCCCTGTTTTGAGCGGTCGCCGTTAATCCTTCAGAATTCTCTCAGTCAAGAAATCCTTCACTACGTCTAAGACCTGCTCCTTTGGGCAGCTGGCTCTCCACATTCCATCCGGAAAGTTGAAGAACAACCACTTCCTATGAGTCCCCTTGCTCATGATCAGAACGAAATCACCTGTCTTGGTGTCCTGGGAAATTTCTATAAGACCTTTGTTCTTCAGTCTCCGCATTCGCATTCTGTCTCTAACCCTTATTTCCTCCATTTTCATTTTTGACACCTCCTTCTTGTCCTTGTAACCCTGCGTGGAAGGCAGGTCGTTCAGGTCGGCATCGCTTTCGGTACCCGCACCATTACACAGGGAGTAGCTTACTTGCTATTGTTTTTCGCCTTTATCTTCCGGGGTATCTTCTACCCTTTCCACCTCGATAGTGCATTCTGTGACTAGCGCGGCAATTGCTCCGAGCGCAGCCAGTACTGGTGCCGCCAGGGCCGTTACCGCAGCCACACCAACGCCTACTGTCAGCGGGATGTCTATCAAGGGACGCCCCTTATGTATCAAACGGACTCTTCTGATATTTCCTTGATGTATTAGCTCCTTGATCTTCTCGACCACCTGGCTTCCATCTACAGTGAACTTCTCGGTTGTCATTGTTCTTAACCTCCTTTCACTCTTAATCTTTACACCCTTGTCTTCAGTCTTTGGCTTTGATACAACGCAATAAGTATTGCTTCAGCATGTCCAGCGCTGCTTCAGCAGCATCTCGCTTGTTTTTCTCTCGATTTCCCGAAAAGGCATGCTTCTGACTCAAGCTTTCATCTCTGGCTGCCAGGCCGAGGTAAAACAAACCCACCGTTTTTTCGGGAGTACCACCTGAGGGACCGGCAATCCCGGTATCGGAGACGCATATGTCCACATCCAGGAGCTTTCTGCCACCTTTAGCCATCTCCAAGGCCGTTTGCTCGCTCACGGCTCCATAATTTTCAATGGTTGCCTTTTTTACCCCCAGCAAGGCGATTTTTACTTCGTTGCTGTAAGCCACTACAGAGCCCTTGAAGTAATCCGAGCTACCGGCGACATTGGTTATCCTATCAGCTATCCTGCCGCCAGTAGCTGACTCGACAGCGCCGATGGTCAGCAACTTTCCTGTTTTGGCCTGGTATTCCCTTATTAGCCGGGCAATTTCTGCTTCCAGTTCCGCCATTATTCTCTCTTATCCGCTAAGTGCGTTTCAATTTTATTTATTCCACCATCCTCCTTCTGAACAGGAAAATACCTAAAACAAAAAACACCAGGGTATAGCCAAGAACCCAGTAGAAATCTAATGCGATGTCACTGAAACCAGCACCATGCACCATAACATCTCTTACTCCACCAATAGCATGGGCAAAGGGAAGAGCATTCCCTATGCTATAAAACACGCCTCCTATCACTTCTAAGTCTATCCAAATTCCTCCGAGTAAAGCTACAAGGGTTATTATCACTGAGCCAACGCCCGACACTTGATTCACGTTAAAAAGCAGTCCCAGAATCATGCCCAGTTCCACACAGCATATCCCCATGACGAGAAGGACGAGAAAAGCGAGACCTGCATTCCCGGGCATCTCAAGTCCCAGCAGAGCCCCTATGCCGAAGCACAGCGCTATTTGAAGGATCACCATGGGGATGTAGGGTAAGGAGTAAGACAAGATGAAATCACGTGGCTTGAGTGGGGCAGTGAGGAGCCTTGATAGAAGTGCTCCTTCCCTGTCCCGGGAGAGCATCATGGCTGAAAACATTAATAAGAAAGCAAAACCAAAGACCGCTATTCCAGGTACTAACATGGTAGTAGTGAGAAAGCTTTCGTCTCCCATACTCCGACCCAGAGCCCAGAATATAACCAGAAAACCTGCGGGAATCCCTATTTCGAGGCCCATGGATATAGGGTCCCGCCACATCTCCTTGAAATTTCTTATGGCCAATTCCACAAATCTCATTCTCTTAGCTCTTTTCCAGTAAGATGCAGAAATACATCATCCAAAGTGGGTTGTTTTAGAGACGTGGACTGGATAGCAACTCCCCTGGGGCGCAAATAATCTACTATCTCGTAGAAACTCAATTCTTTAGCTCTAATCTCAATTCCGTCCTCTGTTGCTTTTACCTCTGGGTATATCTCCTTTAGACCCTCAATGACATCCGGGGGCAGGTTCTTTGCCCTGACTACCATAACTTGCATATCGGAGATGCTGTCTTTTAACTCCTGCGGAGTTCCCAGGGCCGCTATCTTGCCTTCGTCTATTATCGCTATTCTATCCGCCAGGGCGTCAGCCTCTTCCAGGTAATGGGTTGTAAGCAGTATCGTCTTTTTACCTTTAAGCTCTGCTATATGTTCCCATATACCTCTTCTCGACTGAGGGTCCAGGCCAAGGGTGGGTTCATCCAGAAATAATACCTGAGGGTCAGAAACAAGAGCCATAGCGATGCTGAGCCTCCTTTTCATCCCCCCTGAGAATTTCCTTACTTGCTCTTTTGCCCTCTTAGCCAGGCCTACCATCTCCAGTAGTTCCTCTGACCTCTTTTTCACCTCTTCTTTCGACAATCCACGTATCCCCCCAATCAAGCGCAGGTTCTCCCAGGCGTTAAGATGCTCCGCTATTGCTGTCTCTTGTGGCGAGACATCTATTATTTGTTTCACTGTCATGGGGTCCTCATGTATATCACGACCCATGACTGTGGCTGTGCCACTGCTCGGTCTGAGCAGACAGCATAGCATCTTGATAGCAGTTGTTTTGCCAGCGCCATTTGGTCCTAGCAGTGAGAATAGCTCACCTTCCTTAATAGATAAATCTATGCCATCTACTGCTACCAAATCTCCGAATTTCCTGGAAAGGCTAAATGTTTGAATGGCAAAGCGATTGCCGGTTGTCCCGTAGCTCATAGGTCTCTCTATCACTCCACTTTATTATTTTAGCAGCTTTCCTTGCTATAATTCAGCGATGGCTGAGTTAAGCGACGTAATCACCTTTCTGGGTACTGCCGGCGCCAGGTTTGTAGTGGCTCGCCAGTTTCTGGCTTCCGGAGGCGCCTGGCTTAACCTTGGTAACACTCAAATACTCCTTGACCCCGGTCCTGGTTCCCTGGTTCAGGCTGCCAAAAGAAAACTCGACCCCACGAAACTGGACGCTATTATTTTATCTCATAAACATTTAGACCACAGCGGGGATATTAACATCATGATTGAAGCTATGACCGACGGAGGTACCAAGAAGCGCGGCATGGTCTTTGCTCCCGCCGATGCCCTGAATCAAGACCCTGTTATCTTGTCTTATTTGCAGTCTTATCCCCAGAGTATCCAGGTCTTAACTGAAGGAGGGTCCTATGTAATCAACGACGTTTCTTTTAAGACCCCGGTCAGGCACAAGCATCCCGTAGAAACATATGGCTTTATCTTCCAAACTCCGCGGCATACTTTCTCCTGGATTATTGATACCAGATATTTCGAAGATTTAGCCAGTCATTATGAAGGTGATTTACTGATTATCAATGTAGTCCGTTTGGATCCCGGAGCTCCCATTGACCATCTAGCTCTTCCTGAAGCCAGGAGCATAATCGAGCAAATAAGGCCCAGGATAGCCATACTTACTCATTTTGGCATGACCATGTGGCGGGCTAAACCCTGGGAGCTGGCCAAGAAATTGACCGAGGAGACCGGAATCACGGTCATCGCTGCCAGAGATGGCATGAAGTTCGACCTGGCGCAGTTAGATTGACCCCAAAAAGGCTTGCGGACTTTTTGGGGACCCCGACAAAATTGATTTTAAGCCTAACCGGGTTCCCACGAAAATCGCAAGATTTTCGTGGGTGGAGTTAGAGAGATGATAGGATACAAGCTCTACCATAGTAAGTTCTAACTCACCATCGTCCTTCTGAATAACACAATCCCGACAGCAAACAGGACGACTGCCCAGCCAATAAGCCAGTAAAAATCGAGTATGATAGCTGAGAAAGAGGAGCCGTTGAGAACAGCCCGGGAGGCGTCTATGGCATGGATGAAGGGAAGGGCCCCAGCGACGCTTTTAATAGCCGAGGGCATACGATCCACTGTGAACCAGGCCCCGGAGATCATGGCCATGGGAACGATGAAGATCCAGGAAACACCCGTTTGAGACTCGCTTTTGACCAGGCTGCCCACTATCATGCCTATCCCGATAGAGCAAAGCCCGATAAGAAAGAAAATAAGAAAGGCATGCCCCAGATTGCCGACAACGGTCAAGCCCAGCGCCATCCCCACGCCAAGATAAATCAGCGTGGAGACGATGAGCACCGGAATAAAGGGCAAGGAATAACCCAGAATGAAATCCCAGGGCCTTGCCGGGGTAGTGAACATTCGAGCCAGGAAGCCCTTCTCCCTATCACCGGCAATTATCCCCGCCGCTGTGGAAATCAAAATCATGAGCCCGAAGACAGCTATCCCGGGAGCATAGAAATTAACAGCCATATTCTTTATTTTGCTTTCCGTTCCTTTTAGCTCAACATTTAAAGGGGGAACCACTCCCAGGAATTCAGAGCCGACAGCCTCTATTATAGGTTTTAATTGTAGACCTATCATCGGGTCTGCTTCTTTGTAGGCTAACTCTAGGTTGATAGTTTGTCGGGCTTGCGCTGCCTCCTCGAATCCTGAGGGAATGAATAAATATAATGATATTCTGCCGTCCTCCAGGTCCTCTTGGCCCTGAGATTTTTCACTGTATATCGGCTCATTCAATTCGATAGCCTCTATGCTTCCAAGGGTTTGTATAAAGGCAGAGGAGGTTTGGGAGCGGTCTTCATCCACTATGCTCAGCGCAATAGGGCCGGCCTGTCCCCCGCCAGCGGCGGCGCAAAATACCAGCATAAAGGCAAGGGGCATTCCCAGGAGAAAGCCTAGAAGCACAGGATTTCTATAAATCTCCTTCAGATTCCTTTTGCCGATTTCCCAGAACTTCATTTCCTTCACCTCTCTTCTAGTCTCTAAGCTTCTTTCCCGTTATCTGGATAAAGACGTCCTCCAGGGTTGGCTGCTCTAAGGCAGCAGAATAAACGGTAACTCCTCGAGAATGGAGGTAGTCCACGATCCCTTTGAAGTCCAAGTCCTTGTGGTAAATCTTAAGCCTCCCCTTGGTCTTCTCCAGCCTGGAGTATTTGCTTTGCAAATCCGCTATGACCTCAGCGGTGAGGTTTTCTGTTGAGACGACCATGCTGCGCATCTCAAGGCGATTTGTCTTTAGCTCTTGAGACGTACCCAGAGCTACAACCCTTCCTTCGTCAATAATCCCTATTCGGTCGGAAAGGAAATCCGCCTCCTCCATATAATGGGTGGTGAGAAGAATGGTCTTCTTTCCCTTAAGCTCAGCTATATATTCCCAGATGGCTCTTCTTGCCTGGGGGTCAAGGCCTAAGGTAGGTTCATCCAGAAATAATACCTGGGGGTCGGAAACAAGGGCCATTGCTATGCTAAGCCTGCGTTTCATCCCTCCGGAAAACTTCCGCACCTGGTCTTTGGCCCTTTCCATAAGCCCCATCGTCTCCAGTAGCTCCTTCGACCGCCTTGCTACTTCATCAGAGCTCAGGCCATGGACCTTGCCAATCAGAGCCAGGTTTTCCCAGCAGTTAAGGCGCTCAGAGAGGATGGTATCTTGTGGCGATACCCCGATGAGCCTTTTAACCGAAAATGGTGTTTTAACTACGTCATAGCCCAATACAGAAGCTGTCCCCTTGGTTGGCTTTAAGAGGCAACATAGCATCCTGATGGTGGTAGTCTTCCCTGCCCCGTTAGGGCCGAGGAGGGAGAAAAGCTCGCCTTTATTTATCTCCAAATCAACGCCGTTTACCGCTACTAAGCCATTAAACTTTTTGGTGAGCTTAAAGGTTTGTACTGCATTCATTTCTTCACCCCCCTCTTTTTACAAATAATACTACACTTAATGTCCTAGGAACAATGACGTCTAATGGCAGAAAGATTGACTTCAGCAGCAAAAATGAGAGCTTCCTGGCAACGACATATTTTCCCGGAGGGTTGCCCCTTAAGTATCGTCTGCGCTGGAGCGTTTCACTTCCGTGTTCGGGATGAGAACGGGTGGTTCCATTCCGCTAGAGTCACCAGAAAGCTCTCTGTCGAAGTATAGCCTATTCTCGGAAGAACATGCAACTTTGTGGGTCGTCTGGGGAAACGATTTGCTGCGTTCCTGTGGTATAATAGTTCTAAAGTCTCATAGAGAGGGGGCTTGATATCATGGATTGGGGGATGCAAAACCGTTTGGCACAATTAATTCAAGCTGATGGTCGCTGTTTGTTCCTGCCCGTGGACCATGGTTATTTTCAAGGTCCTGTCAAAAAATTGGAGAACCCGCGTAAAACTCTCGAACCTCTTCTCCCTTACACCGATGCGATTTTTGTTACCAGGGGAGTTTTAAGGTCATCGATAGACCCTGACAAGGCGAAGCCAATTATACTTAGAGTATCTGGCGGCACCAGCGTAGCGGGGAAGGACCTGGCTCATGAGGGGATAACTACCTCTATGGAGGAAGCCATCCGACTTAATGCCTGTGCCGTGGGCATCTCCATATTCGTTGGGACTGATTACGAGCACGATTCCTTGTTAAATCTGGCCAGGCTTGTTGATGAAGGGGAAAGGTATGGCATCCCGGTAATGGCAGTTACGGCTGTGGGTCGAGAACTGAAGAAGCGTGACGCCCGCTATCTTGCTCTGTCCTGTCGTATTGCTGCTGAGCTGGGCGCTCGAGTGGTAAAGACCTATTACTGTGAAAGATTCGAGAAGGTTACACAGGGCTGCCCCGTTCCCATAGTCATTGCTGGTGGGCCCAAAGTAAATACAGAATATGAAGTACTTCAATTTGTTTATGATGGCATCCAGAAAGGTGCCATAGGCGTGAATCTGGGAAGAAACATCTGGCAAGATGAGCACCCGTTGGCCATGATAAAAGCCATACGCGCCATTATCCATGAGAACGCTACTCCCGAGCAGGCCCAGGAAGTATACGATAATGTGAAGAGCGGGAAGGAATAATGGTGATGCCTGTGCTAAACAAAAGCCAGCCTCTTCGCCTCCGGACGGCGGAGAGGCTGGTCTCATTTCAAGTGCCCGAAATCTGAGGGGGTGATTAAATTGAAAAAGTTGAATGTCGCCGCTGTCTTGATGTGCATCATTGGAGCGTTTGGTGTGTTTCAATTCGTCTGGGGAATTGCGGCCACCGAAAGCTTCACTCAAATGTGGGCAGAAATGATGGGAACAACTGTCAGTGAGTCAGCAGTTCTGACGCTGGCGGTTAAGTTCTATGCCGTATATCACTTTATTGCGTTGGCATTGTTAGCTGTGATTGCCGTGATTCCACTCAGGAGAGCAGAGAAGTGGGCGTGGTTCTCAATCCTGGTTTTCGGTGGAATCGGTCTGGGCTTCGGCCTTGCTCTCTGGGCTCCGTATTTCCCCTTCATGTATGTTCTCTTTGCGATGTGGATAGCGGCATTGGCGCTTTCCGCCAGGCCATGCCTTGGAAAGAAATAATGAATGCTGTGGAACGCTAAAAGAAAGGAGGAGAGTACAATGAAAGTATTAATGCGCACCACTGTAAAAGTCGTTCCCGGAAAGATGGCAGAGTATATGGAGGTTGACAAAAAGGGCGAAGCTATCGCAATTCGGGCAGGAGGGTCTCCCTGGAAGCGCTACGGCTGCCTTAGTGGCGACTCTGCGCACACCCTCGTTTATGACACCGAGTTTGATAGCCTGGCGGCAATGGAAGCCTTTTTGGAGAAGATGTTCACAGATCCGGAGAGGCAGCAGCTCATTGCGAAGTCAGACGCATGCATCGTTAGCCACGAGAACGAGTTGTTAATGCCAATGCAATAGGAGCAGCTAAGGCAAGACAATCTTAATGCCCATTGGTCATCCCAGTAAAGCAGGGGTGAAATCTGCTGTCACTCTTTTGTGTCTTGGTGAGCCGAAATCAGTTAGCGAAACGGCGGCAAAAAAAAGGAGGTGAATAAATTATGGAAATCTTGAGATGGAAGACAAGAATTGCGGTGTTGTGGGTCTTTATGGCGGTGGCTATGTCAGCCCACGCTGTGTTGTCCTTTATGGAGCCAGGCGCCGTAGCAGAGGTAGAGGGGATGCAGTTGAGCGCAGGGATGCTTCTGTTTATGGCTCTATTCTGGTGGGTACCACTGGTGATGGCTGTCCTGTCACTGACCTTGAAGGACTCGGCAAACCGCTGGGTAAACTTCGTTCTGGGCATAGTCTTTACGATTCTTAACATCGTTCATTTGACCGAGCATCTGGCAGAGCCATCTGCTCACCTGATACTGCTTATTGGTTCAACAGTTGTGGTTACAGGACTAATCGCCTGGTTCGCATGGAGGTGGCCCAAACAGCAAACATGAGCCATTGACGAACAAAAAACATAGCGGATAAGTGATTCGCAGGTTCGGTACATGCGATGCCGCCGCATCGCCTGACAGGGGCTGCGCACTCCGTAAAGCGTAGGCACGCAGTGACAAATTTAAAAAAGGAAGGGCTCGCAATGATACCCCTCCTGTCTTTGCGAGGAGCCGAAGGCGACGAAGCAATCTCGGTGGAGGGGGGTGATATGTGCATAGATGTAGTGGCGGGGTTTATCCCCGCCTTATGGTCTGTTGAGGGGGAACTACCATGCGCGTAGCAATGTACTACAGTAACAAACGCAATGATACCCCTTCTGTCTTTGCGAGGCGCCGAAGGCGACGAAGCAATCTCGGTGGATGGTGGGGGTGATATGTGTATAGACGTAGTGGCGGGGTTTATCCCCGCCTTATGGTCTGTTGAGGGGGAACTACCATGCGCGTAGCAATGTATTACAGCAATCAGGATATACGGCTGGAGGAGATGCCTATGCCGCAGATTGGCCCCGGCGAGATCCTGATGCGGGTGGAGGCCAGCGGCATCTGTGGCACCGATTTGCTGGAATGGTATCGCCTGCACAAAGCACCTTTAGTCCTGGGTCATGAAGTCGCCGGAGTGGTTGCTGAGGTCGGGGAGGGGGTAGAGAGGTACAAAGAAGGTGACCGGATTTGTGCCGCCCATCATGTTCCCTGTAACACGTGCCATTACTGTCTTAGTGGACACCACACTGTTTGCGATACCCTGCGCCGGACGAACTTCGACCCCGGCGGCTTTGCCGAATATCTGCGGCTGCCCAGCATCAATGTCGGCCGGGGCATATTTCCTTTACCTGACGAAGTATCTTTTGAGGAGGCGACCTTTGTTGAGCCGCTGGCTTGTGTCCTGCGCGGGCAAAGATTAGCCCATCTACAGCCAGAGCAGAGTGTGCTCGTTGTCGGCAGCGGCGTTGCCGGGCTGCTCCATATACAACTGGCCCGGACTTCGGGTGCCGGTTACATTATAGCGACGGACATTGTTGATTATCGCCTGGAAGCCGCGCGAAAATTTGGAGCCGATATTGCCATTCAGGCTGAGGAATATACCCCAGCATATCTGCGTCGGGCAGCCGATGGTCGTCTCGCTGATCTTGTCGTGATATGCAGTGGGGCGACATCAGCCATAAGCCAGGCATTGGAGTCGGTGGAGAGGGGAGGCACTGTTCTCTTCTTTGCCCCCACAGAGCCGGGCGTCAGCGTTCCGATATCGGTGAACGACCTGTTCTGGCGTAATGAGATAACGCTCACCAGCTCCTATGGCGGCAGCCCTGCCGATTATGCCGCAGCACTGGAACTGATACAGGCTGGCAAAATACGTGTGCGAGAGATGATTACCCATCGGCTGGGGCTGGCGGAAACAGGCCTGGGATTCCAGCTTGTCGCCCGGGCTCAAGACTCCCTAAAAGTGATTATCGAGCCGCAGAGGTAACCGCATAAAATTTCTTATAATTCTCCCGTCGTAACCCCCCTTAATCCCCCCTTATCCTAAGGGGGGACAGTTCAAAAGAGCTTCTTTAAGAATTCCCCTCTTAAGATAAGAGGGGCTAGGGGAGTTATGAAAAAGAGATGGTACGCCGACCGCTGTCGATGGGCTTGACAAATACCTGCCTAGAGTGTATCTTCAATGTAGATACTATGAATGGAGGCTTGATATGAGAGCACGTGTCCAGAAATGGGGCAATAGCCTTGCCTTGCGCATCCCCAAATCTTTCGCTGCTGAAGTAGGGCTGCAGAAAGAAGCATCTGTTGAGATATCGCTGGCGGATGGGAAACTCGTTATCAGACCCGTAGCTGAACCGAAGCTGACCTTGAAACAACTTCTAGCAAGGGTGACAAAGGAAAACTTGCATCACGAGGTTGATACCGGTCCTGCCGTAGGGAAGGAAGCATGGTAAATCCTCGCGCCTATATCCCTCGATGTGGGGATGTGGTGTGGATAACCCTGAATCCGCAAGCGGGCCATGAAGAAGCGGGACGTCGTCCCGCCGTAGTAATCTCACCGCAAAGCTATAACGGTAAGGTGGGGTTGGCTATCCTTTGTCCTATTACCAGTCAAATCAAGGGGTATCCATTCGAAGTTCTTATTCCGGCGGGGTTACCAGTAGCGGGGGCAATCCTATCTGATCAGCTCAAGAGTTTAGATTGGGGCGCTCGAAATGCAGAATTGATATGCACCTTGCCCACCGAGACTATCTCAGAGGTGCTCCAGAAGCTGGCAACGTTGTTGTCACAATAAGAAAATTTGAATGCTGACTCCTGACTTCTGACTCCTGTCTCCTGACTCCTAGTTTCCTAAACGTGATTATCGAGCCCCAGAGGTAGCTAGCGCCTGCCTTTTAAGCAGCGGTCGTGGTTCGAATCTCTCCAAGTGGGCCTTGGGGGACAGTTCCCAACTTCTGTTTGAGAAGAAGAAATTGAATTCCTAAGGTATGAAAAGAGAGAAGGATGTGAGATGTTTTTTCGAGTGGTTATTCTACAATGTTTCACATATACATCTTAATCCAAAGATGACGGATTAATATCTTATTGCTTTTTGTGCTACCGATTCTATCGTGAGTTGATTGACAATTCGCAATACCCATCAAAGAGTCTTCTTCAAGTTTCTCTAGCATTTCACTTCTGCTCCAAACACAAACGTCTGCTATGCCGCCGCTACTGAGTTCTACAATCCACTTGTTGATTTTATCATGCCAATCACTTGCAGAGCCTTCCTGCAAATACCCTATCATTGCAGCCATATCATGGTTTGCTCCGTGGAGTCCCAATTTGAATCGTTGAATTCCACCTTTCTTGTATTTTATCCCTCCCGTAACATACTCTTTTTCGCGGTCAGGTGAAGGAGCAGGAAGTCGTTTGCATTCAATGACAACTATAGGATCATAAATGGTATAAAGACTTGCTTCGAGTGTTATTTCTGTAATGGGTGATGCGGAAATATCCACACTTCTGGAAGGAGACTGATATTCCTCATGGTCAAACCGAATCAAAGGGAACTCATTCCGAGCTTTAACATCCAGAAATTTGCACAGATGAAGATTTAATATGTTTTCGGATTGTTCATCAGGTCGACTGGGGTCGTCTCGCCACAATGGTAGTTGCTCTTGCACAAAGTCGATTGTCTTTGATACCAGGGTGCCCGGGGCGGGACCAGATGTAATTTTGCCAGTCTTCTGTTCCCCCTTATTCTCCATTATTTAATATCCTTGTCTGCGTAGGTCAATGATCGTTTCATCGGCATCACGAACCGCCGTTGAACGAATCCAATAACGCAACCTATCTGGCTTGATTAATAGCAAGAAGTTATCAGAGTAGAGGCGCAAGATGCGAATAGTACGAAGGTGTATGTGATTTCTATCATCATAAATCAGTTTTCTCAGTTCATCTTCTGGATGTTCTGCAAGCCAAGACAGATCAGGACGTTCGCCAAAATAGAAGGGCTGGCAGATCAAGCCATTGAGATAGATGGGCTTCGAAGCTTTCAAGTTGTCGTATACGCTCCTAAGCATACGGATAAATATTTCTGAATAAGCATTGAGGGCATCAGTGTCTGCTGGCATTGCTAACAACTTTGATTTTTGTCCAAGACGGATATAGTCAGTCATATATTTAAGAATATCTTCGCACAAAGCCTTCTCCCAGAATGAGAAAGACAATTCGTTCAGATCTTCTGGGTACGGCAAGTTATCGATGTCATCTTTTAAAAGCGCAGTCGCTTTTCCCACGAGCGACGTGCCATTTAGAGTGCACAAGAAACGATAGAATTCATGATAATTAGATATAGTATTGTAGAATTTCCGGAGTTCTGATGTCTGGGCGCCCGGAGAATGAATTCCGACTATTGAATAGCTGTATGTCAAATAATGTCTATCCCAGAAAACGATTGGCAGCGAGTCGATTTTTTTTATCAAAACGAGAGGTGGTGTAAAAAGTTCCTCGCTCCTAGGCCTTTCAAATTGAGTCTGGGTCAAAAGTCTGATCTTAGTTTCATCAACTCCATCGGTAGTAAAAGCCTTGGCTGGTAGGAAATCCTTACCAGTCAGAAAGGGCGCAGCCTTACTAGCGTTTCCAACTATGAAGCCATCACCGTAATCCCAGCGTTGCTGTTTCACATATTCTGCCAGAGTACGCATACTCTGAGAGCGTTGAGATATATCTAAAAGTCGACCGCCACCAAGAAGATTGGAGCGCCAAACATATGGGCATTCTTCAATCTGTTTCTGGGAAACGTGATGTCGGTCATAGTGGTCAAGTTCGAAGCAGATATGCTCTTTGACACTAACCGTTCGTCTAAAAACATGGTGAGTAATTCGATGATCATTAGGGGGTTCTTTTGCTTTAGCAATCAAAGCTATTGTCTTAGCATCAGCTCCCTCATATAATTTGCGAATCGATACGAAATCTAAGACAGTTTCGACCTGAAATTTTCGAAAAAGATAAGTACGGAAGTCTTTTGCGTTGCGGTTATAAAGCAAACCGGAGGGCTGAATTAAGCATACTTGGCCAGCTGAACGAAGAATGCTGAAAGTTTGTTCCAGAAACAAATATGCCGATTGTTTATCTGGTAACGCTCCCCGTTTTTTATCTTGGCTCTGTGTAGCTTTATCGATGAGTACACCAGGTTTTGAAAGTTGTGATTCAAACGGAGGATTCCCGAGGATCACATCGAATCTGTCTTGGAGAATGGTAGGATTTTTTTGCTGGAAATCGAAAAGGACATTGAAAAAATCTGCTTCTAACAAATTTGACTCGCGTAATTTATCGAATTTCAGTTCCTCCCATATGACATTTGTCTGTAATGCATCACAGATTGCCAAGCACATACTAAATGAAGTCAGATGAATAGCGTATTCATCTACTTCGACTCCAAAAATACTCTGTTTGAGGATCTGTTTAAGCGTATCTACTTTAGGGCGCTGCCAATTATTCTTACTTCGCCAGACATTGATCAATCTCTTGAAGGCGCCAACCAGAAAAATTCCCGAACCACAAGCCATGTCTAAGACCCGCTCCCTTCCAGAGAGCTTCTCATACGGCATGGCATAATCCAATAATAAAGAGGCTAAGAATGGAGGTGTATAGACAGTACCATGGCCACCGTCAACGAATCTCTGATAAAGGTTACTGATGATTTCAACAGGTAAATGTTCAAACGAGAATTGTCGCCAAAGATAACGCTGACGTTTTATTGTTCTTGCCTCAACTAAATTTGCAAAGTGAACGAGATTTTCATTATTAAGCACTTGTCGTTCTACACTTGAGAGTGAAAACACATCACCGTTGAATTTATCTTCGAGGAAATCCAGCAGCCTACATACCTCTTGAGAGTCGCCACCTTTTAAAACGCTGAAAAAGTCTGGAGCTCCTTCGTGGAACTTACTGAAGAAGCCTTCGGGGAATACGTGCCGGTCTTCAAGATACTTAATCAATACCATTAATAGAAGTAACTGACGAAGAATCGGTTTATTTTTACCATCAAGAGCAAGGTCCGCATCGACAACAGCTTGAATCAGCAATTGTTGGGCTGTATTGCCATAGTCCGCTAAATATCCATTACCCGGCTGTTCCCAAAATGTCCCGTCTGCTAAACGTAATGCGGAGAAGTTTTCGAGTTCGCGATTGATCTCTGCGGCAGTAGTCAGTTCCTCAATTTCGAAGCGTTTAACAGTCTTATAATGGTACTTCTCGTCTTCGTCCGCCCAAAAATCTGGCCCTCGTGCGCATGTCAAGATGTCAATTCGGGTAGGCCACGAAATATAAATTAAAGGAGCAGCTCCTTGAAGCCATACTTCCAAATGAAGTTTAGCTAAGGTTTCTTCATCAAGCTTTTCATCAACATTGTTTACAACATAGGCCAATATTTGCGATGAACGCCCGTCTGAAAAACGGCGAAAGAATATATAATCGATGCGGGTAAAGGTTTCGGCATAAGTAATTGCAGCTTGTTCTTCAATTCTCAGATTTGCTTTATCAGTATCACGCACGGGGACTAAGCCTGGGGTAGCCTTGCCATCGGAGTTAATAAGATCGACTAATTGAAGAGTATTAGTGACCATTTTCTTTCTCAACTGAACAATACTGTACAGAATGTTTGTAGTCAAGAATCCCAAGAAGGCAGCTAAGTTCTACCATTCTTGTTCCTTGTCTTTTTTGGGGATTGAGTCCCCTGGTCTTTCATTGCGTCACTCTCATATGAATCAAGTAACTCAGTTATGAGCCCATCATAGCTTTGCCCCTTGTGTCGTAGATTATCTAGGCGGGCCGAAGTCCCAGCCCTTACTCTGATTGTCTTTCCCTGTTGGTGATTTTTCCTATTATTGCTCATATATAACTATTATATACTATGGTGTCAATAGTATACATAAGTGATTCCACAAGAATACAAGTTACACTTTGCTAGCAGAGGGCGTCACCAAAACGCTCACGCTATCTCGCTATTTGGAATTCCAGGGACACCACACCAATTAGGCATATTTATTGGGTCATCTCAAACTGCGACAAGGACGCTTAGCCAGAAAAAATAAGACGCCCCGAGTAACCTTACTTCTTTTACCTGCTATCGTCCGGCCTGGCTTTCAGCTTACCTTGTGCCGACAACTACTCGCACTTTTCAGCTTTCACCAAACCCAACTCTTATGCGAGGTCTCCGCTTGGCTACCCGGGACGGTGTTCATATTAGACACGTATAACGTAGTTGTCAATTCCTCGTACGTACTAGGAGGTTAGTACCGGATTCTCGGAATTAGCAAGCACAGGGATACCATACCAATCAGGCCTACTACAAATCAGGTATTATTTCCCCAGAATACCACCAAAAGTTGCTCAATTCTCTGATAAAGCCTCAAGCCATCCTCAACCTTCACCAAAACAAGCAGACTTCTATTCTGAGTCTAGTTAGGTATTATCGTTGTTATCACCGTCGTCGTTCCTATTGTTATAGATGGTCTGTCCTGAAATAGTTATGCTACTATACAACTAACTCTATATGCATGTGGACATAAGGACTATGAAGAGTGTGACAATCGTAGGGTCAGGTGTTGCAGGGCTGTCTGCCGGTTGTTATCTGCAAATGAATGGATATGACACCCAGATACTTGAACGAACGAAGACTTGAGAGATTTATCTAATACATTGAGAAAACCTCAGGCTATATTGTCAAAATTACACCAGGGTTAACTACTTGGAACTCAAGTAACCTTCACAGGCGTGAGGTCTAGCTCTATGAATAATAGGGAAGCAAACGTGCTCGACGATGACCGAATCGGTCGGTTGCTGTTGAAATTATCCCTGCCCGCATTTATGGGCATGTTCGTCATGACTCTCTACAACGTGGTCGATACGATTTTTATCGGACACTACGTTGGTCCCCTCGGTATTGCCGGGCTTTCTATAGTTTTCCCCATTCAAATGCTGACAATGGGGATTGGGCAGATGACGGGAATGGGTGGCGCATCGCTGGTCTCCAGATTAATTGGAGTTCGTAATACCCCCAGAGCAGAGCATGCCCTGGGAAACGCTCTGACCTTTACCATCATAATCTCCGTTGCACTAACGGTAGCTGGTCTATCGAATCCCGACTTATGGCTCAGGCTCATGGGTGCATCGGGCACTATTCTGCCTTACGCCCGAGACTATATGACAATTATTCTTACCGGTGTGTTATTTCGAACCTTTGCCATGTCACAAAACTTTCTGATAAGAGCTACGGGAAATGCACGTGTTCCTATGATTGGAATGATTATGGGTGCCGGTTTGAACATAGTACTTGATGCGATATTCATCATATCGCTTGGTATGGGTGTGAAAGGAGCGGCACTGGCGACTGTGATATCTCAGTTGATTACCAGCCTGTATTTTCTGCGCTATTACTTGTCCGGTAAGAGTTTCCTGAGAGTCCATTTGCAGAACATGATTATCAAGTGGGATATACTGAAATCCATCCTTGCCATAGGCATTTCCTCATTTGCCAGGACAGCAGCCCAGAGTTTAGCAGTGGTTTTTGTTAATAGAGCGCTGGTCGTTTTCGGGGGCGATTTAGCTATTTCTAGCTATGGACTTATTCAGCGCATAATGATGTTTGCCTTGATGCCAGGCATAGTTATCGGCCAGGGTATGCAGCCTATTTTGGGTTTCAATTACGGCGCAAAGCGTTATGACAGAGCATTAAGAGTGATAAAGATAGCTGTTATTGCCGCAACAATTTATAGCATCATCGCATTTTTCGCTCTCTATTTCGCTCCGGGGTTATTTATTCGTGCTTTCACTACTGATAGCGAACTTATTGTTTTGGCCGTTCACGCTGCCAGGCACATCTTCTTTGCAGCGTATTTGATAGGTTTCATCGTCGTCGGCTCTATAGTGTTCCAGGCGATTGGTAAAGCTCGCCAGGCATTCGTTACAGCAATAGCCAGACCAGCTCTGTTCCTGCTTCCTCTGGTGTTCATATTACCAAACTACTGGCAACTTGACGGCGTTTGGCTGGCATTTCCGATTACAGATGCTCTTACCTCCATACTGATTCTTGCTCTTCTCATCCCTGAGATAAGGATGTTTCGCAGGAGTGAAATGAAGCAAGTTTAGTCGGGATTTAACCCGCCAGAAGATCATTCCAAGTGAAACCTTAGAGGCTAATCTCGCTACCGATAATAATAGAAAGGTTCTGTTGAGTTGCCAAAGCGTGAGATTATGCTTCGCGGTAGCTTTCTTGGCAGACAGTTATCGAGCAAGATAGCGTAGTGTTCACTGGTACAGAGCAGATGCAGAGCGTCGCCATCATCCTCCTGCATTTATGGGATTTGCCGGTTGCCCGGCCATGCCAGCGAAACCATGCCAATCAGCCCTGCTACAAATCAGGCACTATGTCCCCAGAATACCATGGCAAAGTGAACAATCCGATGGAAAGTGTAATGTCACCTGGTCGCACGAAAAGATGGAATGTTTGACAAACCCCGTGTGAACCAACTAAGCTTGATAGTGGTCGGGGCTGCCTTTATTGAACTGGCTCTCAAGAGAGTTTGAAGACATGAGCGGGGCGGACATAATTAAGCTGATCATAAGTATAGCCGCCTGCGAAGGCGCGGGTGGCATCGGTGCCATTTTCACCACCCGTGCAATTCCCACCTGGTATGCGGGACTCAAGAAACCAACCTTTACTCCACCTAATTCAGTCTTCGGACCTGTCTGGATCACTCTTTACCTTTTGATGGGTATAGCCGTTTTCTTAGTCTGGCGGGAAGGATTCGGTCAAGAAGGGGTAACAATAGCCTTTGTAATATTCTGGGCTCAACTGGTTCTGAACATCCTGTGGTCGGTAATCTTTTTTGGGCTTAAGTCCCTTTTTGGTGGAATGGTGATGATTCTGCTACTCTGGATAGCCATACTAATTAACATCATTACATTCTTTGGCGTATCCCCCTTAGCCGGCTGGCTTCTCATCCCATACATAATCTGGGTGAGTATTGCCGCTAATCTGAACGTGCAGGTCTGGAAACTGAACAGATAATCACTCCTAAACATCAATTCCTTCAGGTAACGAAATGGCTAAATGTATAACAACACCCATCACCCCATGTGGTGATGCCCTTATACCAGACCAATAATTTCTGCTTGCCTATTCTCCCGGTGACTTCGTTTATATCGCCAAAGTAGATACAGTAACCACAGCGAAACCATACCAATCGGGCCTGCTACAAATCAGGTATTATGTCCCCAGGATGCCAATTGTGAAAAGGGACCACAACCAGGGACATCCGTCCAAAAATCAGGATGACAATAGCACCGGGAAAAACACCTGCCAAGCTAGCAACGCCTTAGCCGTGAGACTGAGAAGAATATACACCTTCTCACCATACAGATAATCCCGCCAGGGACCGACTTTCTTGTACTGCAACACCATATTGATAGCAAAACAGTTGAAGAAAACGAAAAGTGATATAACGATGCCATATACGAATGCAGGCGGAGATGTGCTCAGCCCCGGTGCCCAGACGTATATGGCGATTGCGATCCAAGGAATGATGCCTGCAAAGCTGCCAAACCAGAATGGCAGCCAGCTTGGTTTGCCCGGTTCCTCATACTTTTCCTGCAAAGCACCGAAAAGTATCATACAGGCGTTTATGCCGAAGATGGCCGATAAGGCGGCGATGTCGCTGATACCGGTTATCTGAGAGATTAACACGATCATAGTTGAAGAGCTGAAGAAGTACTCGATCCAGCGCCCGTAGTTGCGGTTCTTTAACAGGTTGCGCTTGTACCATGGAAAGACAGGTGGAGATGCGATTATCAATAGAGCACCGGCAGAGATTGCAAGGAAAGCAAAAACACCCCAGCCAGTGTATATATCAAACAGGTGGTGGAGCGTCGGCGTGGTGCCAGGTGGCCCAACCATGAACGTGGCCGTAACCGGAAGAGCGAAGTCATTTGTTAGCACCGCGATCATCACGGCCTGCACAGCGAGGATCAGGCCGACAACGATATTCCATCTGCGCAGCTTGGCAAGCCGCTGTTCGGTCGATTGGTCAATAGACATACTGCACCTCCTTAAATTGAAGATTGTCTTGCCTATTTGGCAACGCAATAATAGCCCGTCCCTTTTATGCACTTACCGGAGACTTGCTTTCGCCGCTTCAACTCATCGAGAATAGCCCAAACCTCCAACTGTCTGCCACCCACAGCCTCTGCTAATTCCTCAAGTTCAAATGCATCATCCGGATTTGACTCTAGGAATCTGAGCACTTTGGCAGATAACGTATCCGTACTATTGTCGAATTGTTTCCTTGTTATTGGCAAGACATCCTCCTTTCTCTAAGCTAGTGAATATAGTCTGTTCATACCTGTTTCACGCAATGGAATCAGGCCTTGGCGTAAAGCTACCTATTCAAGGGAAAAGTTGCCATCGTCCATCCACACGTTCCGAAAGAACGTCCGCTCTCCGTATTGAGAACAAGGGATCAAAGCTTGCGTTAAGCCAATTCTGGATACTACGATTTCGGGGGTAGAAGAACACTGTCGATTACATGGATAACGCCATTGGATGCCTCAATATCGGTTATCACTACGTTGGCATCGTTTACCGCTACTTTGCCATTAGTGACTTTGATGGCTACTGGCTTGCCTAGAACCGTGTTAGCCGATTTCAGCTTGACTACGTCAGCAGCCATGACCTTGCCCGATACAACATGAAAAAGAAGTATGTTCTTCAAAGTTGGAATATCTTTCAGCAAACCCTCAACAGTGCCCGCCGGCAGTTTCTTGAACGCATCATCAGTGGGAGCGAATACAGTGAACGGTCCCTTGCCTTTCAGTGTTTCTACCAGGTTAGCTGCTTTCACTGCAGCTACTAGGGTCGTAAATCTATTGTCGCCAATCGCGATTTCAACGATATCTTTCATACTACCACTCCTTCTTCATTCATCTTAAGTGATAAAGAAACGATTGCCTCAATCCTATATGTCTATCACCTCCTTAATAAAAGAATATTCCTGATACTCAATCATAAAGCCACGACCATTAAAAAGTCATAAAATCAAGTCGGAAATAGTTAAATTTTTATTACATTACTGCAACCTATGCTGTTAGTTAGGTATGAGTAACCTTGCCTAATTGGGGCTGAAAACGTACTTCATCCGCAATCGACTCAAATTGATTGCAGTCCAAGTGAGAATATGAAGCAAATCGCGATACGAGCTGGCTTTAGTAACAAAGTAGCAGAAAGTTATCCAACAAGATAGCGTTTTGTTTGGCTTTGGTAAAGAGCGTCCGTCTTGTTGTCTTTGAGGAAGTGTATACAGAGTCCGTTCCTATATCATCACAACTATGGGAACGGGGCAGAGGGCAATAAGGGCGTCAGACAAGTCTACTCCAACACTTTCTTCATTTCCTCGAATTGTTCCTTAGTAATCTCTCCCCTGGCAAAGCGAAGCTTCAGGACTTGAAGAGGGTCCTCCGAGGAAGTTAGAGGAGTCTGCTGATTGGTTGTAACTGGGGATGTGGTGGCGTTACCCATTCGCCTGAGATTTTCCTGAATGAGCCTAAAAACGTAATCCACTTGACCTTCCGGGAGGTTGTCTAAGATTAGGTCCTCGCTCATGAATCGCCGCTTTACAGTGATGGTAGCAAACAAAATTCCTTTATTGATTTTTAGATTGGCCATATCTTCATATCTGTAATCTTCAATCTCCTTGTGTAATCCGAAGCTTGACGGAGAGCACCTGATTATCCTCTGGTTAGTAATTATTATGGAGTCGGGTGTGATGGCTGCCTTCAACCTCGATTGCTTTATGACTGCCATAACTTGTTCATCCGCTAGCAACATCTTTTTGATGGCCTTTGGAATTTTGAGTGTCTTGCCTTCTTCGTTCATCGGCCGCTCCTAATGGTCGCCATAATGAATGACGAACTAGTCAAAGGGCAACTTTTTGCCCTGAGGTCGTTTCACGTCTTTCGTCTTCATCTTTACATTAACGATAAACTAACTACTCATACGATGTCAACAGTCGCAGATACGGATTGACTGGTAGATAACACTAACTTTTTTGTTACCTATGAAGTAGCAAAATAGCGTTTTGTGATTCCTTTATTCCAGGGACACCATACCAATCAGGCCTGCTAGAAATCAGGCATTATGTCCCCAGAATACCACCAAAAGTTGCTCAATCCTCTGATAAAGCCCAAAGATATCCTCAAACTTCGCTGAGCTAAGCAAGTGGTATAATTAGCTGTAAGATTTATGTTTTGGCTGGTTGATGGTTCAGTCGGCGGATTTGGAAAATCAATTAAGGAAGATGCCTTATAACGAGCAATGCATTGGAAGGAGCAGATGAGCAAGTTAACCTGCGATATTCCTATGAAACCGATTATGCCTATCATAATTGGCATCATACTTGTGTTGGGCATTCTTGTGTCAAGCATTTGTATCACCTCGGAAGGTGAAGGGAAAGGTGAAGGTGAAGGTGAAGGGTGTGCCAAAGGGTTTGCCATCTACTTGACCAAACAAGATATTCCTCCCGCCCAGATGGAAGATTTAAGCCACGTCGACATAGCAGAAAGGCCCATCATAACGATTAGCGATATCATCACGTATGACGCTCAGGAACACGAGTTGAGACTTACTGCAAGTGCCTTTGAACGCGTCTCTCAGCTAGATGTACCAACCAGAGGCAAGTCGTTCATTGTCTGCGTCGATAAGAGACCTATCTATTGGGGGGCTTTCTGGGTCCCTTGGTCTTGCACGTTATTCGATGGGGTCACCATTTGGAAGCCACTCACCTTGGAGGAGACACACGTCATCAGGCTCGAACTGTCAGCACTCTACATAGGTGAGGACCCCAGAAGTAATCCTGTAGTGATTGAATCGCTGGAGCAGGCTGGCAAGCTAATCAATAAGCTATCAATTACATCTGTAGAAGAGCTACCCCGCTCATTTAAAGGATATGAGCTGTACTCATGGGAGGAAGAAGGCCAATGGCACTTTACTTTGATTACAGGTACCAATCGTATTAAGACGATAGAAGAAATAACTTCTAAAGAGGACTTTATCTCTGAAACCGGGTGGGTGAAAATCCAAGTGGTGGGTGCAGATGTGATTAAAGATGTTCTCAGCCGCTTGCCTGAGGGTGAGTCAGTCTTCTGGTGTGATGAGTTGCATATAGGGCAATCAACAGAGACGGATTTGCAGTTACCACCTGAGCAGATTGCAGATGCAATCGAGGAATATGCTAAGCAGTGCGGTTTAAATTTTGTGGTTACAGTAAGAAGCTATTGAAAATGAAGGCCACGAAGAAGTATATTGTCGAGTAGCCACTAAACAAAATAGCGGATTGTCCAACCTTGTAGCCCTTTTCCTGTTCGTCTTTACTAGAGACGAATCGTGGTTGTAAAATACACAACTAGCAGGGTGTTCGAATCCTGCTCGCGAAGTGATTAGGGTATTTCCGAAACTGACTGGTACAAATTCGCCCGAACCGGGGCCTACCGATATGGCAGAAGCCGACTCCGTTCAGGGCTCTGATAGGAGGCGGTACAATGTGACAACCCCGGATATAGGCATCTATGTGTGGATTTTATACTCTTTGCGTCTGCTATTTGCGTTAGTAAAAGGCTGGGAAGCAATTAGGGAATGCAAGGGAACTGTGAAAACAGGGGAAACGATATAGGAGGAGGGTAAAAATGCCAGGAAGCGAGAAGGAATACCAATACTGGGACAGACTTGCCGGCAACTTTCACCAGGACAATATTTATGTCACCGGCTTAAAAGTTAACCAAGTGATAAGGGGATGGCTTGTAGAGCAGTTCAACGAGGGAGATGTTGTCCTAGAATTGGGCTGTGGAACCGGATTCTACTCCGAGATGGTAATAGGAAGGGTGAAGCAGTTGACGGCAACAGATTTAGCTCCAGAAATGATTGAGCAGGCTAAGCGGAACTTAGCTCAGTTCACCAATGTAGAAGTCCGGATAGAAGATTGCTATAACACTTCCTTCAAAGATAATGTTTTTGATGGCGTGCTGATGGTAAACTTGCTGCATATCGTCATAGACCCACTCGCTGTTCTAATGGAAGGCCATAGAGTCCTAAAGGATAACGGAAGGATTGTAATTGTGGATGGTACCGGATATGGGATGAGCTTTGTCAAAAAGATGGCTCTGGGGATTCGATTCCTGAGAAGATACGGTAGGCCATGTTCGTATGGTAGGAATCTCAGACCGGAGGAACTTGTAGGGATGGTGAGAGAAGCGGGTTTCGTGGTTGAAGAATCAAAACTGCTGGGGGAAGACACCAAAGCGGTCTGCTTGAGGGGCAAAAAGGCGGGGAATGAGAAGTAATAACAAGAGCTTATTTCAAAAATTGACTGAAAGATTTATATAGTTTGATTCAAAATATACCCATCCCCCTTATCATAAATCTTGGCTAAGCTCGCTGCCTTAAAAGGGCTAAGCCGGCCCCATAGTTTGTGCGAGAAATAAGTTCTGCACTGCACAATCGTCCAAAATGTGCAGCTTTCCAGTCGCTTTTAAGCGCTAATTAATAAATTCAGTTCCGTCTTTGGTAATCTGTCTCAGAAAACGCAGAATTCCAGGGACACCATACCAATCAGGCCTACTACAAATCAGGTATTATGTCCCCAGAATACCCTACTTGAGTCCGAGGGCATCTCGTAGGTTGCCTTCAATTTCTTTCATATCTGGCAGGGGCATTATTCCAAGCTTCTTTGCTATCATGCCCTGCTTTATCGTCCTGATAATGCCGGTCGCCACCGAAGGAAAGAGCAAGCCGGCCTCTCCCCAGTCCTTGATGAGATGGTCGCCTGCCAATATCCGGTCAGTTCTACTCGTGATTGCCGCAATTATGGCTTCCTGACGGCTTTTATGATAAGCCTCTGAGCTCACTATGACCGCCGGCCGCCGCCTCTCCCCGGTTTCATCGGAGAATACAAAGCCGACAAGGACTACGTCACCTCGATTATATTTGGTCATAAGCTGCGTCCTTTTCATTATCCCAGATTTCGGCAAGCACCGGGTCAGCCTTCGCGGTCAGTTTGAGGAGTCCATCGAGATTGGCAACTTCTTCGACCGGACGCAGTGCCTTGTCCAGGTCCTCCTTGCGGAAACGGCGGTGACGTTCCTTACCAATGCGAAAAGCCGGCAGTCGGCCTTCCTTGGTCAGTTTGTAGATAGTTCTTCTAGATACGCACAGGTATTCAGCGGCTTCCTCAACTGTAAACCATTCTTTAGTGATTACCATAAGCACCTCCGCGCGACCTCTTGTTCGCGCATCCTGATACCATTCTAGCACTTACACGCAGATAAAAGCAATACCGCACAAAACTGACGATTGTGTGATCTCGCTGCCCTTGTTCAGATAGGTTGATTAAGCAGTAAAAAGAAATACAAACAAGTTCCAGAAAACGATGACTGTATAAAATACCAAAAATACCACCGTGATTGTATATACGAGTCTGGGTTTTTTATTATAGTTAATCCATAAAAGTAACGTGGCTAAAAACGCACCTGACACCTTTATAACCAGAAACCACCCATGGCCTACCCAAGCTCTCAGGAAGGGATTCAATTCTGATCCGTGTCCACCTGTCACCAAGAACTGGGTTATCAGTCCGTCCGCAACTATTACGCAAAATAGGGCATAGAGAATGTACCTAACGGTTCGACTTTCAATATGAAATGATTTTGGGACTTTCAATGCATTTCTGTCTGTCAAATATATGAAAACAAAAGCTCCGGTAACCGGTTTTCAATCTTACAGAACGATTATCCGGGAGTCAATAAGACTTTGGAGTGAACAAAAGTACCAGGGACTGTTCAACCTCGCTGGGTAGAATTTCAGGGACACCACAAACTACTCACTGATAATATCTAAGGTAGCGGCTGCTTTCTGAGCAACGGCCTTAGTTCACCCTTTCCGTTAGCCAGTTTAAGACTTTCCTCATTACCTCGGTGCGGTTATCTCTGGTTACCAGGAGCGTTTCGACTTCGGGATAGCGTTTGATTTCGTCGGCGAAGGGATGGGGGTTGAGCATAATAGTGCCCAAAACTTTCTTGCCACTGTTTATTGCTTGCGTCACGGCTTCCTTGAACCGGGGCGACAGAAGCTCCATCTTGCCAATCTCATCAATGATTATCAAATCGCTTTCCTTCAGCGCCTGGCGCAGAGTGGAAACGCCAACCCTGTTCAGGCTGTCCGTGTCCACCCTGTATTTGCTTACCTGGTAGGGGCTGGAGATGCCGACGTGGGCTAATATTGCCTCCTGACCGTCAAGGGTAACAATCCTGAACCCCTGCCTTATTCCCCCAGTCCGTATCTCCTCAGTATAGAAGCCG
>Ga0315547_1000324_pt1 | contig 50197 bp, 50 predicted proteins | sample SalMarSW160240MG_2_FD_202542 | JGI IMG/M metagenome (GOLD analysis project Ga0315547, IMG submission 202542) | Salt marsh sediment microbial communities from the Plum Island Ecosystem LTER, Massachusetts, United States - Salt Marsh Sediment SW1601-240 ...
CCAAAACAAAAGCTAAAGCTAAAGCCGAGGTTAAGACCGAGGCTAAAAAAGAGATAAAAAAAGAGCCTGAAAAAGAGGAAAAGTAGCGGAGTCTTAAAGTGCCTAAAATAAAGACCCATAAGGGAGCCAAGAGCCGCTTCCATATCACCGGCAGCGGCAAAATTATGCGGATGAAGGGTGGCAAGAGCCATCTGCGCCGCCGCAAGTCGAAGCGGACCAGGGGTCTATTTGATGAGATGATACCGCTGCATCCCAGTGACCGCAAAAGGATAAGTAGGCTTATACCCTACGGGGTAAAGTAAGGGGTTATATCTTGGCCAGAATAAAGAGAGGTACAACCGTCCGCCGCCGTCACAAGAAGGTGCTTGCCATGACCAAGGGGCACCGGGCGACCCGGCATGCTCTCTATAAGCGGGCTCACGAGTCTATGCTGCATGCCCTGAGCTATGCCTACGCCCACCGCCGGGAGCGAAAGGGTGATATGAGGCGGCTGTGGATTGTACGGGTCAGCGCCGCCAGCCGGTCTCAGGGACTCAGCTACGGGCAGTTTATCCACGGCTTGAAGAAATCGGGGGTTGATATCAACCGCAAGGTGCTGGCCGATATGGCGGTAAGGGAGCCCGAAGCCTTTGCCAGCCTGGTTACCGTGGCTAAAGGCAAGCTGGAAAGCTAGTTATACGGGGAAAGATTTTTTAAGAGGGGGCGTTAAGCCCCCGTTTTTTATTTCCTTGACCCGTCTATAGCTTATAACCTATAATCTGCCCAAGATATAGAGATGTTAAAGCAGCTTGAAGAGCTAAAATCAACCGCCCTCAAGGAGCTGGAAGCCGTCAGCCAGATTAAGGATTTGGAGGTATGGCGGGTTTGCTACCTGGGCAAAAAAAGCCAGCTGACCGGCATCCTGCGCGGTTTAGCCAAACTGCCCATCGAGGAGAGAAAGCAGGTCGGCGCGCTGGCTAACCGGATTAAAGCCGGCCTTGAGGAGAACCTGGGGCAGAAAAGCCGGCTCCTTAAGCAGGCGGGGCTGGCTGCTGGCGGGGAGGGCATCGACATTACCCTGCCCGGGCGCCCTTACCCCACCGGCCGTTTGCATCCAATCGCCCAGACCATTGCTGAAATCTGCGACATATTCGCCTCCATGGGCTTTCAGGTGGTGGAGGGGCCGGAGGTGGAGTGGGACTATTACAACTTTGAGGCGCTGAATATCCCCCGCCACCACCCGGCGCGTGAGAGCATGGCTACCCTCTGGGTTGACGCCGAGACCGGAAACGGTGAAAGAAATATGCTGCTGCGCACCCACACCACTGCCTGTGATACCCGGGTTCTGGAGCAGATGACCCCGCCGATAAGGGTGGTTATGCCGGGCAGAGTCTATCGCTACGAAGCCAGTGACGCCACCCATGTCCCCATGTTCCACCAGATTGACGGGCTGGCGGTGGATAAAAATATTACCATGGCTGACCTTAAGGGGACGCTTTATGAGTTTGCCCGCCGGTTCTTCGGCGAGGATAGGAAGGTGCGCTTCCGCTGTGACTACTTCCCCTTCGTCGAGCCGGGCGTGGAGATGGCTATCGAGTGCCTGGTCTGCGGCGGCAGCGGCTGCCGTTTGTGCGGTAACAGCGGCTGGATTGAGGTACTCGGGGCGGGCATGACCCATCCCCGGGTGCTGGAGCGGAGCGGCGTTGACCCCAGGGAATATACCAGCTTTGCCTTCGGCATGGGGATAGACCGCCTGCCCATGCTCCGCTACGGTATTGATGACATAAGGTTGTTCTACGGCAGCGACCTTAGATTTTTAAGGCAGTTTTAGATGAAGGTTTCACTTAAGTGGCTTAAGCAGTATGTGGATATAGACCTGCCCCCGGCGGAGCTTGCCGATAAGCTGACCATGGCCGGCACCGAGGTCAAGGGGTGGCAGGTTATCGGCGGCGAGTGGGAGAATATCGTGGTGGGGCAGATTTTAGCTATCAATCCCCACCCCAATGCCGACCGCCTTACGCTGCCTACCGTCGACCTGGGCACCGAGCAGCCGACCGTGGTCTGCGGGGCGCCCAATCTTAAAGTTGGCGATAAGGTCGCCTTTGCCCGCGTCGGCGCTAATCTTATCGACGGGCACAGCGGCCAGGCAATCAGGCTAGAGACAGCCAAGATTCGGGGGGTGGTTTCCAGCGGCATGGTCTGCTCGGAGAAGGAGCTGGGTATCTCCGATAGCCACCAGGGAATTATGGTTTTAGCCGCCGAAGCTAAAGTTGGCACCCCGCTGGCTGATTTTATGGGCGATGTTATTTTTGACCTGGATGTGACCCCCAACCGCCCCGATTGCCTGTCGGTAATCGGGGTTGCTAGAGAGGTCGCCGCCCTGACCGGTCGGGAGGTACATCTGCCCGATGCCGGTTACGAGGAAAAGGGAACTGCTATAGACCAGCAGATTTCAATCGAGATTGCCGCCCCCGACCTGTGTCCCCGCTACAGCGCCAGCCTGATTACCGGGGTAAAGATAGCCCCCTCTCCCAACTGGCTGCAGCAGCGTCTGCTGGCGGGCGGTATGCGCCCGATAAATAACGTGGTGGATATTACCAATTTTGTCATGCTGGAGTATGGCGAGCCGCTGCACGCCTTTGACTATAGTCAGGTGAGTGGGCAGAAGATTATCGTGCGGCGGGCGGAAGAGGGCGAAGTCCTAGTTACCCTGGACGGGAACAAGAGGCTGCTTTCTAAAGATATGCTGGTTATCGCCGATGCTGAGCGGGGGTTAGCCGTGGCCGGGGTGATGGGCGGTGCCGACAGCGAGATGACCGACCGTACCACCGCCATAGTGCTGGAAGCGGCTAATTTTAACCCGGCGAGCATCTATAATACCGGTTCTACCCTGGGTCTGCCCAGCGAAGCCCGGATGCGCTTTGAGCGGGGCATCAGCCCCGAGCTGACACTCCCGGCGCTCGAAAGGGCTACACAATTGATTATCGAGCTGGCCAGCGGACAGGCGGCTAAAGGTGTAGTCGATGTCTATCCCGGCAGGAAAGAGCCGAAGCCGATTTTGCTTTCGAGGGGGGAGGTGAAGCGCCTGCTGGGGGTTGATTTCAGTATTAGGGAGATGAAAGAGGCGCTGGCTTCTCTGGGCTGTGACTGCCAGCCGGATTCGGCTTCCGAGATTCGGGTTACCGCACCGTACTGGCGGAGCGACATCAGCCTGGCGGAGGATTTGGTGGAGGAGGTCGCCCGGGTTATCGGCTATGACCGGATTCCGGTGACCATGCCCGGTGGGGAAGTGCCCCGGCAGAACCCGGCGCCTATTATTGATTTCAAGCGTGAGGTCAGGAGTGACCTTACCGGCTACGGCTTTTATGAGGTGGTCACCTATTCCCTGACCGGCCTGGACTTGCTCAACAGGTTGCTGCCTGAACCTCACCCCCTGGAACCGGAGCCGCTGCGGGTGGTGAGGCCGATGACCGCCGAGCAGGAGTATCTCCGCCCTAACCTGCGGGTTAACCTGCTGATGGCGCTGGAGGCAAACCGGCGGCATGAGGATGGCGGCATCAGGCTATTTGAGCTGGGCAGGGTATACGTGCGGCGGCCCAACAACCTGCCCGACGAGCCGGAGATGCTCTGCGGTCTGCTGGCAGGCTCCAGGTTTGACCAGTCCTGGCACGGTGGTGACGAGCCGGTTGATTTCTTTGACGCCAGGGGGGTGGTCGAGGGGCTGCTGGGGCGGCTGGGTGTAGCCGCCGATTTCCAGCCGTCAGATGATGAGAGCTTAGACCTGGCTAAACAGGCGGCTATAGTTATCGGGGGTAAAAAAGTGGGCGTGGTCGGGGAGGTGCACCGCAAGGTGGTAGACGCCTTTGAACTCGCCGAGAAGGTCTACCTGCTGGAAATAAATCTGACCGGGCTTTTGCCCTTTACCCTGGAGCATAAGCTGTTCCAGCCGATTTCGCGCTTTCCGGCGGTGGTGCGGGATATAGCCCTGGTGGTTGATGCCGGGGTAACCCACCGCCAGGTGACGGATATTATCACCGGCTTTCCCCTGGTGACCCGGGTTGCCCTCTTCGACCTCTATACCGGCGGGAAACTGCCGGCGGGCAAGAAATCGCTGGCTTACCGGATTACCTTCCAGTCCCCCTCTAAAACCCTGACCGACGAAGCGGTTAACCAGGTCCAGCAGAAAATTATCGGTAAGCTGGGCAAAGAGCTGGGGGCCACGCTGAGGGGCTAGTTCCCGATAAGCCCTTTTAGCTTTCCGGTTATGCCATCCAAAGGCACTAATTGAGACTCTTTTTCCGAGCGCTTCTTAATTTCGGCGTTGTTTTTCTCCAGAGTGCGGGGGCTGACGGTAACCCGGAAGGGTATCCCCAGCAGGTCGGCGTCGTTGAACTTTACCCCCGGCGACTCCGCGCGGTCGTCAAAGAGCACCTCCAGGCCCTGCGCTTCTAAATCGTTGTAGAGCTTCTCGGCGGCGGCGGCGACATCGGGGTCTTCCGGGTGGAGGGCACATAGATAGATATGATAGGGAGCGATAGACAGGGGCCAGATAATGCCTTTATCATCGTGGTTAAGCTCTATTGCCGCCGCCAGCAGGCGGTCGAGGCCGATGCCGTAGCAGCCCATAATGATAGGGCGTGATGCGCCTTCAGCGTCGACAAAGAGGGCGCCCAGCTTTTCACTGAGGAAGGTGCCCAGCTTGAAGACATGCCCCACCTCGATGCCGCGGGTGGATGACAGCTTGCCGCCGCAGCGGGGGCACTCCTCGCCGGCGTGAGCCTGGGCGATATCGGTGACTATGTCGGCTTTAAAGTCCCGGGGGTAGTTGACGTTTTTAAGGTGGGTTTCCGGTTTATTGGCGCCGGCGACAAAGTTTGCCCCCGAAGTGATAGAGTCATCGGCGATAATCTTAAAGCCCTTTATACCGACGGGGGAGGCAGCCCCGGCAACGATGCCGGCCTTGATAACCTCGTCCTCGGTGGCGAAACGGAGGTCGGTACAGCCCAGGGCGTTCTTGAGCTTTATCTCGTTGACGGCTATATCTCCCCTCACGACGACGAAGACCAGCTTGCCGTCGGCAACGTAGAATACCGCTTTGAGGGTATGGCTGGGGGGTATTTTAAAGAAACCGGCGACCTCTTCGATGGAGCCGGCGCCCGGCGTGGCGACTTCCTCTTTAGGTAAAGGCTCCCCCCCTTCTACCTTGCCCTTGACGCTCTGAGCCTTCTCCACGTTGGCGGCGTACTTACATTTTTCGCAGTAGATAACCTCGTCCTCACCGTCTTCGGTGACGACCATGAACTCGTGAGAGTCCTTGCCGCCGATAGCGCCGCTGTCGGCTTCAACCTGAAGGCTGGGCAGCCCGCAGCGGGTATAGATATTATTATATGCCTGGAGCATCTTATTATAGCTTTTATCCAGTCCCTCTTCATCGGTGTCAAAGCTGTAGAGGTCTTTCATGGAGAACTCGCGGACCCGTATCAGCCCGCCCCTGGGGCGGGGCTCATCGCGGAACTTGGTCTGGATTTGATACAGCATCAGGGGCAGGTCGCGGTAGCTCTGGACATTGTGGCTGACCAGCTGGGTTATGACCTCTTCGTGGGTGGGGCCCAGCACCAGCCGGCGCTCCCGGCGGTCGGAGAGAGTGAAAAGCCCCCTGCCGAAAGCCTTGTCCCGGCCCGTTTCCTGCCAGAGCTCCAGGGGCTGGAGGACCGGCATCATCAGCTCCTGCCCGCCGGCTTTGTTCATTTCATCGCGGATGATATCGGCTATCTTTTTGAGCGCCCTCAATCCCAGCGGCAGGTAGGAGTAGACGCCGGCGGCTACCTGATTAATCATACCCGCCCTCAGCAGCAGCCGGTGGCTGGCCGTTTCCGCTTCGGCGGGTGTTTCTTTTTGTGTCTTACCGAATAATTTTGATAGGCGCATATTAAGACATGCTGAATGGTGGATACTTGTCGGTTAGATAGGAAGAATAGCCATCCACTCTCACTCCCCAGCGAATATAGCCGGTAACGAAGTCAAACGCCCACCGGGGATATCTGCCCATGAATAGAATAGCCCACCAGGAGATAAAAAGGACGACGCTAGCAGCTATACCAACAAAGCACAAGACGATATATTGAGGTATAGCCATAAAATACCGGAAGAAGGTGGTCAGCCGTGAAAGCCTGTCTGGAAACGGGACATCAAGAGTTATAGGATAGTCTGCCATTTTTTACCTCCTCTTTCAATTGTATCTATTGGCTCTACCAGTTCTCGATAAGGTTGCCCTCTTTATCCTTCATTTTTCCTGAAACGGCGAAGATAAAATCAATCAGGGTCCAGATGCCCAAGCCGCCGAGGGTGATAAGCATTATAATTCCAGTCCAGATTTTGCCCAGATAGAACCGGTGAATTCCGGCTACTGCAAATAAATAGGCGGGCAGGATGCATAAAAGAGTTACGGCCAGTCTTGACTTGGATGAAACTGCCATTTTTGTTTACCTCCTTTATTTTTCGGGCTGGGGGTAGCTAAAGAACTGCCACCATTAAATCATATCGGGCGGGTTTATTCCAGTGGGTTTAGAGTTTCTCCACCTCCGCCATCAGCACCTTTATAAAATCATTTTCCTCTATAGTCTTAATCTTCCTGCCCTTCTTGAATAAAACGCCTCTGCCTTTGCCGCAGGCGATACCGATATCGGCGTCTTTAGCTTCTCCGGGGCCGTTAACGACACAGCCCATCACGGCAACTTTTATTGGTTTGGTAATTTTTATTAGTTCCTTTTCTACGGCTTCAGCCAGTTTTACGATGTCAACCTCGGCGCGGCCGCAGGAGGGGCAGCTGACCAGCACCGGGCCGTGCTGGCGCAGATTAAGACTCTTGAGGATTTCGTAGCCGGCGATGACCTCCTCCCGGGGGTGGGCGCTTAGAGATACCCGGATGGTATCGCCGATACCTTCATACAGCAGGGTGCTGATGCCCGCCGTGCTGCGGATAATGCCGGTTCTAGGGGGTCCGGCTTCGGTGATGCCGATGTGCAGGGGGTAGGGTATCTTTTTTGCAATGTTCCGGTAGGCTTCGATGGTGGTGGGGACGTCAAAGGCCTTGAGCGAGACCTTAATCAGGTCAAAGTCCAGGCTTTCCAGCAGTTTTACCTGCTCCAGAGCCGCCGCTACCATCTGCCGGGCGATAGAGAGTTTGGGGTTTTTGGGGGTGGGGAGGCTGCCGGCGTTGACCCCGATGCGGATGGGGACGCCCCGTTCTCTGGCGGCGGAGGCTACTTTTTTGATTTTTTCCGGCTCCCCGATATTGCCCGGGTTCAGGCGCAGGCCGTCGGCGCCGGCCACCAGCGCCATCAGCGCCAGGCGGTAGTCGAAGTGAATATCGGCGATTATGGGTATTTTAACGCCCTTTTTGATGGGGGATATTGCCTCGGCGGCTTCCATATCGGGCACGGCTACCCGTATCAGTTCGCAGTCGCAGTCCTCAAGTTCCTTAATCTGGTCGATGGTTGCCTGGACATTGCGGGTATCGGTATTGGTCATGGACTGCACCACGATGGGGGCGTTGCCGCCGACGGTTACCCCGCCGATTTGAATGGGTTTGGATTTGCGTCTTGGTTTCATGGTATCAAGCTCTCCCCGGCAATAATGCGGATAATATCCTGGTAGGTAATGGCTATCATGGCGGCAATCAGTAAGGCGAAGCCGATGGCATGCACCAGCCCTTCTGTTTTAGCCGAGATGCGCTTGCCCCGCCGTACCCAGCCCAGCAGGACAAAGACGATTCTGCCCCCGTCCAGGGCGGGGAGGGGGAGGATATTGATGATACCCAGGTTTATGCTGATAAAGCCGGCAAACAGCAATAGCGGGCTTAAGCCCGCCCGGGCCACCTCTCCCGTCAGCTGGGCGATGCCCACCGGCCCGGTTAGCTGAACCGGGGTAGCCCCGATAAACCACTTTAATATCTCGTTCTTGAACAGGACAAAAGTATCTATGCATTCGCTGACGCCCATGGGTATCGCTTCCCAGAAGGGGTAGCTCTGGCGGGTAATGGTTGGATCCGGCATGCTGACGGTAACGCCCATCGCCCCCTCTTCCGGCGGGGGCTTCCACCGGGGTATCAGCCGGACTTCCTCGACCGTTTCATCGCTGTGCCTGAGTGCCAGGTTGACCTCTTTGCCCAGGTTGAGATGGGTATAGATGTGCAAGTCGCTGATACTGCGCACCGGCTCATCGTTAAGGCTGAGGATGATATCTCCGATCTCAATGCCGGCGGCCGCCGCCGGTGAATCGGGGGCAATATCCGCCACCGCCACATCGCCGCTTAACACGTTGTGGGGGACCATAAAGGCGATGGCAAACAGCAGCAGGGGCAGCAGGAAATTCATTATCGAGCCGGCGCTTAAGACTATCACTTTGGTGCCGACACTCTTGCTGGCCAGGCTCCTGGGCACGTCGGGGTCTTCCTCGCCGGCCATCTTGGTAAAGCCGCCCAGAGGCACGGCGTTGAATGAATAGAGCGTTTCCCCTCTTTGTATCCCGAACAGGCGGGGAGGGAAGCCTAGCCCGAACTCTTCCACCTTTATGCCGAAGGCTTTAGCCGTGGCGAAGTGCCCCAGTTCGTGGGCCAGGATGAGCACCGCCAGAATGCCCAGAAAAATCAGTATGGTGACGAGCATGCTCACCGGTTATCACCGACCATCTGTTTAACCCTTTCCCTGGTTTGACTGTCAATTGCCAGAATCTCCTCCAGGGTGGGGTGGGTGGTGGCTTTATGCTCGGCAAGCGCCTGCCCGACCAGCCGGGAGATATCGGTGAATTTAATGCGCTTGGATAAAAATAGCTCCACGGCTGCCTCATCGGCGGCGCAGAGCACTGCTGGATAAGTGCCGCCTTTCTTTCCCGCCTCGATAGCCAGTTTAAGGCAGGGGAAGCTGTCAAAATCGGGCGGCTCGAAGTTAAGCTCTTTGATGTTGTCCCAGTCGAGGTGGGGGAGGGTGGGGTTTTCCAGGCGCTCCGGGTAGGTGAGGGCATACTGGATAGGCAGGCGCATATCGGGCATGCCCATCTGGGCCTTTACCGAGCCGTCGGCAAACTCGACCATAGAGTGAATAATGCTCTGGGGATGAACCAGAATCTTTATATTATCCAGGGGCATATCAAAGAGCCAGCGGGCTTCGATTACCTCCAGCCCCTTGTTCATCAGTGTTGCCGAGTCAATAGTCACCTTCCGACCCATCCGCCAGGAGGGGTGTTTGAGCGCCTGCTCCGGGGTTACTTGAGCCAGCCGGGTGGAGGAATAGCCGCGGAAGGGGCCCCCCGAGGCGGTGAGGATGATTTTTGCCGCCTTCTGTTTTTCCCCCTCCAGGCATTGAAATATAGCGCTGTGTTCGCTGTCAACGGGTAAAATCTGTGACTTGTTTAACTTCGCCTCTTTGGTGATAATCTCGCCGGCCATGACCAGCGATTCCTTGTTAGCCAGGGCAAGGCGCTTACCGGCTTTTACCGCCGCCAGCGTGGGCTTAAGCCCCCATTTTCCCGATGTCGCCATGACCACGATGTCCACCTCGGGGTGGCTGGCCATCTCTTCCAGCGATAGAAACTGGCATCCGGCGCCGGTGGGGGGATTTTTATCCTGAGAGTAGATAAATTTGGGCTGGAACCGGTTGATTTGCTTTGCCAGTAAGTCGGTGTTTTTGCCGGCAGCCAGCCCGATAACGCTGAAGCGGTGGGGTAGGGCGCTGATTACTTCCAGTGTCTGGCGGCCTATGGAGCCGGTGGAGCCTAGAACGGCTACCCGTTTTATATCAGCCATATAACGTAATAGTATACTACCACGCCGGCAAAGACAACGCTGTCTATCCTATCTAGAGCCCCGCCGTGTCCGGGAAGCAGCCTGCCGGAGTCCTTTACCCCCATGTTGCGCTTGAGCAGGGATTCGACCAGGTCGCCGAGCTGGCCGAAGACGCTGATTAGCAGCCCCAAAATTATCGCCTGCCAGTAGATGAGGGGCAGGCTGAGCGGCGATGGTATGGTGAAGAGCAGGCTGATGATAACAGCTCCCAGAAAGCCGGCTATAGTCCCTTCCCAGGTCTTGCCGGGGCTGATGCTGGGAGCCAGTTTGTGCCTGCCCAGCGCCCTGCCGGCGAAGTAGGCGGCGGTGTCCGAGCCGAAGTTAGCCAGCAGCGCCAGAAAGACCCAGTTGCGGCCGTCGTCCAAGCCCCGCAGGGCTACCAGGTGGCTGAGCAGCCAGCCGATGTATAAAATGCCGGCTATGGTCCACGCCCAGCCCAGAAAAGCCCCTGCCTTCTTGGGGTGCAATAAAAGCCAGATGAGGGATAGCACCACGGCCGAGGTCAGGAGGAGGGGGAGGGTGGGGGCATAGGGGCAGTGGGGGCTGATGATAAATAAAGCCGTCCAGATTAGCCCGAACCAGATGAGCGGCGGTACCTTACCGTCTATTATTTTGTAGAATTCGTAAGCCGCCAGCAGCCCCCAGATAGCTACCAGCACGGTAAACCAGGGGAGGGGTTGGGCAAACCAGACCGCTAAAATTAAGAGGGGAATACCCCACAGCCCGGTGATTACCCTTTGCTTTAGCATGCCTTTAATTACAACCCGCCGAAGCGCCGCTGCCGCTGGCTGTAAGCCAGCAGTGCCTGGTCAATTTCTTTCTTATCGAAGTCGGGCCATAGCACCGGGGTGAAATAGTATTCGCTGTAAGCCGCCTGCCAGATGAGAAAGTTGCTGACGCGGAGTTCGCCGCCGGTGCGGATAAGCAGGTCTACTTCGGGCAAATCGGCGGTATAGAGATAGCGGCTGAACAGCTTTTCATCGATTTTTTCCGCCGGTATGCCTTCGGCGATAAGGCGGCGGGCGGCGTCTACGATTTCGGTGCGTCCCCCGTAGTTGAAGGCGAAGCTGAAGTTAAGCCCGGTGTTGTTTTTGGTCAGGTCTACAATTTTATTTATGGCTGTCTGTAGATTTTGGGCAAGCCGCTCGGGTTGCCCCAGGTGGCGAAGTCTGACCCCTTTGCGATGAAGTTTTAGAGCCTCCTCGTCTATTATCTCTTTCAACAGGTGGAGCAGGCCGTTAATCTCCTCTTCGGGGCGGTTCCAGTTTTCCGTGGAAAAACCGTAGACGGTGAGGTATTTCACCTTGAGCTGGTTGAAATACTCGATTGCCGAGTACATATTCTCCACCCCCGCCTGGTGACCTTCGAACCGGGGCAGGTTGCGCTGTTTTGCCCACCGGCCGTTGCCGTCCATAATAATGGCGACGTGTTGGGGCAGGTGAGTAAGTTTTTTCTTCGTCGGTGGGGTAGTTGCCATTATGCCACTAATACTAACTGAATAATCGGGGTGGGGCAAGCCGCCCCCGGTATCGGCCGGCTAGACCTCCATGAGTTCGGCTTCTTTATCGCGGGCTATCTTCTCGATATTGGCGATGAAGCCGTCGGTGAGCTTCTGTAGCTGCTCCAGGGCGCGTTTGTGCTCGTCCTGTGATATCTCCTTGTTTTTCTCCATCTCTTTGAGGTCACTCATCGACTCGTGCCGAAGGTTGCGTACGGCTATCTTTCTCTCCTCCCCCCGCTTTCGCACCAGCCGGGTCATCTCCTGCCGCCGCTCTTCGCTTAGAGGAGGCATACTCAGGCGAATCAGATTGCCGCTGGTAGTCGGGTTTAAGCCCAGGTCGGATTTGAGGATGGCTTTTTCTATGCTGGGTATGGTGCTCCGGTCCCAGGGCTGGATGACGATGAGCGTGGCTTCGGGGGTGGAGATGGCAGCCATCTGGTTGAGGGGGGTAGGAACGCCGGCGTAGTCTATCTTGAGATGTTCGATTAGGGCCGGCGAGGCGTGCCCGGTGCGGATGCTGGCCAGCTCTAGCTTGAGGCCATTGGCTGAGGCTTTCATCTTTTCCTCAATATTCCACAGAGCTTGATTGACCATGTTACTTTCCGCTGTTGACCAGGGTGCCTATCTTTTCGCCGCTTACCGCCCGCTCCAGGCTCTGGGGTGCCTGAAGGTCAAAGACAATTATCGGCAGCTTGTTTTCCAGACATAGAGATAGGGCGGTGGCGTCCATTACATCGAGGCGCATATTGAGCGCTTCAAAATAGTTGAGTTTATCAAATTTTTTGGCGCTGCTGTCTTTAGCGGGGTCGGCGCTGTAGATGCCGTCGACTTTGTGCTTGGTCATGAGCAGCACCTCGGCTTCAATCTCTATGGCTCGCAGCGATGCGGCGGTATCGGTGGTCATGTAGGGGTTGCCGGTGCCCCCGGCGAAGATAACCACCCTGCCTTTCTCCAGGTGGCGGATAGCGCGGCGCCGGATATAGGGTTCGGCTACCTCCTGAATGCCTATGGCTGACTGGGTTCTGGTGGTTACCCCTTCTCTCTCCAGGGCATCCTGTAGAGCCAGGGCGTTTATTACCGTGGCCAGCATCCCGGCATAGTCGGCGGTGACCCGGTCCATTCCCTTTGCCTCCGCCTTAACCCCGCGCCAGATGTTGCCGCCACCAACCACAATGCCGACGCCTACCCCCATCGCCAGTACCCCTTTAATCTGCTTGGCTACCTTGGCCACGGTGGCGGCATCAATGCCGTAAGGGGCTCCGCCACTGAAGGCTTCGCCGCTCAGTTTAAGCAGGACGCGCTTGTATCTGGCAGCCCTTATCTTTCGCATTATTGTTCGCCCAGTTCGAATCTGGTAAACCGACTTACTTTAATGTTTTCTCCTGTTTTGACGATGGCTTCTGTAATAATTTCCTTTACGGTTTTATCCGGTTCCTTAATATCGGCTTGGAGCAGCAGGCAGGCAGCCTGGGGTTCCTCTTCGGTTTCCGGCTTGTACTCTTCCTCGGTGATGAACCGGGGGTTCATGGCGGCTACCTGCATTGCCATGTGGTGCGCCAGTTGCTTGAACTCATCGGTGCGGGCGACAAAATCGGTCTCGCAGTTCAGCTCAATCATAGCGCCCACCCGACCGGCGGTGTGGATATAGGCTTCAACCAGGCCCTGAACAGTCGGGCGCTCCGCCTTTTTAGCTGCCTTGAACAGGCTCTGTTGCCTTAAAATCTCAAGCGCTTTATCGGTATCTCCATCGCATTCCATAAGAGCCTTGCGGCACTGCATGATGCCGGCACCTGACTGGTCTCTTAGCTCCTTTACCATGACGGCGGTGATTTTCAAGCTTCTGCCTCCTTGGCTTCATCCCTGGCTTCATCTCTGGCTTTATCCCTGGCTTCATCCCTGGCTTCATCCCTGGCTTTATCCCTGCCTTCATCGTCGGGTGTGAAAATAAGCGGTTCGCCGATTTCCATACCCTCCGGCAGCGCCGTGCCCTCTCCCATAGTCGCCCCGCCGGTTTTGCCCTCGAGAACGGCGTCGGCGATTTTACCGCATATCAGCTTGATGGCCCTGATGGCGTCGTCGTTGGCGGGGATGATGTGGTCAATATTAGCCGGGTTGCAGTTGGTATCAACTATGGCTACCACCGGAATTCCCACCCGTTTGGCTTCGGCCAGGGCAATCTTTTCTTTGGTGGGGTCGACGATAAAGAGGACATCCGGCAGGCTGGTCATCTCCTTAAAACCGCCCATATTCCGGTTGAGACGCTGGATTTTCTCCCCCAGCTTCATCGCTTCCTTTTTGGGCAGGCGCTCGAATTCTCCCCTGGATTGCTGGTCTTCCAGGCGGACCAGATAGTCTATGCGGGCCTGGATGGTGGCAAAATTGGTCAGCACCCCTCCCAGCCAGCGCTGGTTAACGTAGAACATGCCGCAGCGCTGGGCTTCCTGTTCTATTGACTCCTGGGCCTGCTTTTTGGTGCCGACGAAGAGGATGGTGCCGCCTTCGGCGACTGTCTGCTGAACGAACTCACAGGCTTTATCGAGCATAGCCGTGGTTTGTTCCAGGTCTATGATGTGGATGCCGTTGCGCTTGGTGAAGATGTATTTCTTCATCGCCGGGTGCCAGCGGCTGGTCTGGTGCCCGAAGTGGGCGCCGGCTTCTAAAAGCTCCTTGATAGTAGTGGTATCTGGCAAGCTTTTAACCCCTTTCCTTGCTATTAAGCTAGCATTTATAGTCAGTTTAACAGTATAGCATACTGGCTTGCTGGCAACAATATCGGCGATTTTTAGCCCTTTTTTGGGCTGGCTTGGGGCTGTGATATAATTAATAGTGACCATAAAGACGTTAGCTACTAACCGTAAGGCATATCATAACTACCATATCGGCGATAGCGTGGAAGCCGGCATCGCCCTTACCGGTACCGAGATAAAGTCTATAAGAGCCGGCAGGGTGAGCCTGGTTGATGCCTATGTCCGGCCTGAGGGTGGGGAGTTGTGGCTGATGAATGCTCACATAGCCCGCTATGACGCCGGCAGCTATATGAGCCACCAGCCAACCCGGCCCCGGAAGCTGCTGCTTCACCGCAAGCAGATTGATAGCCTTACCGGCAAGGTGCAGGAGAGGGGCTTTACTTTGCTTCCCCTGCGAGTATATATTAAAGATAGCCTGGCTAAGGTCGAGGTGGCTTTAGCCAGGGGTAAGAAGCTTTATGATAAGCGGGCAGCCATAGCCCGCCATGATGCGGACAGGGAGATTGAGCGGGCGATAAAGGGGCGGAGTGTGGGGAAGTGATAGCCCGCCGGGACTTTAACAATTGAACAGGGGGACGCGCGGGTTCGACAGGGGAAGTGTGTTGCAGGATTGCAAGCTGAGGTGCCGCTGACCTCATAAAACCGGCGGAAAAAAACAATTGGCGAACCTGAATTCGCTTACGCAGCCTAGTTAAATATAGGCTACGCGCTCAGCCTGACCTGTCCTCAATGGGTTGGGACCGGGCGACGTTCAATTGAGGTGCCGCCATCCCGACGTTGATAGGGGTGGTGAAAGAGCTATCAACTGGCCCGGCCAAACTCGGTCAGCAGAGGTTAGCCGGGCGAGATTAAACAGCTGACTAAGCTTGTAGTATATTCTGGGCAGCTTTTCTTGGACGGGGAGTTCGACTCTCCCCCGTCTCCACCAGCAATTTAATAGCGCTGGCTTTTAAATCAAGCCGGCGCTTTTTTATCTTCATGAGGTGTTTGAGGAGCCCTGACGAAGATTTATGGAGGATTATGGGGGATGGGGTAGGCTGAAGGGGTTAAACCACCCTGCTAATGCTGGAGCAGGTGTTACAAGCAGTGATGGCTAAATAGCGGCGGGTGCTGGAAGCGGCACTGGACAAAGTAGTACTTATGGTGTAATATGGTCACAGACCGATTTAACTGGGAGGCTCAGCCGTGGCAAGAATCCAAAAGAGAAAGGCAGATAACCTGCTGGTTACGGACTTTATATTGCTTTCTATCCTCAAAAAAACATCCGAGTGACGAGCCCATCCATAGTGAATGGGCTCGCTGGCTAGTATCTCCCCGACTTAAACCCTAAACCCGTTAAGCCTTCCTTGTCACGCCTAGTTTAGCATGAGTTAATTCTTGTTTAGTGGACTTTCTTTTTGATACTTGTCTGGTCTGGAAAAGAAAAGGGAGCGGAATATGCCTAAGTCGTCGATAAGAAATGAATTTGATATTGATACCGAGCAGGTATTTAAAAACATGGGCTACGGCACCGATGGCGTGCCGTCGGCGCGGATTGAGTCTCTGGTGCAGGAGTATTCAGATAACATTTGCCATCTTATTGAGCCCTCGTATTCGTATGTTATCAGGGATGTCAATGCAGTCCGTGGGTCACGGGTATTTATCGAGGGTTCGATTACCTTCCGCAGCAATATTATTTCCCGGCTGCTCGAAGAGTGCCCGAAGGTTGCTGTGTTCGTGCTGACCGTGGGCGGGCGGTTGGGGGAGGTAGTCCGCCAGCTGTCTGGAGATGGGCTTATGGTCCAGGCCGCCGTGCTGGATGCCATAGGCTCGGATACGGCGGAGACTTTAGCCCATGTGGTGCAGGACATTATCGCCAGGGAAGCTGAGGCTGAGGGGTTGGGCATAAGCCTGCGCTTTAGCCCCGGCTACTGCGATTGGAAAGTTAGCCAGCAGAAGATGGTCTTTCGGGCGATGGGTGGTGATACCGCCGGCGTGCGCTTAACCGATGGCTGCTTGATGATTCCACAAAAGTCGATTTCGGGCATTATTGGTATTGGTCCCGCCGGTAAGGTGGAGAGCTATAACCCGTGCTTGACCTGTAATAAACGTGATTGTAGGGGCAGAAGATAGAATTTAGTTATGATTCGTAAAGGATTGGCCGGCGGTAGTTACCAGCCTCTAACTGAAGAGTCCATAGCCAAGATAGACCAGACGGTGATGAGGGTAATTGAGGAGGTGGGGTTTGAGGTAAACTCGGAGGAAGCCCTCAAGCTCTTTGAAAAGGCGGGAGCCCGGGTGGATATGGAGGAACGGCGGGTGCGCCTGCCCCAGGCGAAAGTCCGGGAGCTGATAGGGATGGCACCGCCGGAGGTTAAGCTCTGCGGCCAGGAAGAGAAGCACGATATTCTCCTCGGCGGGAACCGGGTCTATACCGGGACGGGGGGAACCGCCCTCTATATTTATGAGCCGGCTACCAAGCAGACGCGTTCGGCTACCCTGGATGACCTGAAGCACATCGCCAGGCTGGTTAACCGCCTGGATAATATCCATCTTTTTATGCTGCCCACCTATCCCAATGAGCTTTCCATCGAGCAGGTTGATGCAAATCGTTTCTTTGCCGGGCTGGACAACACCACCAAGCATATCATGGGTGGGGTGTATACCCTGGATGGGGTTAAACAGGTGCTGCGGATGGCGGAGATGGTGGCTGGTTCCGCCGAGAAACTACGCCAGCGCCCTCTCATCTCCATGGTAGCCTGCAGCATTAGCCCCTTGAAGTTGGACACCCAGTACGGTGACCTGGTAATAGAGATTGCCCGGAGGGGCATCCCCCTGGTGTGTCCGGCTGAGCCGTTGTGCGGGGCGACCTCGCCGATAACGCTAGCCGGTAACCTGGTGATTCAGGCGACGGATTCGCTGATGGGGATTATGCTTGCCCAGATAGTCAAGCCGGGGACGCCGGTTATCTTCGGCTCGGTGGCGACCAATACCGACCTCAGAAACCTCAGTTATCTGGCCGGGTCGGTGGAGATGGGGCTGTTAAACGCGGCCGGTGCCCAGATGGCGCAGTTTTACCGCCTCCCCTTCTACGCTACCGGCGGTATGACCGATTCTAAGGTGCTGGATGCTCAGAGCGGCTATGAATCGGCGATAAGCAATCTCCTCTGCGCCCTGGCCGGTGCCAATTTTATCCACGATGCCGCCGGGATGATGGATTTTGCCCTGACGGCGTGTTACGAGAAGTTCGTTATTGATAATGAGATACTGGGTATGGTGATGAGGGCGGTTGACGGTATTAAGGTCAACGATGATACCCTTGCCTTTGACCTCATCAAGGAGGTGGGGCCGGGGGGTAATTTCGTCGCCGCCAAGCACACCCGGCGCTTTATGCGCCGCGAGCACTACCAGCCTACCTTGAGCGACCGGAACAGCCGGGAGGAGTGGGAGGCTAAGGGGGGGAAGGCTCTCTGGCAGAATGCGGGGGAAAAAGTGCGGCGGCTTATCGCTGACCCTAGATACTACCTGCCCGCGGAAGTAAGACAAAATATACTCTCAGAGATAACCGGCATTGTTGATTAGAGATGTTAGAATGATTGAGGGAATCGGGAATGGCTGAGGATATAATAAGCTTAATCAGGGAGAACGTTATCCAGGGGAGAATTGCCCAGGATGATGAGGGTCTTGATGGAGGTATGGTGGGCGAGCCCGGGGTGACCGAGCTTGTTGAGAAAGCCCTGGCTAAGCGTCTGGATATCCGGGATATAATCAATAAAGGGCTGACCGAGGCCATGACCCTGGTGGGCCAGAAATTTGAGAATAAGGAATACTATATCCCTGATATGCTGGCTTCGGCCGAGGCGGTTGGGGCGGCTATGAAGCTGCTAGAGCCTCACCTCGCCCAGAGCGGCATCAAGCCCAAGGGCAAGGTGCTTTTAGCCACGGTAAAAGGCGACCTCCACGATATCGGCAAGAATATAGTTACCATACTGCTCCGCGGTGCCGGCTACACCGTCAAGGATTTGGGCCATGATAAGGAGCCCCAGAGCATCGTGAATGCGGTGAGGGTGGAGAAACCCCAGTTTTTGGGGCTATCGGCGCTGCTCACCAGCACCATGGTCAACATGAGGGATACCATCCAGGCATTGGAGGAGAGTGGCCTGAGAGATAAGGTCAAGGTTATCATCGGGGGGGCGCCGGTCTCGGAGGAGTATGCCAGGAGTATAGGTGCTGATGGCTATGGTTCTGACGGCTTTCAGGCATTGGCGGTGATAGAATCTTTGACTTCCACCTAACTGGTAGTTTAACAGAATATTCTTCCCCCAGAGCTAATAATCAAGAGGAGGTATAAATTGCCCCGAGAAGGAATATTAATTTCCAATCCCTACGAAAGAATTACCGATGAGCAGGTACAGCAGATTCACCAGGCTTCCCTGCAGATTCTGGTTGACCCCGGCCTGATTTGCTTTAGTAAGAAGGCGGCCGAAATATTCCGTAGTCACGGTGCTGAGGTTAGTGCCGTTGCCGACGCCGACCACCCCTGCTGGCATATAAAAATACCGGAAAAACTGGTTATGGAAGCCCTTGATAGTGCCCCCAAGACGGTCAAGCTGGGCGCTAGAAACCCGGATAATGCCCTGATAATGAAGGGCGACGAGCCGAGGGTCTTTTTTATCTCCGGCTCGGAGACCAATATCTGGCTGGATGTTGATTTTACCACCTATGTCAAGAAATCCGACCGCAGTGTTGAGATTCAGGTGCCGGAGTTTCACCCCCGGCGCGCCACCGTGGCCGACCTCTGCCAGTCGGCGCACGTCTGTGAGCACCTGGAGACGCTGGATGGCTACATCCGCACCGTCAACATCCAGGACGAGGACATCACCGAGGATAATAAGGACGTCAACAAGTTCTTCGCCTCGCTGAATAACACCACCAAGCACTTTATGTCGGGGCTGACCAAGCTGGAACAGCTGGACAATGTGGTTAAAATGGCCGAGCTGATAGCCGGGGGAGAGGGGGCACTTAAGGGTAATCCCATCATCTCTTTTATCACCTGTCTGGTCAAGAGCCCGCTGCAGTTCGTTGAGGATACCACCGATGCCTTTATTGAGATTTGCCAAAGGGGGCTGCCCGTAGTTGTTTCCTCCTCCCCTCAGGCGGGGACAACGGCTCCCATCAAGGAGGCAGGTATTATGGCCCAGATAAATGCCGAGGTCCTGGCCGGCATAACCCTGGGGCAGCTGGTAAATAAGGGGACGCCAATGCTCTACGGTAGCGTGCCGGTGAGGGCGCGGATGGATACCTTAAACGATTCCTACGGCTCGGTGGAGACCAGCCAGTATAACATTGACTGCGTTCAGATGGCGCGGTTCTACAAGCTGCCCAACTATTCCACCTCCGGGGTATGCGATACCAAGATACCGGGGCAGCAGACATCTATAGAGAGGTTGTTTTCCGATATCGTGGTGACATTAAGCGGGCCCCAGTACCTGCATTGTGCCTACGGTCTGCTTGACTGTAACGCCGTTTTCTGCCTGCTCCAGGCAGTGCTGGACGACGCCCACTTCCAGATGCTCAAGTTTTTCCTTAACACTCCGCGGATTAATCAGCAAGAGCTGGCGGAAACCATGAAGCAGATAAGAGAGGTGGTGGTGACACCGCAGAAGCTGTACATCCGCTATATTCGCCAGGTGATGCGCAGCGGGGAAATCACGCCGCCCTATCCCTTTGAAGGGGATGGGGAGAGTGACAGCGTCTTCGCCCTGGCTTACCAGAGGATGAATGAGCTTCTGGCCAGACCAGTAGAGCACATAGACCCGGATACCACGGCCAAGATATTCAAGGAAATACCCGGCCTGTTGCCCAGGCTGAACGTTTATAAGGAAGGGAAATAAACATGACCGAAGAAGATATCATCGCCCGGCTTAAGGAGAATGTTATCCAGGGTAGGAAGAATCAGGATGAGGAGGGTATAGACGAGAAGCTATCGGGGACACCGGGGGTGGTGGAGTTAACCCACCTGGCGCTGGAGAAAAATATCTTGCCGGAGGATATAATCAATAGGGCCCTGACCGCGGGGATGACGGTGGTGGGGGATAAGTATGCCAGCAAGGAATATTTTATCCCGGACATGCTGGCTTCGGCGGAGGCGGTAGGCGAGGCGATGGATATTCTCAAGCCGATTCTGGAAGCGGCCAGTGTCGAGACCAAGGGGAAATTCGCCATCGCCACGGTGCAGGGGGACATCCATGACATCGGCAAGAATATCGTCGCCATCCTGCTCAGAGGGGCGGGCTACGAAGTGTACGACCTGGGTAGTGATGTGCCTACAGAAAAGATTATTGAGTTTATCAAAAAAGAGGGCCCCGATTACCTGGGGCTATCGGCGTTGCTTACCACCACCATGACCGGAATGGGGGTGGTTATGGAAACCCTGAAGGATAGCGGCTTAAGGGACAGGGTCAAGATTTTAATCGGGGGGGCGGCGGTGTCTGATGAGTATGCCCAGCAGATAGGCGCCGATGCCTATTGCCCGGACGGTTTTCACGCTATCAAGTTGCTGGATTCTTTTCAAGAGGCGAAAACTGGTTGAGATACAGCCCGTTTGGCTATAAGGAGGAGAGCTATGGCTGGAATTGCTGGAATTAAGGGCGCTGACGATGGCGAACTGGCTCGTATGCTGGAGAGAATCAAGCATCGCGGTCCCCACGAGACCTGGCTCAATCAGGAGCAGGGGGTAAACCTGGGGTGCTGCGAGCTGAATATGGGAGGGAACTCCAAGCCCGGCTCGCATTATGCTGCCGATGGCAACAGGGCGGTGGTGTTAGACGGGCGTGTATATAATCAGGAAAAGGGAGGCAAGACCGACGCCGAGGCGGTGCTGGCGCTGTACAATAAATTCGGCGCCCGCTTTGCCGAAAAGATAGACGGGGACTTTGCCTGCGCTATCTCTGACGCGGGCCGGATGATTCTAGCCCGGGACTGGGCTGGCATAAAGCCGCTTTACTACGGGCATAGCGAGGGGAAGCTGTGCTTTGCCTCGGAGGCGAAGAGCCTGGTAGGTATTGCCGACGATGTTAAGGAATTTCCGCCGGGCTATATTTATTCTCAAGGGCTGGGATTCTTGGAATATTCCCGCCAGAAGGTGGAAACCCCCGATTTTGAGAACTATGAGCAAGCCAAGAAGGTATTGCGCCAGCTACTGGTGGAAGCGACCGAGAAGCGGATGAAAGACGGGGCGGTGGGGGGAGTTCTGCTGAGCGGGGGGCTGGACAGCAGCCTCATAATCTACATGGCTCACGAGATAAATCCGGATATCGAAGCCTTTACCGTAAGTATGGAGGAGGGGGAAGACCTGCCGCTGGCCAAGGATTTAACCAAACTCCTGGGGGTTAAGCACCACATTTTGATGTTCGGAGAAAAGGAGATAAACGAGATTTTGACTCAAGCCATCTCTCATCAGGAGATGTACGAGGAAAGCTGTGTGCACGGGGCAATTGCCAATTTCCTGGCGGCGCGGTTCGTTAAGCCGTATACCAGTTGCGTTCTCACCGGTGAGGGAGCCGATGAGTTTTTTGCCGGGTATGACGGTCAGTTCAAACAGGGGGAGAATCCGGAGGAGGTCGCCAGTATAGTGGACAAGCTTATCCATGTTGCCCGCAACACGGCGCTGCAGAGGCTGGATAGACTGGTAGCGGCCAATTCCATAGAAACCCGCACCCCCTTTCTTGATGCCAGGGTGATGGACTTCTGCCTTAAGATTCCGCTGGAGTGCAAGATTCACGGTGAGGAACAGACCGGCAAGTGGGTTCTGCGCCAGGCTTTTGAGGACTCCCTGCCCGAACATATCATCTACCAGACCAAGCGCTTCTTTGCCCAGGGGTCGGGGGTGGCCTATATTATGCGTAAAATAGCGGCAAAACACATTACCGAAAAGGAACTGGCGGAGCATAACCGGAAAGAGGGTAATCCCTGGCTGTCTTCCGTGGAGGAACTTTACTACTACCGGATATTTAAGGAGAGCTTACCCGCCCCTGCCTTTGACCGGCTGGTGGGGCGGTGGGACCCGTTCCGGCCGGACTTCTTCCGTAATATAGAGAAAGAGATTTCTTAACCGGCTGCCTTTACCTTAATGGGGGGAAGTGGCGGCCCCGGGGGGATTCGAACCCCCGTTCTCCACCGTGACAGGGTGTCATGTTGTATTCCCTGACCATCGGCCAAATCGCCATCGGTCAACCCGCCGATGACCAAGTAGCTATCCTCCCTGCTGGTTTCAGCTTGTTTCATGTGTTGTGCTTCAACGGAAGTCGGACAGCTAGCTTTGGAGGAAAATGAGGAGATTTATAGTAGTTGTGTACAAGAAAAGTGGGGACTACCTCAAGCAGTGGAACGAGCCCAAAGATCGCTTAGGGTCATAGTTCCATAGTCTATATCTATTCAACTTTGGGCGCCTCTTTCTTAAGTACCTCAGCTAGAGTATCGTAGCCTTTATTTCCGAATTCAGTTTGCGAAGTGATAAGCTGTGCATAGGAAAGCCCCTTTGTTTTTAGCCAATCCTTATGTTTACTATCAGTTTGGCCTAAAAAATGCCGGGCTAAATCATGAGGGTCAGATGAAATTTTGCGACAACATGGACAGCGGTAATTAGACATTTATAGCCTCCTCTTTGTTCATCTCCTCCCTTTTCCTTTCTCTTTTGCCTCTTTCTCCTTCAAAGCCTTTAAAACCTTCTCCAGCCTTAAAACATTACTATCAAATTCCACTCCAACCGCATTATAAATAGCATTTGCTAGTGCAGGGGCGGTAGGAGCGGTCGTTGCTTCAGCAGATTCCTTGGCCCCATATGGCCCTTCAGGATCATAAGTAGGAACATCAAACAGCTCAATCTGTGGCATTTCGCGAATCCTAATAAGCTTATAATCCACAAAGGATGGGTTAAGTATCAAACCATTCTCAGTGGGTAAATCTTCACACAGGCCAAACCCTAGCCCCATCTGAATAGACCCCTCCACCTGACCCCTAGCCCCTAAGGGATTTATGGTCTGGCCACAATCATGTACTACGATAACTTCCTTCACTTCAACTTGACCCGTTTCTCTGTCCACCTTTGCCCTAACCCCCATGATTCCCATAGCATAGGCAGGCGATACCATGCCCTTACGATGAGGGGTATAGTGACCTATGCCTATAAGTGGTTCACCATCGTTTCCTTTTATAGCATCTTTCACGATGTCATAATATGAGAATCCTCTTTCTGGACGTAATGCAATGTATATCCGTTTATCTTTAGCATCTAAGTCATAGACTATATTCTCACCTAGCTTCATCCTGGCAACCTCTATGAGTTTCTTCTTTACTTCAGCTGCCGCTGCTTTAACCGCGTTGCCATTCATCAACGTTTCTCGGCTACCCCAAGCGCCCAGATCAGTAAGAGTGGTCGCGGTATCAGCAGGATGTAACCTGATGTCCTCAATCCCTATGCCCAGTTCCTCGGCACAAATCATAACGGAAACAGTATTATGGCCTTGGCCAATGTCTGATGCCTGGGTAAAAAGATCAACCGTGCCATCAATATTTACCTTTACCATAGCCCCTGAGAAAGCATAAGGAGTATCAATCCAGTTAAAAATCCCACCGGACATATAGGCAAAGGCAGCAAATCCTATCCCTTCATCTTTATCAAGGTTAGCCCACTTTTCCTTGACTCTTTGCTCCATCTTATCAATGCATGGTAAAATGCCGCAGCTTTCCACCTTATATTGACCGGGAGCCTCGTAACCAGTTGTCATGGCATTCCTGCGCCGGATTTCTATCGGGTCAATCCCTAGATCACGAGCTGCCCTATCTATTTGGGTTTCAGCGGCATATACTGCCGAAACGGCTCCGAATCCCCGCACTGATGAAGACCACATCTTGTTAGTATAAGTCCTAAACCCATCGTATCTATAATTTGGTGTTTTATAAGGGAAGGTTATCCAGGTACCTGCAAGATAAAGAGTAGTAGCACCCAACCCGGTATAAGCACCTCCATCAGTAATGATCTTAACTTCTTTAGCCAGTAGTGTGCCGTCTTTTTTGAGCCCAATTTTTATAGCCAAATGCATTGCTGTACGCTTCTCCGTGGCACTGAATTCCTCTTCCCTATTAAAAACTATCTTTACCGGCCTTCCTGTTTTCATAGAAAGAATGGCAGCATTGACCGAGTCGGGCATGGTCGAATTTTTACCGCCAAAGGCCCCTCCAACATGTGGCTTTATTACCCTTATATTGCCTTCTCTCATCTTTAGGGCGTCAGCTAAGCCTAGCTGAAGAAAATATGGAGATTGGGTAGAAGACCATACTGTTAGCCTGCCACTACCTTTTTCATAGCTCGCTATAGAACTATGCACCTCCATAGGAGCAGGATGTTGGCTCAAAAGATTAAACCTATCCTCTCGGACATAATCAGCGTTTTTAAAGGCCTTATCCACATTGCCCCACTCAATATGGCGGGTTGCATTAATATTGTTTTCAAAATCATCGTGAACTAAAGGTGCATCGTCTTTTATGGCTTCCAAAGGTTCGAATACAGCCGGTAACGGTTCGTACTCTACGTTGATTAAATCTAGGGCCTTCTCAGCAATATCTTCGCTGGTGGCAGCTACCGCTGCTACTGGATCCCCTATAAAACGAACCTTGGTCGTAGCAAGAATTTCCTGATCTGCAAGCTCACGGAAGCGTCGCCACAGGCCATATTTGCCTCCAGGGGTATCCTTCCCCGTGATAACTGCTTTTACCCCCGGCAGCTTTTCTGCCTCACTGGTGTCAATACTAACAATCCTAGCATGTGGATGTGGACTTCTTAAAAGCTTGCCATGAAGCATGTTAGGCAAAGTCATGTCAAAGGTGTATACGGCTTCCCCGGTAACCTTTGCTACCCCATCCACATTTGTTGTTGGTTTACCTATTATCGAATATTCGTTCATTTTGCCCCCTCCTGTGACTTTTACGCTTGTAACCTTTTTGCCGCGTCTTGTATGGCTTCGCTGATCATATTGTACCCGGTACAACGGCAGAGATGGCCATCCATTGCCAGCTGGATCTCCTCTCTTGTTGGCTTGGGATTCTCATCTAATAGTGCCTTAGCTGCCATAATTTGTCCCGAGGTGCAAAATCCGCATTGAAAAGCCCAGTTGTCAATAAAAGCCTGCTGAATTGGATGCAATTCGGGACCATTTGCCAAGCCTTCAATAGTTAGGACCTCTTTCCCGTTTGCCTGCAGAGCGAATATGGAGCAGGATTTGACCACCCTTCCGTCAAGAATAACAGCACAAGCGCAACAAGAGCCGCTATCACAAGACCACTTAGTTCCCTTTAATCCTAACTCATCTCTCAAGACCTGAACCAAAAGAGTATTAGGTTCTACCCAGAGATCATAGGACTCTCCATTTACTACAAACTTCAACTCCTTCTTCATAGCTGACCCCCCTTATCTTAGTGAAATTAAGCCTTCTTAGCTCTTTCTAAGGCTTCGCCCCCTACTCGCTTTACCAAAACCCTTACCAAATTTCTTTTGTACTCCTCTGATGCTTCAACATCGGTAGTGGGGCTAGACTCCTCTGAAGCTACTTGGCCTGCCTCAGCAAGCAAATCATCGCTGATCCTTTTCCCTTTTAGTATCTCCTCAGCTTTTTTAGCTCTCATAGGCGCGGTTCCCACGGCACCGAGAGCTATCCTGGCATCGCTACATATCTCCTTCTTTTCATCAAGGGTAACTAAAACCCCAACCGATGCAAGAGCATAATCCCCTATTATCTGGCTAAATTTGGTGAACTTAACGCCAGTATTAGGTGGCAGGGTTGGCACCTGAATCTCAGTAAGCAACTCATCGTGGCGGAGCGCTGTCTCAAAATAGTCCAAAGTAAAATCTTCAGCATCTATGATTCTCTCTCCGCTTAAGCTGGTCATCTTTAGCTTTGCATTTAAGGCAATCAGTACTGGAGCTGGGTCTCCAGATGGATCACCATGGGAAACATTGCCACCTATGGTACCCCAGTTTCGGGTTTCCACCGAGGATACATTTTGCTCCATCTCAGCTAATACACTAAATCCATTTCGTATAACCGGCGATTTCTCGATAGCTCGATGAGTGGCTAGGGCTCCAATTTTTAAACCTTGTTTGCCATCTAATTTAATGTAATCTAGATCCGATATGCCTTTAATGTCAATTAGATATTTAGGTGTAAGCAACCTTTGCTTCATCAAGATGATTAAAGATTGTCCTCCAGCAATTATCTTACATTCTTCCTCATTATATTGAGAAAGCAACTTTAGAGCTTCCTCAACTGTGTTAGGGGTAAAGTACTCGAAATCAGAGATAACACTCTTCATTTCAGTTTGGACCTCCTTGAGCTTTATCGCTTAAATACCTCTTTATTCTCTCCTCAAAAACGGCAAAAAAAGCATCTAACATCTGCCGTGCACTTACTTTTATCTCAGAAACTGTCGTGCTGCCCTCACCTGCGAATCTTTTATTTAAAGCCTCAGTAAACTGATCCGCTACTTCCCTTGCCTGAGGTGGGCCCCATCATTTAGACAAGATAAGGGCTATATTGAGATTGGGCTGCGCTTTCCTCAAGGCATTCAACATCATAGATTATATCACTTTTTTCAAATATTTCAAAAAGTGCTAGAGCGCTCTGGCCGGAGTCTTTTGTAAACCGGCGCTAGTTGACCTAATAGGCCTCGCTTAACTTTTTACCACTAAAGCATCCAGTAGAGAAGATAGCCGGACACCATAAGCTGTAAATGATAGCGAGTTTATTGGTATGAGCAAAACTTCTATCAGCGGCTGTTGGCAGCAGGTAAACCCAAGAAGGTCGCCCTTACTGCTTGTATGCGTGTAGAAATAATTTGGCGACCCCGGGGGGATTCGAACCCCCGATCTCCACCGTGACAGGGTGGCATGTTAGACCGCTACACCACGGGGCCTCTGCTCTTGTGAAGTGGTCACGGGTCAGCTTTAGCCAATAGCCAAAGTCTATCAGGGGGTGTGCTATCGTGTCAAGCTGGTGGGGGGTATTCCAAGATGTTGTTTGCCTTTCTTTATGTGTGTTATAATGTCTCACCAAGTTGATAGAGGAGAATATGACAGCTCAAGAAGAGAAGAAGCTCCGTGATTACGAACTGGTGGTGATTATCAGCCCGGAGGTGGCCAGCGAGGCCGCCGATGGCATAATGGATGGCGTAAGTCGTTTTATTACTGACAATGGCGGCACTGTTTCTGCTGTTGAGCCTTGGGGCAAAAAAAAGCTAGCGTATCCGATAAAGCATTTTTTGGAGGGTAGCTATGTGTTGACTAGGTTCAAAATGCAGCCCAAGTTCACTAAACAGCTGGAAGCAAGCCTGCAGATTTCTGAGGATGTTCTGCGACATTTGTTAGTTAATCTTGAGTAGGAAGTCAGAGAGGGTTTGTTTTTGGCTGGTTTGGAGGAGGGCGGAAGGAGTTTGGAGCGATGTTGACTTTGAATAAAGTGATGATTATAGGAAATGTTGGCACTGACCCCGAGATGCGATTTACCCCTAACGGTAATCCGGTGACCTCGTTCCGCGTGGCTACTAACTGGGTCTATACCACCCCCGAAGGTGAGCGCAAGCAGGAGACGGAGTGGTTTACCGTGGTCGCCTGGAACAGGCTAGCCGAAAATTGCAATCAGTTTCTGGCTAAGGGCCAGCGTGTTTACGCTGAGGGCAGGCTGCGCACGCGTGCCTGGGAAGGTCAGGATGGACAGAGGCGCTCGCGAAGCGAAGTGATAGCTAACCGGGTGCTCTTTTTGGATAAGCAAGCATTAGCCCCTCTTCCCGTTGAGGGAACTGAGGAGGCTGCTCACGCCGAACCGGAACCGGAAGACATTACGTTTCCTGAAGAAAGCTAGAGTTCGGTAATTCTAAGTAGAAGGGTTTAGGTGATTTATTTATGGCTGGACAAAGTTCTGCCGAGCCAGAGGGAAGGAGACGAGGTAGGGGAAGGTATATACCCAGGCGCAAGCATTGCTCTTTCTGTATGGATAGCGTGGAGTTGATAGACTACAAAGAGCCGGTTAAGCTGCGCCGCTACATATCGGATAGGGGAAAGATTGAGCCCCGCCGTAAAACCGGTACCTGCGCCAGGCATCAGCGCGCCCTGGCGGAGGCGATAAAGAGGGCGAGATACCTGGCTCTGCTGCCGTATGTGCCCGAGCATATTCATAAAACTGGTGGCGTTGGTATACGCGATTAGTCTGGCGGCGGGGGAAAACTCATCCCCATAAAGTGCCCCCCAAACGAGGGGAGATGGTTTTTAGCGTTAAGCCCGACAGGATTCCCCTCGCATTGACACTCCAGAGATGGCAGAAGTATAATCATTTTAATCTAGCAGGGAGTTATTGTGCCCAAGAGGACTTATCAACCAAAGAGGATTCCCAGAAAACGTGAGCACGGCTTTCGGGCCAGAATGAGCACCCGAGGCGGGCGAGCTGTCTTGAAAGCAAGGCGACTAAAGGGACGGCAGCGATTGACCGTGGTGTAACCATGCGGGCAAGAGAATACCTTACTAAGTCAGAGCAGTATGCTGTGGTTTATGAGAAGGGTAGCTCGTGGGCGAACGGTAAGTTGGTGATGAAGGCGTTGCCTAATGGCCTTGCCTGGTCCCGGTATGGCTTTTCGGTGGGGCGGAGGGTAGGCGGGGCGGTGGTGAGAAACCGGGTGAAGCGCCGGCTACGGGAAGTCATGCGCTCGGCACCGCTAGAGCCGGGGTGGGATATTATCTTTATCGCCCGTCCTCCGGCCGCCGCTGCTGATTTCGCCGGCCTGGGGAAATCGGTTGGGGGTCTGCTGTCCCGGGCTAAATTATTAGTGAGGGAAAATGAAAAGGCTTGCCTTAGAGTTAATTAAACTTTACCAATCTACCCTGTCCCGGGTTATGCCGCCTAACTGCCGTTTTACCCCCTCCTGCTCTCAATATACCTACGAGGCTATCTCCAGGTTTGGCTTGTTTAAGGGGGTCTGGCTGGGGGCCAGGCGGATAGCCCGCTGCCACCCGTTTAATCCCGGCGGCTACGACCCGGTACCCTCATCATGGAGGATTATATAAGTGAGGATTAGAAATAACTCCTTACCGGTAGCTAAGCTCGTTCTGCTGGTTGCCTTGCTCCTGGTGGGGCTGACCGTTTTGGGCTGTGTTGGCGTTAAGAGTACCCCTGAGGGGGGTTCCGGGGGAACAGTAGCCGAGGGCACTCTGTTTTTGTCTCCGGTGGTAAAGCAGCCCGGTGGCTTTGGTTGTACTTCTCCGGCTGTGAACGGTAAGCTGGTGGCGTTGAGCGCCGCCGATGGCACCCGCTTCTGGGAGGTCACTCTGGAGGGCTCGAGGTCAAGCGGTGGTTTCGGCTGTTCGCAGTCAGCGTCCCCGGCGGCTATCTACGGCAGTCCGGCGGTGGCCGGAGAGCTGGTTTATGTTGGCGGCTACAACGGCAAGATTTATGCCATAAATGTATCTTCGGGGGCGTTAAGGTGGGTATATCCCCGTGAGGGCACCCTGGAACCGATTATTGGGGGCGTGATTGTCGCCTTGGACAGGGTCTATTTTGGCGATGCCGATGGCAATGTATACGCTCTGGATGCCGCCACCGGTGATGAGCAATGGGAGGTTACCCTGGGGGATAAAATCTGGGCAACCCCGGCCGTTAGCGGCGAGACGCTGTACATCGGTTGCTTTGATAAGAAGGTCTATGCCTTGAGCGCTATCGACGGCAGCCAGCAGTGGGAGTTTTTAACAGAGGGGGCTATCGGCTCTGCCCCTCTGGTCTATAGCGATATGGTTTACATCGGCTCCTTTGACCGCTATTTCTACGCTCTGGATGCGGCCAGCGGTAACTTAAAGTGGAAATTCTTGGCGGATAGATGGTTCTGGACGAAAGCGCTGGTTCATAACGGTACCATCTATGCCGGCTGTTTTGACGGCAAGGTTTATGCTCTGGGGGCGGAAAACGGGCAGGAGCTGGCTGCCCTGGACCTGGGTAGTGCGATTTATTCCTGGCCGGTTCTGCTTGACGATAAAGTTATCGTCGTCAATGGAGAGGGTGAGATATACGCCATAGATATGGCCAGTAATCAGGAAACGCTGTTAGCTGACATCGAAGAAGCGGTGTACGCTCCGCTTTCTGCCGGGGACGGCGTTATCTATGTTTACAGCCAGGAGCAAAACCTTTACGCCCTGGATGCCGATTCTGGGGCGAGGCTTTGGAATCTGACCATTAAGTAGTAAGCGAGGTCTGCTTTTAGTGGGTATCGGGGATATCTGGAATTTAATCGCCATGCAGCCAATGATAAACACCCTCATTGTGCTGACTAGTTATCTGTTCAACAACTTCGGGGTGGCGATTATTATACTGACCCTTATTGTTAACGGCGCGATGTTCCCCCTAACTCTGAAGCAGGTCCGCGCCTCCAAGGCGATGCAGGACCTCCAGCCCAAGATTGCCGAGCTTCAAAAGAAGTATGGCAAGGATAAGGAGAAGATAGCCAGGGAGCAGATGAAGCTCTTTAAGGAATCGGGGGTGAGCCCGGCCGGCTGCCTGCTACCCCTGGTAATCCAGATGCCCATCTGGATAGCCCTCTTCCAGTCAATAATGCGGGTTCTGGCGGTAATCCCGGAAAATCTGGTGGGGCTATCTGATTATCTTTATTCCTGGCCAATAGTATTTTCCACACTGCCGCTGGAGAATAATTTCCTCTGGTTGAACCTGGCTACCGGCGATATATTTCTGGCGTTGCTGGTGGGGGGAACGATGTGGGTGCAGCAGAAAATGGTGATGTCGCCAACCGCTGACCCCAAACAGAAATCGCAGTCCAGCATGATGCTGTGGATGATGCCCATCTTTTTTGCCTACCTCACTTTGTCATTCCCCAGCGGGCTGGCTCTTTTCTGGGTGACTTCAAATATCTTTAGAATCGGTATGCAGTATTTTATCGGGGGGTGGGGAGGCCTGGTTAAGTCGGAGACCAAGAAGCCGGCGGGCCCGGATAAAAAGTATAAGGAACGCATCGCCCAGGTAGAGGAGTTTCCTTCACTTGGTGCTGATATTGTCGTGCCGAGTTCGACACAGGAAGAAGGTTCGAGTGATGAAGAGTCTGGAGATAAGCGCCCCGACGGTGGAGGAGGCTATACAAAAAGCCTTAGAGCAGCTAGGCGTAGGCCGAGAAAAGGTCGAGGTCACCGTAGTAAAAGAGGGTAAGTCGGGCATTCTGGGGCTGGGGGCTGAGGAAGCAACGGTCAGGGTAAGGTCTTTGGTGATGGAGCCGGAGGAGAGAAGCAAAGTAGCTGAGGTAGCCAAGGAGGCTCTGGAGAGCCTTCTGGTTCGGCTGGGGGTGGAGGCATCGGCAGTGTCTGAAGCCGAACCTCCCTTTGAGCAGGGAACCGAGGTGTCTGAGGTCATCACTATTAACGTGACCGGTGACGACCTGGGTATCCTGATTGGGCGGCGGGGGCAGACTCTGGCGGCTCTACAGCATATGGTTAGGCTTATCGTGGCTCATCAGATGAAGGCTCGAGTGCCCATAGTTATTGATGTGGAAGGGTATAAACAACGGCGCTACAGCGCCTTGCAGGCTTTAGCCTGGCGGATGGCGGAGCAGGTGAAGGAGAGGGAAAAGCAGTTTGCCCTGGAGCCGATGCCGGCTTATGAGCGGCGTATTATCCACCTGACTCTGGCTGATGACCCCGATGTTACCACCGAAAGCACCGGCGTGGGTGAGGTTCGCAAGGTGGTTATTTTCCCCAAGGTGCCATAACCGGCTATCCGGTAAATAACCGGGAAAAGGAGATAGCGAATGGGGGAAAAAGGAGCCTCAGTGATTGATTGGGCAGGACTTACCCAGGAGATGGAGCTTTTGCTTCGCCTGAAGACAAGTCCCATTGCCTACAAGAGACTGGATAAGGTGGAGGAGCTGGAGAAAATACCGGAGGTGATGCGACTGAATCGCCAAGCCTCTTTTTGTCAGGTACCGGCGCTGGTCCGAAGAGCAGGCATGACGATAGGGGTGACCAGAGACGACTTCGGCGACCGTTGCGCTCGAATCAACGGTCTGGCGGCTACTACCGATAGACAGGTCGCCTGGGAGGCAGATTCCTTTGCCAATACTTGGTTTGCCGACGTGGAAGAAGCCAAAAAACAGATGGCGGAATATCCCTTAGTCCCTCCCGGGGAGGCTGTCGTGGTTGCCCCGCTGGCTGCCGGGAAATTTGAACCCGATGTTATCTTAATCTACGGTAACCCGGCGCAGATGATGTTGCTGATGAACGCGCTCCAGTTTAAAGACTACGAGCGTTTTCAGTTTTTCTTCATCGGTGAAGGGTCTTGCGCCGATGGCTTGGCTCAGTGTTATACTACCGGCAAGCCCGCCCTGGCTATTCCCTGTCTGGGGGAGAGGGCGTTCGGCGCCGTTACCGATGATGAGCTGGTTATGGCGCTACCACCGGCAATGATGGCGAAGGCCGTCGAAGGTTTGCAGGTGCTAAAAGAAAGAGGCATTGGCTACCCAATTATGTATCTTGGGCCTCTGTGCGATCCCTCTCCAGTGCTGACGCAGATATACCCCGAGTGGTGGAACCGTCGTTGACCCTGATATAAGCGGCTTGCCCATGGTGTTAGCCGTTGAGAACCAGGATTTGCCTTTCGGTTTATTTACTGGCGAGCCCGAATGAACGAATATGGGTAACGCCGACATGACTTGCCTCATAGTGGCCGGTTTTTTAGTAGAGGAGTTTTTGGATGTTCCAACCGGTAAATAGCAGGACGAATTTTCCACAGCTTGAAGAGAAGATATCCGTCTTGTGGAAGAGCAAGGACGTCTTTACGCGGAGTATAGAGGCCCGGCGGGACGGGCGCCGCTTTGTCCTGTACGAGGGGCCGCCGACGGCTAACGGCAGCCCCGGGATACATCATGTGCTGGCCCGGGTATTCAAGGATGTCATTCCCCGCTATAAGACGATGAAGGGCTACTATGCCCCCCGCATCGCTGGCTGGGATACCCACGGGCTGCCCGTAGAGCTTGAGGTGGAGAAGGCGCTCGGGCTTACCAGCAAAAAGGATATCGAGGACTTTGGCATCGATAAGTTTAACGCCCGCTGCCGAGAGAGCGTCTTTAGCTATCTTAAAGAATGGGAGGCGATAACCGAGCGCATCGCCTTCTGGGTTGACCTGGACAGCGCCTACGTCACCATGAACAACGACTACATCGAGACCGTCTGGTGGGCGATAAAGGAGATGTGGGATAAGGGTTTAATCTATCAGGGCTATAAGGTTACTCCCCACTGCCCCCGCTGCGGAACCTCGCTTTCCTCCCACGAGGTCGCCCTGGGCTATCAGGACGATACCGAAGACCCATCGGTTTACATAAAGTTCAGGATTGTTAAGGGGTTACCGGAGGGGTTATCTAAAGATAAGCCTGCTTATTTCTTAGCATGGACGACCACCCCCTGGACACTGCCGGGTAATACTGCCTTGGCGGTATCTCCTGATGCTGATTATGCCGTTTTAGAAGGTGAAGAGGATTACCTGGTCATGGCATCGGCACTGGTCGGGGTGGTGGGGCTTGATGGCTACAAGGTGAAAGAGAAGCTGGCGGGAGAAGATTTGGTTGGAGTGTATTATGAACCTCTATATAAGGCTGACATTTTCTCTGACAAGGGGGATAAGCCTGCTTATCGCGTTATTGCGGGTGATTTTGTCTCTATGGAAGAAGGTACCGGCATCGTTCACGTGGCGCCGGCTTATGGTGAGATAGACTTTGAGGTGGGAGAAAAAGAGAATCTACCTCTTGTTCACTCTGTGAATTTAGATGGTATGGTTAAGAAATTCCCAACTGGTTATACGCCTAGTGTCTATAAGCGTATGCTTAAAGAAGAAGCCTTGGCATTAGTATCGTCGGCGAAAGAATTGAAGTCTTTGCCGGGCGCCGGTAAATTCGTCAAAGACGCCGATAAAGATATCCTTGATGACCTTGAGTCACGGAACCTGCTCTTCCGCAGTGAGAAGATACGCCATACCTATCCCTTCTGCTGGCGCTGCGATACTCCGCTCCTCTACTACGCCAAGCAGACCTGGTATATCCGCACCACGGCGGTGAAGGCTGAGCTTATCGCCCGGAATGACGAGATAAACTGGTACCCGGAGCATATCAAGTACGGGCGCTTCGGCGACTGGCTGCAAAATAATGTTGACTGGGCTTTTTCCCGGGAGAGGTACTGGGGGACGCCGCTGCCGGTCTGGCGCTGTGAGTCCTGCGGCAACTACGAGTGCGTGGGCGGTATAAAGGAGCTGGAGGAAAAGCCGGGGTTCTCCGGGTTTAAAGAGCCTTTAGACCTGCATCGCCCCTTTGTTGATGAGCTGACCTTTGATTGCCCCAAGTGTAAAGGAAAGATGCGGCGGGTTGGTGAGGTAATCGACTGCTGGTTTGATTCCGGAGCCATGCCCATCGCCCAGCATCACTATCCCTACGAGAATGAAGGTATCTTCGAGGACGGGCGGTTCCCCGCCGATTATATCAGCGAGGCGGTTGACCAGACCCGCGGCTGGTTCTACAGCCTGCACGCCATAGCTACCCTGCTCTTTAACAAACGCTGTTTCAGCAATGTCATCTGCCTGGGGCACGTCCTTGACGCTAAAGGTGAGAAGATGAGCAAGGCTAAGGGGAATGTGGTTGAGCCCTGGGCGGTAATCAATAAGTACGGGGCTGACGCCCTGCGCTGGTATTTTTTCACCAGCACGGCGGCGGGTAATGTCTATCGCTTCGACGAGTCTATGGTGGCCGAGGTGAGCCGCCGCTTTCTATCCACCCTGTGGAATGTCTATTCCTTCTTTGTCACCTACGCCAACATCGACCGCTTCAACCCCGGTGGGAAAGAAGCTTCCGTGGAGTTATCGGAGCTTGACCGCTGGATTATCTCCGAGCTTAACCAGCTTATTGTTGATGTTGATAAGGGGCTGGACGGTTATAATCCCACCGAGGCGGGGAGGAGGATAGAGGGCTTTGTTGACGACCTGTCTAACTGGTACGTGCGCCGCAGCCGGCGGCGTTTCTGGAAGAGCGAGAGCGACGCCGATAAGCTGGCGGCTTACGGCACGCTGTATGAATGCCTTGCCACACTGTCTAAATTGCTGGCGCCGCTGGCCCCCTTCCTGGCTGAGGAGATGCATCAGAACCTGGTATGTTCGGTCTTTAGCGGGGCACCGGATAGCGTGCACCTGGCCGATTTCCCCGTCGCCGATGAGACTGGGATTAATAAACAGCTTGGTGACGATGTACGGCTGGCGATGAAGGTATCGAGCCTGGGACGGGCAGCCCGGAGCCAGGCCGGTATCAAGGTGCGTCAGCCAATAGCTGAAGTGGTTGTATGGATACCCGGAAGTAGGCAGGAAGAAAGCCTTGAGCGGTTTAAATCCCAGATATTGGAAGAGCTCAACGCCAAAGACCTGAAATTTGGGTACGATTACAAGTTTGAACGTGTAGCAGAATTAGACGGGCATGGCTATGCAGTTGCCGGGGTGGAAGGCGAAGTTGACCCTAAAAAGGGTGTTTGGCTTCGTACCGGCCCCTTAGTCGCAGTCTCAACCGAGATTTCCGATGAGCTTCTGGCCGAGGGGGTGGCGCGGGAGGTCGTAAGAAGGTTACAGACCATGCGCCGCTCCGCCGGCTTTGATATCGCCGACCATATTACTACCTATTACCAGGGGGAGGCTTACATCGGGCAGGTGATGGCCGATTTTGCCGACTATATCAAGCAGGAGACGCTTTCCCGCGAGCTAGTTGAGGGGGTTCCCCAAGAAGGCGTTTTTACCGAAAGCCACAAGCTGAGCGGCTATGAAATATCACTGGGGGTTAAGCGGCTAGCTTAAGAGGGCGGGCTTTCCGCCAGGGTGGCTAGAGTGGTATTTTGGGTATCGCCCCGCCAGAAGGTTATTTCTACGCTCTGTCCGATTTCACTTGAGTGTATCGCCTGGATTAAATCATCGGCGCTGGCTATTTCTTCGCCCTCAAAGCCGGTAATGACATCGCCGGCTTCAATTCCGGCTTCGGCGGCGGGGCTGGGAACAGCCACCTCGGTGATGAGCGCCCCTTTATCTACCGCTAGGTCATATGTTAATACGGCGTACTCGTCCACGGTATAAAGCCCCACCCCCAGCCAGGGGCGAATCACGTAGCCTTGTTGCACCAGTTGCTGGATAATCGGCTTGGCCGTGTTGCTGCTTATGGCGTAGCCCATACCCTCTACCCCCACCTGGGCAATCTTTATGCTGTTGATGCCGATTACCTCGCCGGCTATGTTGACCAGCGGTCCGCCGCTGTTGCCCGGGTTGATGGCGGCATCGGTCTGGATGAGGTCTTCCTGGGTTTGCCCCGCTGATACGGATAGAGAAACGCCTTGGGCGCTGACAATACCCTTGGTGGCGCTTATTCCCAGGCCCAGTGAATTGCCGATAGCCACCACCCAGTCACCCACCCGCAGTATAGACGAATCGCCTACCCTGGCCGCTGGCAGGTTACCGGCATCGACCTTGACTATAGCCAGGTCGCTCAAGCTATCGGTGCGCACCGTTTCGGCAGGGAAAGTCCTGCCGTCAGCCAGGGTTACGGTGACGCTGTCAGCCCCTTCTACCACGTGGTTGTTGGTCACGATAAGCCCGTCTTCGTCTATAATCCACCCCGACCCGGCCCCCTGCTGGGTAAACGGGCGGTTGAAAATATCATAGCTGACATACTCGGTATTGATGGCTACTACTGAAGGCCTGACCAGAGCCACCACATCGGCAATAGAGGGTAATGCCTGGTCCTGGCCGTCAGCCGATGGCGGCATCCATTCGGGGTCGATGGGGGTAACGCTGGTGGTGGCGGGTGGTGTGGTGGTGGTTGGGATGTTATCTAAAGTCGGCAGCGGGCAGCCGCTGCTGATAAAAAGACAGACAATTATTACCAGGCAGGCTAGTAGATATTTTAGGTTTAGCTTTTTCATGGTAATTATATTTTAGCACGAGTAGTAGAATTTGGGCAAAGGGCTTTTGGCGCTATCAGTTTGCTTTTAAAAGCTGGCAAAATCTGCTACACTACAGGTTAATTCCCAAATCCCGTTTTTGCCTTTAGCGATAGCGCTGTAGCGTAAGTTATTGAATTGTAATGGAGGAAGCTTAAGTAATGAATTTGAAGCTGATGTTAGATGAAGCGGTGAAAAAGTATGGAAAGAAGACGGCGGTGGCTATGGGTGATAGCCGTTTATCCTATCTACAGCTGGACGAAGCCTCCAATAAGCTGGCTAATGCCTTAATCGGGATGGGGGTGGGCAGGGGTGACCGGGTGGCCATGCTGCTGTCCAATAGCCCGGAGTTTGCCGCTACCTATTTTGGCGTGGTCAAGATTGGCGGTATTGCCGTTCCTCTGGATACCAAGTATAAATTTGCTGAGTTAGCCTCTTTATTTGATGATTGCCAGCCCAAAGTTCTGGTGGCGGAAAGCCCGCTTTTAAAGCCCATCGCCGGGTCACTGCCGGACTTTAAGTCCATCACCCAGGTTATAGAGGTGGGCGCTGAGGGCGAAGGGCAGTTTATTAGCTATGGGCAGATTATGGCTACCGGTTCGGCAGAGCCGGTGGCGGTAGAGTTAGACCCCGATGATATTGCCCATATCGCTTATACTTCGGGGCCCAGCTTTAATCCCAGAGGGGTGGTGATGTCCCACCAGGCTCTGGTCAGTGAGGCAGCCATATCGGGCGACGGCTTCCAGCAGACCGATAAAGATATAGTGGTCTTGTTTGCGCTTCCCATGCATCATGCCTTTGGCCTGGTGGTAGTATTATTGACGGCTATTGCCAAGGGCAGCACCGTGGTGATACTGCCCGGTCTATCCATCAGCAACCTTATGGAGGTTATCGAAAAGGAGAAGGCGACCATTTTTATGGCTGTACCATTTGTCCATACTTTAATAGTAAATGCTATTGAAGCCGAGGGCGTAAAGCATGACCTGGGTTCTATCCGTCTGTGGGGTACGGCGGGGGCGGCTATGCCAGCCAATATTTCGCGAAAAATCGGGCAGCATCTGGACTTTACCGCAGTTGATTTCTGGGGCATGACCGAATCGGCGGCTCATGTTACCTGTCAGTCTCCTGGGGGTGGGGGAAAACCGGGCTCGGTGGGGAAGGCTTTGCCCGGGTGGGAACTGAAGATAGTGGATGATTACGGGCGGGAACTGCCGCTAAACCAGCCGGGCGAGATAATCGTCAGGGGTCCGATAATGAAGGGATATTATAATAACCCTAAGGCGACGGCCAGGGCAATAAAGGGTGGCTGGCTTTATACCGGTGATATCGGCAAGGTTGATGAGGAGGGGTGGCTGTTTCTATCGGCAGGACGGAAGAAGGATGTGATTATCGCCAAGGGACAGAATATCTACCCCGGCGATATTGAGAAGGTACTGGCCGGACACCCCAAGGTGGCTGAGGTGGGGGTGGTGGCTATACGTGATGAGGTGCGGGGGGAGACACCCCGGGCTATCATCAGGTTGAAGCCGGGTGAGGTGGCTACCGAGCAGGAGATAAAGAAGTTTTGCCTGGAGCATCTGGCTAATTACAAGGTACCCAGAGAGATTGCTTTCACCGATTCCTTGCCTGAGACGTAATTAGAGCTTTAAGCCGTTTCGAGTTGTAGTTCATCTTTGGAGAGAGGCTATTGAAGAGAAGAGTAGTGGTAACCGGGTTGGGCGCCATAACCCCTCTGGGGGTGGGGGTGGAGGAGAGCTGGCAGTCTTTGTGCCAGGGAAAATCGGGGGTGGGGGTGGTTACCAACTTTGACGCCAGCAGTTTCCGGACCCGGATTGCCGCTGAGGTAAAGGGGTTTAATCCACTGGATTTCATCGACCGGAAGCTGGTAAGGCGGGGAGACCGCTTTATCCATTTTGCCCTGGCGGCTACCCGAATGGCGCTTGAGGATTCCGGTCTGGTTATTAATGCCAGTAACAGTGAGCGGGTTGGGGTTTCGGTGGGGACGGCTATGGGGGGTATAGAAAGCATAGAGAAGAACCACGAGCTGCTGATTAAGGGCGAACGCCAGAAGATTTCCCCCTTCTTTGTTCCCAGTTTCTTGTGCAATATGGCTACGGGACAGGTGGCTATTGAGTTCGGCGCCAGGGGAGCCAATATGTGTTCGGTGACCGCCTGTGCTTCGGGGACGCATGCCATTGGCGATGCCTGTCGGGCTATCCAGTGGGGAGATGTTGATGCCATGATTGCCGGCGGGGCTGAAGCGGCCATCAGGCCCCTGGTCTTTGCCGGGCTGGAGCCGGTGAAGGTGATGACGGCTAGAAACGAGGCGCCGGAGAAAGCCAGCCGCCCCTTTGATGCCGGGCGTGATGGCTTTGTTATCGGGGAGGGGGCGGGGGTCGTCATTCTGGAGGAACTGGAGTTTGCCCGCAGCCGGGGAGCCAGGATTTACGGCGAGATACTGGGCTACGGCTTTAATAGCGATGCCTATCATATAACTGCCCCCGACCCTGATGGCGTGGGCGCGGCCAGTTGTATGAGACTGGCGCTTGATGACGCCGGTATTTCCGGTGATAAAATTGATTATATTAACGCCCACGGCACGTCAACCGTGCTCAATGACCTCTCCGAGACGCGGGCGATAAAGAGTGTCTTCGGGGAGCGGAGCTACCGCCTACCCATTAGTAGCAATAAATCGATGGTGGGTCATATGTGGGCTGGAGCCGGGGTGGTGGAGGCAATATTCAGCCTGCTGACGATTACTCAGGGCATAATTCCACCCACCATTAACTATGAAACCCCCGACCCGGAGTGCGACCTCGACTATGTGCCCAATGTAGCCAGGGAAGCCGAGGTAAATATAGCTCTATCTAATTCTTTCGGCTTTGGTAGCACTAATGCCAGCATCGTCTTCGGTAGGTTTTCCGCCTAACCTCCCCCCTATTTTGAAGTGTCGTCTGTTTACCCAACCACCCGCCCTCATAGGCTGCGCCTCTAACACTTTCTCTGCCCCTCCCCCTCCGTAAGAAAGAATTGATAGAAGTATTACTTCTGTAGGGTGGGAGGGTGGGAAGTATGACCAACATTAAAAAAATATCCCGCCCTTTTATCCAATTTTCCCTATTGCCAACAACAGGGGTATATGCTATTGTGCATAGTAACACTAGGTGTTTTGATAAGCGAGGTATTTAGATGGCAAAAAAGAATGAATTAATCAAAGGCAGTATCGATTCCCTGCTTCTCTGCGTAATAGTTCAGCAACCTATATATGGTTACCAGATTATCAAGGAGCTGGATAGCAGGAGCCAGGGCTATTTTAAGTTTAAAGAGGGCACTCTTTACCCGGCCCTTCATCGTTTGGAGAGAGCGGGCTTAATCAGGGGCGAATGGCAGACGCTACCCAACGGGCGGCAGAGACGATATTACCACATCACGGAGAAGGGGCTGTATACGCTGGCTGCCAAGAGGGGCCAGTGGCTGGATTTCCTGACGGCTATGAATCTAATTATCCAACCGGTGGGCAAATAATTTGAGGTGGGGAAATGCTGACTGTTCTCAGTAACTATATAGATAGTATAAAAGACAATCTGAGGCTTGACCACTCCTCGGAGAAAGAGGTCATCCAGGAGCTGGAGACGCATATCGAGGATGAGGTCGAGGAGCTGCGGGAATCGGGGCTATCGGAGGAGGAGGCGGCTGATACCTGCTTGACTCTTCTGGGTTCGGCTAAGATGGTAGCCCGCCAGATATACGAGGCTCATAGCCAGGGTAGCTGGACTCAGGCTTTGCTGGCGGCTACGCCCCATATACTTTTTGGTCTCTTATTTGCCCTTAACTGGTGGCAGGGCGTCGGCTGGCTTTTGGGTATGCTGGTGCTGATTCTCATTATGGCCGTCTACGGCTGGTGGCGGGGCAAGCCGGCCTGGCTTTTCCCCTGGCTGGGTTACTCTTTACTGCCGGTGGTGGCGGCGGCTCTGCTGCTGCTCTATCTGCCCAAGAGCTGGTCTTGGGTAGCTATACTCGTTTATCTCCCCATGGCGTTATGGCTGTTATACTCCATCACCGTTCAAACTATAAAGAGGGACTGGTTATATACCTCGCTGATGCTGTTGCCGTTGCCTGCCATTTTCGGTTGGTTCGTAGCCATTGAGCCGGTGAATCAACTCCCCGAGGACTGGCTCCAGCGCATGCAGGATTTTGCCCCCTGGATTGGGTTGACCTTCCTCGCTTTAGGGGTAACTGTAGCTACATTTATTCGGGTAAGAAGGCGCTGGTTAAGGGTTTCGGTGCTGGTGGTATCGGGAATGATAACTTTAACCATGGTCGCCTATTGTGCTGAGGGCAGGCTCAGTATACCTGCCTTTCTGATTCTCATGGTGGTAATGCTGCTGGTCCTGCTCAGCCCGGCGCTGGTGGAACGAACCCTGAGACATTCCGGGTAACAATCAATCCAGGGATTAGGCTGCTATCCAAGCAGGGGGGCTATAATTGCAGAAGGTAGCCATCGTTACCGATAGCGTTGCCTGTCTCCCCAGGGAGCTGGTGGAGCAGCACGGTATTAAGATTGTCCCGGTTAACTTTTACTTTGGTGATACCATCTATAGGGATTGGGTGGATATAACTCCCACTGAAGCCTACGAGCTGTTCTTAAAGGACCCCACCGCTTACAAGACCGCCGGTGTCAACCCGGCGGATTGCCTCGAAACCTACCGCCAGGCAAGCAACCATTCCAGCGGTATACTCTGTGTTACCATCTCCTCCAAGCTAAGTGTGGTCTACGATGCTGCTCTGGAAGCTAAAGAATACGCCAGGGAGGAGCTTCCTCGAACCTCCGTCGAGGTAGTGGACTCCCGGACGGCTACCGCTGCTGAGGGTTTTGTTGCCCTGGCGGCAGCGCGGGTGGCGGAGGCAGGAAAGAGCCTGGCTGAGGTGGTTAAAGTGGCTGAGGAGGTAAGAGAAAAGGTCTTTGTGGTGGCGCTTTTGGATACCATCCGCTATGTTTACCGCTCCGGGCGCATACCCGAGATAGCCGCCAAGGCTGGTTCTATGCTTAATATCAAACCGGTGCTGACTATTTCTGCGGGAGCGGTGCGCTTTAGAGGTGCCGTCAGAAACCGGGAGCATGGCATAGAGCGGGTACTTAAGATAGCCAGAGATAAGCTGGGGGATAAACCGGTTCATATGGCGGTAATGCATGCCTATGCGCCGGATGATGCCGAGCAGCTGAAGGAGCGGGTATCTGCTGAATTTAACTGTGTTGAGCTCTGGATTACCGAGTTTAGCCCGGTGATGGGCTATGCCTGTGGTACCGGTACCCTGGGAATTGCTTTTTACCCTGAAGATTAAGGAGGCATTTATATGGTGGATAAGGTAGCCATTGTTGCCGATAGCACATCCTGCCTCACCAGGGAGCTGGTGGAGCAGTATGGCATTACCATTGCCCCTATCCCCATTTCCTTTCAGGGAAAGATATACCGGGACTGGGTGGATATAACCCCGACCGAGGCTTACGAGCTTTTTCTAAAAGACCCTGAGTCCTTTAAGACAGCCGGCGCCTCACCCGGCATTTTCCTGGAAGCCTACCGCGAAGCGAGTAAGCGGGCTAAAGATATCCTTTGCCTTACCCTATCAGCCAAGCTTAGCGGGGCATATGATGCGGCCAGGCAGGCTATAGAGGAGGCCAGGAAAGAGCTCCCCCGGATATCCGTAGAGGTGGTGGATTCTAAGACGGTTACCGCCTCTGAAGGGTTCGTTGCCCTGGCGGCGGCGCGGGCGGCTGAGGCGGGTAAAAGCCTGGCCGAGGTGGTTAAAGCCGCCGAGGAGATGAGGGATAAGGTTGCCTTCCTGGTCCTTTTAGACACCATCCGTCATGTTTACCGCACCGGGCGCATACCCAAGATAGCTGCCATGGCCGGGTCTGTGCTCAGTATTAAACCGATACTTACCAGCTCCGGGGGACTGATTCGGTTTGCCGGGGCGGTAAGAAGCCGGGCGCATGGCATAGATAAGATGCTCAAGATGATGAGGGACAGGGTGGGGCAGAGTCTGGCCCATGTGGCGGTGATGCATGCCTTCGCCCCGGAAGAAGCCGAGGAACTGAAGGATAGAATAGCCTCTGAGTTCGATTGCGCCGAGCTCTGGCTTACCGAGTTGAGCCCGGTGATGGGCTATGCCACCGGCACCGGAACTCTGGGGCTGGCTTTTTACAGGGAGGATTAAGTGTTATACGGAATTATAGCGGTGGTTCTGGGCTATCTGCTCGGCTCCATTCCGACGGCTTATATCGTCACCCGCTTAGCCAGGGGCAGTGATGTCCGCCAGCTGGGTGGGGGTAATGTGGGTGGCTTGAATGTCTACCGGGAGGTGGGCTTTTTGCCGGCGGTGGTGGTGGCTATAGTTGACCTGGGTAAGGGGGCCGCCGCCGTAGCCATATCCTACTGGCTTCTGGATTTATCTGTGCCCTTCGTCCTGGCGGCGGCGCTGGCGGTGGTGGTGGGGCATAACTGGATGGTCTTCTTAAAGTTCAGCGGTGGTAAGGGTATGGGCCCGGCTATAGGCGGCCTGTTTGTCCTGCTGCCCCTTTACGGCTATCCGCTGGGGTTAGCCTTTTTCTTCGCTGTAGTCTTTATCTTATTTATAATTACCCGTAATGTCGCCCTGTCTCTGGGGGCGGGGCTTTTATCACTGCCCTTTATTGCTTGGCTGGGCATGCAGTCTATACCTGAGCAAACCGAGTTTATCATCTTTAGTGTTGTGCTGGGCTTGGTAATTCTGGCTAAGTTTATCCCCACCGCTGTAGCGGCCGCGGCCAGAACGCGGGGTGTTAAGGGTTTTATCTTTGACCGCGGGCGGAGAGATACAAAACAGTAGGCTGTCTAGTCAAACGGCGGCAAACATTCTATAATGGGGGACGTGGAGGACAGCAGGCTTCTTTCTGATGTGCAGCGGCTGCCGTAGGCTGGTTGGTAGACTCCACTCTATTGTTCTGGAGAGTGATGCCCTGCGCAAGGAGCTTTTCCCGCAGCTACTATGCGGTGGATACCTCCAGAGATATTACGCCGGTGCTGGACAAGGTGGTGCGTGCGGCGGAACACTAATTTATAAAACGAAACAGGGGGTTATGGGAACATGGAAGAAGAGATGAAGAAAATGAAGAGTCTATTGGAAAAGTTAGCTAATGCTCATGGCATTTCCGGATACGAGGGAAATGTCAGAGACATTATCAAGAAGGAGGTTAAGCCGTATGTAGACGAGGTTAGAGTTGATAAATTCGGCAATTTAATCGCCATCAAGAAGGGGAAGTCCCCATCGGTTATGATAGCCGCCCATATGGATGAGATAGGGCTGATGGCAAAATATATCGATGACGAGGGCTTTATTCGGTTTGCCAAAGTAGGCGGTTGGTTTGACCAGACACTGGTTAACCAGCGGGTGTTGTTGCACACCAAAAAGGGGACAGTGGCCGGAGTTATCGGCTCTAAGCCGGTGCATGTTATGGAGCAAGAAGAAAAGAAGAAGGCGATAGAGGCCAAGGATATGTTCATTGATGTTGGTGCTTTATCAAGGGACGACGCTATGGCGATGGGCATTGAGCCTGGAGTGCCGGTATCAATGGATCGGAAAATGGTGGCTCTGGCCAATGACAATATCACCGGTAAGGCTTTTGATGACCGCGCCGGCGATGTGGTGCTGATTACCGCCCTAGAGAGAATCGCCGGGATGAGCTTAAAGCCTACGGTAATGGCTGTGTTCACCGTTCAGGAGGAGGTGGGTTTAAAGGGGGCTAAGACATCTGCTTTCGGCTTAAATCCCGATGTTGCCGTTGCTATTGATACCTGCATACCGGGGGACCACCCAGGCATAAAGAAGACCGACTCCGCCGTTCAGGTCGGCCAGGGGCCGGCGATTACGGTGATGGATGCCGGCGGCAGGGGGGTGATTACCCCCCCGAAGGTGCTGGAATGGCTGCGGGAAACGGCCGAAGCCAAGGGTATTCCATATCAGATGGATGTGACCGAGGGGGGCACCACCGATGCCACTGCCATCAGTCTGACCCGTGAAGGCATTCCCTCGGGGGTGATTAGTGTAGCCTCGAGGTATATCCACACGCCGGTGGAGGTATTGAGCCTGAAAGACCTGGCCCAGACCACCGACCTGGTGGTGGAGGCAATTAAGTCGGTGGGTGGTTACTTTTAGAGGGCTTAATCATGAAGGTTAAGTATTTAGGTCATGCTGCCTTTATTATTACCTCAAGAACGGGGTTGAAGATAATCACCGACCCCTATGCTACTGAGCCTGGTTTTTTAGACTACGGTGAGATAAACGAATCGGCCGATATTGTTACCGTCAGTCATGGTCATCACGACCATAACAATGTGGCCGCGGTGAAAGGTAGTCCTGAGGTGGTTAGCCGGGCGGGCAGGTCAGTAGTTAAGGGGATAGAGTTTAAGGGCATTGCCAGCTATCATGACGAGGCTGGGGGGAGTTTGCGGGGCGGTAACATTATCTTCTGCTTTGAGCTGGACGGGGTAACTGTCTGTCACCTTGGTGACCTGGGTCACCGGCTGGACGATGAGCAGCTAAAAGAGATAGGCAGTGTCGATGTATTGCTCATCCCGGTGGGTGGTAACTATACTATTGATGCTAAAGTTGCCGCCGAGGTTTGTGACCAGTTAAAGCCGAGAGTAGTTATCCCCATGCACTATAAGACGGAGAAGGGCATCCCGGGTATTGCGGGGGTGGAGGGGTTCTTAAGCGGCAAAGCCAACGTCAGCCGGCCGGACTTAAGCCAGGTGGAATTTAAGCCGGGGGAACTACCTGCCACCGGTCAGATTACAGTGCTGAAACCGGCCTTATAGCTACAAAGTTGTTGACGATAATGTTATAATAATGTGTAGGGGTGAGGCTAGAGGGGATCGAGAATTATACTTTGGATATAACTTGTATTGTTCTTGCTGGTGGCAAGGGTTTGCGTTTGGGGCGGGATAAAGTTCAGGAGACTGTTGGCAACAGCAATTTGCTCCAGCGGGCGTTATCTCAGCTTACTCCCTTTAACGGCGATATCATCATAGTTACGGCTGGTGCAAAGTCCATTCCTCAGGTTAACGGCTATCAGGGGTTTAGAATAGTAACTGATATCTATCCCGGTAAGGGTGCCCTGGGTGGTATCTATACCGGGCTGGCAGAGTCAAACTCAGCGTATAACCTTGTTGTCGCCTGTGATATGCCCTTCCTTAACCAAGCCCTGCTGCGTTATATGATGGAGCTTTCGGCTGGTTTTGACCTGGTGGTTCCCCGCCTGGGCGAGCTGGTGGAGCCGCTCCACGCTGTTTATGCCAGGGGCTGCCTGGCTCCTATAGAAAGGCTGATAAAGCGAGGAAATCTGGAGGTAAGGGCGCTGTTTGACCTGGTTAAAGTCAGGTATGTGGAGGCTAGCGAGATTGACCGGTTCGACCCGCAGCACCTTAGCTTTTTTAATGTCAATACTGAGGCTGATCTGGAGAAAGCGCGTCAAATGGCATTGGGGGGTGTAAAGCCATGATTAGCGTTGACCAGGCTCTGGGGAAGGTTCTGGAGCATGTTGATATTCTTGATTCGGAAGAAAGCCCGATTCTGAACTGTCTGGGGCAGGTTCTGGCTGAGGATGTATTTTCGGCCATTAATATACCTCCGCTGGATAATTCGGCTATGGATGGCTACGCCGTCAGGGCGGCTGATAGCCGCGGTGCCAGCCAAAAGTCGCCACGTATTCTGCGCGTTATTGATACCGTTGGCGCCGGGGCTGTTTCCCGCTCCGAGGTAGCGCCGGGCACGGCTGTCCGTATTATGACCGGGGCGCCGATACCTGGTGGCGCCGATAGCGTGGTCCGGTTTGAGGATACCGATGAGTCAGAGCGCCAGGGGGTTCCAGCTGAGATAGGCGTCCTGATTGAGGTGGCGCCCGGGGCTGAAATCCGGCGGGCGGGGGAGGATATCGCCGTTGGGTCACTGGTGCTTAAGCAGGGGACAAGGCTCAGGGCGTCAGAAATCGGTGTGCTGGCGTCACTGGGTTGTGGCAAAGCTAAGGTTATCCGCCGTCCGGTGGTGGCTATTTTATCCACCGGTGATGAGATAGAGGACATCGCTAAACCGCTTTCTCAGGGCAAGATATATAACAGCAATAGCTATAGCCTGGCGGCTCTGGTCCGGCACTACGGCGCTGTTCCCGAGATGCTGGGTATAGCCTCGGATAACGAGGGTTCGCTGATGGATAAGCTTGGCCCCGGGTGGGACGCTGACATGGTGATAACCTCCGGCGGCGTTTCGCTGGGCGATTACGATGTGGTCAGGAAGGTTCTGGAGAAAGAGGGTGAGATTGTCTTCTGGCGGGTGCGGGAAAAGCCGGGAAAGCCGCTGGTCTTCGGTTTGCTTAAGGGGCGGAGTAAAGCAGGCGGGGCTAAAAATATACCCTTCTTTGGCCTGGCCGGTAATCCGGTTAGCTCTATGGTTAACTTTGAGCTTTTTGCCCGTCCGGCGATACTTAAGATGATGGGCCGGAAACATCTGACCAAGCCCACGGTGCGGGCGGTGGTGGAGGATATCATTGAAAATACCGACGGGCGCCGTGTCTTTACCAGGGTCTTTGTGGAGAAGCGCGGCGACGGCTACTTTGCCCGGCTTACCGGTCCGCAGGGGTCGGGGATTCTGACCTCAATGGCTCTGGCTAATGGCTTAGCTATTGTCCCTGAGGATGAGCCTGGGGTGAAGCCGGGAGATGTGGTTGATGTGATGATGCTGGACTGGGGTGAAGAGGTCGAGTGAGCGGTTTTAGGAGACGGCTTTGATATTTGATGCTAAGGGGTTTGTCTTTGAGCCACCGACGGTGATATCCCGGGCGCGGCGGGTTTTAATTAAGCCCAGCGCCGCTTACCCGGTGCCGTATCCGGTGACTACCAGCCGGAATATGCTATCGGTGATAATAGAGGGCATCCGGCGGATTAGTGATGCCGATATTCTGCTCCTGGCGGGCACGTCGGGAGGGGAGCCCATCTTTCCCGTATACCAGGCCTTGGGCTACGATTTCCCCCGCGTGCTGACGCTGGATGTGGAGGATTGTGTCTGGGTAGAGGTAGATAACCCGCTACCCAAGCCCCTGGTTGTGCCTACCTTCTGGGTGCCTAATGTTATTTTATCCTGCGATTATCTGATAACGGTGGCGCCGTTAAAGGTGATTAAGGGTAAGAGTAATTTGAGCATAATGAACCTGCTTTCCGTGCTGCCCAGCAGCAAGTACGGGAAGGGGGCGCCGCGGGGCTGGAGGTCTTTATATAGTCTGGGGATTGATAAGGTAATAGCTGACCTCTACTTTACCCTCCCCTTTGATCTGGGGATTATCGAAGCCAGCCAGAAGTTCACCGCAAAGGATGGCCCTACCAAGGGAGAGGTCGAGGATTTTGGCAAGGTTTTTGTCGGTGAGCCCTATGAGGTAGATAGCGAGGCCTCAAGGGAGATGGGGCTTAAATCCGGTTACCTTGATTTGATTAAGGAAGCCAGGGTAGGGCTGGAAAGCTAGCTATAGTCCGGTTCTCTAGTACCTTATGCTGAACCCGGAGTAATTCCCGCTGTACTCTGCCCAGTTGGTAACCACCCTTTCCACCCTGGCGGCCGGCGGTCCCACCTTAAGGCGACTGACCAGCTCTTCCAGTTTACTCTTTTCTCCCTCGGCGATAACCTCAACCGCTTCCCCACCGGGCAGATTTCTCGCGTAGCCGGCCAGTCCCAGTGCTTTAGCTTGTTGGGAGACAAAGGCACGGAAGAAGACACCCTGAACAGAGCCGTATACTGTTACCTGAAGCGAGGCTAAATCGCTGCTACCCATCGTCTTATCCTAGAGATGAACCTCAGATGGCAAGCCGCTATTCCTCCTCCTCCTCTTCCGGTTTCCGTTTTTTCCTTTTTTTAACTACTTCCACCGTTACCGGAGGCGGCAAGATAGTGGTGGTGACGGCTTTTTTGCTATCCTTTTTGGATTTCTTCGTTTCTCTGTGTCGGTAATCTCGCCTTCCCATAGTAGCACCTCTATTTGAGCATGATAACCGGTGGCACGGCTAGTTAAAGTTTAGCAAAGAGGAGTTATGGTGTAAAGTCGGTTGGAAGCTGGTCTAACGCAGCGCGGGCAGCTTCTATTTCGGCCAATTTTTTGCTTTTGCCCGACCCCCTACCCAAAACGGTATCGCCCACCCTTACTTCGACGGAGAACCTTCGGTCGTGGTCCGGTCCCACCGCTTCTAAAACCTGGTAGGTAGGCGTTTGCTGGTGTCTGGCCTGGATAAGCTCCTGCAGTTGTGATTTATAATCGGGCTCTATGCCCTGGCTCAGCGCTTTTTTTAGCTCTTTAGCCATTAGTCTGAGGATAAAATCCCTGGTCGCATTAAAGCTATGGTCGAGGAAAATGGCGGCTATTACTGCTTCCATAGCTCCGGCCAGATTAGCCGGCTTACGCCGCCCCCCGCTCGCCTCCTCTCCCTTTCCCAGATAGAGGTAATCACCCAGACTAATAGCCTTTGCCAGGCGGGAAAGGGCATCGCCGCGCACTAGCGAGGAGCGGAGTTCGGTCATCTCGCCTTCAGCGGACTGGGGAAGGCGCTGGTATAGCTCCCCGGCAATGATAAAGCCCAGGACAGCATCGCCCAGAAACTCGAGCCTTTCGTTGGAGGTGGCGATACCTGGACTCTCATTGATGTAGGAGCTGTGTACCAGGGCTTGTTCCAGGAGGGAGGGGTCTTTAAACTGGAGCCCGAGTGTATTTTGCAGTGCAGCTAAATCAGTCATGGCTCTGTTTCCTTCTAATAGTTCAGCATAAGGGGTTGGCTCTGCGGTGTCAACTGTTTTTGTATTGCCCTCCAATCTGACCCTATGCTATAATTTACCTGTGCTGGGGAATCGTCTAGTGGTAGGACGGCGGACTCTGAATCCGTAAGGGAAGGTTCGAATCCTTCTTCCCCAGCCACTAAAGACTCATATCGAACCGCTGAATTCTCACTTCCCTCATTGAATTCGGAGGGATTCTTCTTGCAGAATATGCCGAAGGGCGGATTGAGTTCATAACTAGAGATTTTACCCTGGCTCAC
>Ga0315547_1000325_pt1 | contig 50167 bp, 60 predicted proteins | sample SalMarSW160240MG_2_FD_202542 | JGI IMG/M metagenome (GOLD analysis project Ga0315547, IMG submission 202542) | Salt marsh sediment microbial communities from the Plum Island Ecosystem LTER, Massachusetts, United States - Salt Marsh Sediment SW1601-240 ...
TTTCAATGATAACATAGTCGTATTTCCGTGAAATAAACCAGTCAACAGTCAGAGGTGAAAGGACAATTTCAGCATTGTTATCACTGACTGAACTTACAGAAACATATTCTGACAAATCATTAATTTCCGCTGTTCCTGTACAGGATACTTTTACCCTGGCCTGACCGAACCTGATTATTTCTTCACCAAGAAGGCTGTCTTTACTTTTTTCCTGGGCTCCGGAATCCGGGAGAGCCAGTGAAAAAAGAATCATTATCAGAAGCCATCTGGTCGTCATCACTGATATTATACATTGAACCGTATAAACAGTATATCACCATCGTCGACGATATAATTTCTTCCTTCAACATGAAACTTGCCGGCCTCTTTACATGCATGCTCGGAACCCAGGGTAATAAAGTCATCATATTTCATCACTTCAGCTTTTATGAATCCACGTTCAAGATCACTGTGAATCACACCCGCTGCCTGAGAAGCGGTGATTCCTTTTGTTATTGTCCATGCCCTGATTTCCTTAGGTCCAATTGTAAAAAAGGTTTGCAGATCCAGTAGCCTGTATGCTGCTTTTACCAGCTTATTCACCCCCGGTTCCTGAAGGCCGGCATCTTTTAAAAACGCCAGACGATCCTCACTATTTTCCAGTTCAGCTATCTCTGCTTCCAGGGCCCCGGCAATAACAAGTACCTCAGTCCCCTTATCCTTAAGGAACTCCTTCACCCGGTCGGAGTAATGATTCCCACCGACAGCCGATGCATCATCAACATTGCACACATACATAACCGGTTTCATTGTAAGGAGGAAAAGGTCATCAATGTATTTTTTTTCCTCATCCTTCACCTCAAGAGTCCTGGCATTATTTAACTCTTCTATATGTTCACGGTAGCGCTCAAGTACTTCTATGGCATGAGCTGCATTCTTATCTTCTGATTTGGATGCCTTCTTAAGACGTTCAATTTTCTTTACGATCGATTCAATATCCCTCACCTGAAGTTCAAGGTCAACCGTTTCAATATCTCTTACAGGATCAACAGAACCGTCGATATGAGGTAAGGATTCACTTTCGAAGCATCTCAGAACATGTATCAGTGCATCCGTGTTCCTGATGTCACCAAGAAATCTATTGCCACCTCCTTCTAATCTATCCGATCCTTTAGCCAGTCCGGGAATATCGACCAGCTCAACTGTAGTATGAATAACTTTATTCGTAACTTGATGTTTTTCAAGCTCATAAAGCCTGCCGTCGGGAACCTGTACAACACCGATATTCGATTTTGCCGCTGTGAAGGCAAAGGCATGTGTTTCTCCTCTTGTATTTGAGACACAATTAAAGATTGTCGTTTTCCCGACATTCGATATTCCTATTATCCCGCACTGAAGGGCCATTAAAAATCTGTATTAGTTATCAATACAAAGTTAAGATTAACTTTAAACCATTTACACTATCTTACATCTAAGATTAAAAACAGCTTCTACTTGAGCACTCGTGAAGAGGATAAGAAATTGATCCGGATTCTTAAGAATGATATTCATAAGGGGTTCCGGATTGTCGTTGAGAAATACAGCCTAAGACTTTACTGGCATATACGGCGGCTTGTAATACTACATGAAGACGCAGATGATGCTCTTCAGAATACTTTTATAAAAATACGGAAAGAATATATGATTCAAAATTCTTCAGCGGCATTTTTTTCTGTTCCCCGGAAGACATAATTTTTACAGTGATCTCATTCTTTCTGATCTCCTCCTCCCCTGCAATAATTATATAAGGGATGCCTTTGCTGTCAGCATATGACATCTGCTTTTTAAGTTTTATAGCATCGGGATAGAGGTCTGCTTTAATGTCAAGTCGTCTGAGAAGTTGAAGTATTTCAAGTGCATATTTTATTTCCTCACTGCCAAAATTCAGTATAAGTATTTCAACAGGTGATGAGGTAACATTTTCAAAGAGATTAAGATGGTTCATGACATCATAGATCCTGTCGGCGCCGAACGAGATTCCTACTCCTGATACTCCTTCAAGTCCAAAGATACCAGTAAGGTCATCATAACGGCCGCCTCCGCAAATGCTTCCAATGCTGATATCTGCCGATTTGACCTCAATGATTGCACCTGTATAGTAGTCGAGTCCCCGGGCAAGTGTAATATCGAAGTTTACAGAGGCTGACAGATCAGCATTTTCCAGATATGTGAAAAGAGTTTTTAACTCCTTAATGCCCTGGTTCCCAATCGCTGAATCAGCAAGGGTTTCTTCAAGTTTTAACAGTTGTTTATTAATATCGCCTTTGAGTTCCAATACCGGCTTAAGTTTCTTAATTGCCGGGGAAGAGATTCCTTTTTCCGTCAGTTCAGCATTGACAGCATCAATGCCAATTTTATCGATCTTATCGATTGCTACAGTGATATCTGTCATCCTGTTCCCCTCTCCTATATATTCTGCAATACCGGATAGTATCTTCCTGTTATTGATCCTGATCACAATCCTGATCCCTAACCTGGAAAAGATATCGTCAATTATCTTAACAAGCTCATACTCATTAAGTAATGAGTCACTTCCAATTATATCGACATCGCATTGAAAGAACTCACGGTATCTTCCCTTTTGGGGTCGATCGGCTCTCCATACAGGCTGTATCTGGTATCTTTTAAAAGGAAAAATTATCTGATCCCTGTGTTGAACAACATACCGTGCGAAGGGAACAGTAAGATCGTATCTCAAGCCCTTTTCACAAATCTGTGATGCAAGTTTTCCCGTATCCCTGCCGGAGATATCCTCCTCACTGGTTCCCGATAAAAAATTACCTGAATTAAGGATCCTGAATAATAACCTGTCAGCCTCCTCTCCATACTTGCCGAGCAGAGTGGAAAGATTTTCCATTGCCGGAGTCTCAATAGGCTGATAACCATATAATTTGAAAACCGTTTTTATGGTATCAAAAATAAATTCCCGTTTCAGCATTTCATCAGTTGAGAAATCCCGGGTTCCTTTGGGGATAGTAGGTTTTGAGAACATAGAGAAAAGTTAAAAGTTTGTAAAGTTAAAAGTTTGTAAAGTCGAAAGTTTGTAAAGTTAAAAGTTTGTAAAGTCGGCTTTTCACCTAATTAGGTGATTTAATGGACTTTATAAACTTTATAGACTTTATAGACTATCTAATACTTCTCCGGCACGAATGTCTGGTCGGTAACCGGAGGTCTTACATAAGCTACATCCCGTTTCAGCGGAGGCAATTTAAAAGGCTTTGGTGTCAGATCTTTATAGGGAATAAGAGAAAGCATATGTTCTATGGTGTTTAATCTTGCTCTCTTTTTATCGTCGGCATGAACCACATACCATGGTGATTGCTTGGTATCGGTATATGAAAACATCTTGTCTTTAGCCATAGAATATTCCACCCATTTATCGCGTGATTCGACATCCATAGGACTTATTTTCCAGCGTTTTGTAGGATCCTTTATTCTGTCCTGGAAACGGTTCTCCTGTTCTTTATCACTAACAGAGAACCAGTATTTTATCAATATGATACCTGATCTTATCAGCATTTTTTCAAATTCCGGGCAGGATCTCAGAAACTCCTCATATTCTTCATTCGAGCAATAACCCATAACTTTTTCGACGCCTGCCCTGTTATACCAGCTTCTGTCAAAAAACACAATTTCGCCTCCTGCCGGTAATTGTGAAGCATATCGCTGAAAGTACCATTGGGTTTTCTCCTTTTCAGTGGGTATGCCCAGAGCTACGATTCTGCATATTCTTGGATTAAGGCATCCAGCGATTGTTTTTATTACTCCACCCTTGCCTGCAGCATCCCTGCCTTCAAAAATAACAACCACTTTGAGTTTATTTGCCTTTACCCATTCCTGGAGCTTTACCAGTTCAATCTCCAGTTTCCGGAGTAGTTTTTCATACTCTTTCCTGCCAAGTTTTTCCTTCTTTTTTGGCTGGATATCGTGGTAAAGGTCTTTCTTTTTAAAGGTCTCTACCTTGATCTTTTTCTTAGAAGTATCTGATCCCATGGCAAATGTGATTAAATAATAAAGAAAGATAAAAAAAAATCCTGAGAATCGATGATTTTCAGGAACAAATTGTATTTGAGAAGATTGGAGTGAGCCAGAGTGAGAAGTGACTTAAGTTTGTTACAGATACAAACTCTAAGTACTTTAGTCACTCCAAACTCCAAACTATTGTATAAATGGTATCGAGATCGGATATTTGAATCTTTCGCCTTTTGCAGACTTAATACTGGCAATTATTACACAGACGATTTTCAGCACGCCCAAAAAAGCTATTATGGGAATCCCGATGATAATAAAACAAAGGGGGATAGCCAGAACGATGTAAAGGAGAATTGAAAGCTGGAAATTCATTGATGCTTTACCGTTTATATCAATCCAGACTGATTCATCTTTTTTCGACATCCAGCAAATCAGTGGTCCTATAATCCCTCCAAAGGGGAAAAAGAAACCGGCAAACGATGACAGATGACAGAGCATAGCCCAGTTTCTTTCCGATTCAGAATAAACATTAACCTCTTCCATATTGTTCTTCATTTATTGAAAAGACGATGCTTTTAATCAAACGATGCATCAGTCAAATCTTGCAAGTCGTTTTAAATCGGATGCCAGAAATCCATTCGGATGTTTTTTGTCTATGGAATGAAGATCGTAATAATACATATTGGCATCATCTGTCCCGATAAGCATTTTAAAACAATATCCTTCCCTGACATTGTCTCTCACAGGTGCCACCTTGTGAAGTATCAATGTATTTGGTGTTTTGTTCTCAATAGCACTAATTATTTCCTCCTCCGTTACGATCTCGACTTTGTTTGAATAAATGGCCCTGATCTTTTCCGCTGTATTAATTTCAGGAGACAGATCCTCCAGTTTTACAAGGATTGTCTTTCCCATTGCTGCAGGGATATTTTCGTTATAATACTTGAGGTATTTTCTTCCAGTCTTGGATGGATCCTCCATAATTAGCTGTGCATGCTTCTGCATAAATGACAAAATAGCACCCAGCTTATAGCCATATTCATCTTCTTCCTCTCCGACGAATGAAAGAGGTATAGCACAAATTTCAGGCATCTCTCCCAGTTTGTCAACATCTTTACCGAGAAGAAGATTAATGAAGTTAAACACTGAATTTGACTTATCCTTGTCATAATTGGTCTCAGTCAACACAATAAATGAATTAGATGAACTTATCCGACGCACATTAAAATCACTTACATTCATGAAATCATAGGGCGTTATCTTCCAGTATTCCTCCATTGCATCCTTAATATAGAAATTGAAGTCGGATAATGGATCATCCTCAAGGACCACAAAAGTTTTTGATTCACTGAACTGCTGTATTTCGTCCTTGCTTGGAAAGGGTGCCTGTCCGATAAGCAAAAGGGAGAAGTACGACATAATAAGAACGGAGATTGCTTTTTTCATATTTTCTACTCATTTACAGGTATATACAAAGGATTTCTTTCGTTGAATTTACGTATATAGACAAACATTAGATCTTTCTTTTTCTTACGCGGCAGCTGAACATACTCTTCATAAAGTTCAGGATCTTGTATAAGCATTAATTCGGTATTTTTCATATCAAATTCAGCTATATTACCGGTTTTAAACTCAATAAGATATTGTTTGATCTCACTCCTGGCCATATTACTCTGCCTGTACGGGTAATAACTATAGGGAGAATAGTAACTCCCATAACCATACGGTGAATAGCCAGAATAAGGATAGTAATAAGGATTATAATAATTGTAAGGTGAGCCGTAATAGCGTGGATCGTATGTTGTAATATCAGCGACAAAATGGCAGATGCTGCCCACAAAAGTTATCCGGTTAAAATTTTCCTGTATCTGAATGTATAGTACTCCGTTACGTGCATAACCCCATATTGTATTGGTAACTATCTCCTGTCTGATGCCCATGTTATCATAAAAATAGATCTTACCTGATTCAAGAAGCTTTTTGAAGAATTCCCTGTCGTTATAATCGGTTGATGTCAGAAGCTTGGCTTTAGGTATAGGATTATTTCCCTTTACCTGGTCGAAATTAAGGTAAATGCCATCTTTAAACCTGAAATCAGGAGTATACTTAACCATATTTTCCTTATTCTGTCCATTTACATGGCTGAGAGAATAAGCAAATAAGATTATGGTTATCCCGAGATTCATTTTCATAGCAGTCACATTTAGACTTTTCAGATCAAATATCATACCGTAATAGCAAAAATAATGTTTTCCGTGAAAGGAAGTTAAATCAGGCTGGTGTATATTTTATTTATATTTTATTTATATTTTATTTACTTTTACAGGAATTCAATAGAATCAGATATGACCAGTAAATCCGGAAATGGTAAAAATAATGATTTGAGTCAATCTACAGATGAGGTTTATGGGAAAAACCGGAAACTGGTTGAGACTCTTTCCTATGCTGCAATATCTGCACTGATAATAGCTGTTATTCTTTTAATGCTCGACTTAAAGCTTGTTGCCGGTATTGTTGTAATAATAGCTGCCTGTACCGGTTTATATCTTGTCAAAAAAACAACCGCTCTTCTTAACAGAGCCAGGAACTCCATAATTGATGCATCCTCTTCAAATGAACAGAAAGATGATGTTATAAACAACTTCTCACATAAGATAAGAGAACCTCTGAATAACCTTGTAATCATCACTGATATGCTCCTTGAGTCGGATCTGCAGCAGAAGCAAAAAGAACTACTCGAGACATTTGTCGCATCAACGAAAAATATGGTCACTACTGTTGATGAATTAACAATGCAGTCGGCCGAAAATCTGAGCCTTGAACCCAGAAAATTTATCAGGTTCAATCTTCTTTCAACAATACAAAATACAATAGAGCTTTACAGCCTTAAAGATAAAGCCAATATAGATTTTATACTTAATAAGAAAGAATTCAGTGATTTTGAATGTTTCGGCGATCCCATAATTCTGAAGCAAATCTTTCTGGATGTTTTTAATACTATTGAAAATTATGATTCTACAAGGACAACAAAAGTCACAATCAGCCTGAAAAAAGAGAAGGAAACGGAAAGCGAAACCTTTGTGGGACTCAGAATCCAGACCGATAAAAATATTGTGTTGATTAATGAAGAACAGAAAGAACGAAGTCTGACTGCAAGACTGATATCTTTTAAAAGGGGCTATTTTAACCAGGAATTCGGAAATAATTTCACTGTACTGAATATCAGCCTTCCCTTTGGAAATATTGTCAGGGAACAGAAACAACATATTGCTTCTCCAAAAATTGAAGAACTAATTCAAAAGGAGAAGACCCATAAAGAGCTGAAAGATATTAAGATTCTTCTTGTTGAAGATAACCTGATAAACCAGAAGATCACTCACCTGACTCTAAAGCCCCTTGTTTACAGCATTGATACTGCTTCAAACGGGAAAGAGGCTCTTGATAAATTCGGAACAACCAGTTATGATCTTATACTCATGGATATACAGATGCCTGTGATGAGCGGACTTATTGCCGCTGAAAAGATCAGGGCACTGGAATCAAGTACAAACACTCATGTTCCTATAATAGCAATTACAGCAAATGCCATGTTGGGTGATAAGGAAAAATGTATCTCTTCCGGGATTGACGATTATATAAGCAAACCTTTTCAACCATCAACGCTTATAGATAAGATCAAAAAAATCATTTAAGCTGCTACCCCGAAAAAGGTTTAAAACCAATTACCATAATGTCATCTATCTGAGGATTTCCTGCCATCCATCTATTGATGTTCTCATCAAGAATTGATTTCTGATCATTCAAAGGAAACCGGTGTATTGTAGTCAACAGATACTTGAATCTTCGATACATGAACTTTTTATTGTCCCTGCCCCCGAACTGATCTACATAACCGTCGGAAAAAATATAAAGGATATCATTATCCTTAAGATCAAATATATGGTTGGTGTATGAGATACCTGCAGGATTCATTCCTATAATAAGCTTATCGCCCTTTATTTCAATGAGTGAATTGTCGCGTATCAGGTAAAGCGGAAAAAATGCTCCGGCATATTCAGCTTTCCTTGTACTCCGGTCTATTACACAGAGGCCTATATCCATGCCATCCCTGACTATCGTACCAATATTCTTTTCCCTGCTGAATGTCTTTTCAAGCTCTTTATTAAGAACAGCTAATATCTCAGATGGTATATTTATCTTGTCTTTCTTAATTGTCTTTTCTATGATCTCCAGTCCTATCATCGACATTAGTGCTCCAGGAACACCATGACCTGTACAATCTGCACCTACGATAAAGATCTTGTCTCCTCTCTCTTCTATCCAGTAAAAATCTCCACTTACTATATCTTTTGGACGGAAGAATATGAAGGAATCCCTGAAATGTGTCCTGAAATACTCTTCCGACGGAAGAAGCGCCTCCTGTATTCTTTGGGCATAAATCAGACTGTCAGTTAAATTCTTGTCTTTAATCTCCAGTTCAGCTTTTTGTTTTTCAACATGTTCCAGAGTCTGTTCCCTTTGCTTCAGCATCTTTCTCATTTTAATGAGATACCTCGTTTGCAGTACTACGATCAGGTATATTATAAGAATAAGCAATAAACCAAAAACTATGTAGGAAAGCGTATACGATGAAAAACTGCCAATTGAATTTTCAGGCATCAAACCAGCATTACATCCGGCGTAACGAGAAAGCAGATAATGGCTATGTATATAATGTAGAAGTACCATAGGACACTGCAAAAATAGATTAAAAATCGGTACTTAAAACCTGAAGGAGGTCTGAATTAACGACATCAGACCTTAGTGATCAGGATTTCATCGCGGCCATCACGGTGCAGAGGAAAATTTTTAAGGGATGGAGACGGAATAAAGGCTCCAATTTCAAGAGACTCCCATTTTTTATCTACCCTTTCAATCGTTTCTTTATCTGAGCATACAATATTCGGCCATTTGCGTGGGAATCCTTTACTGTGGAAAGATTTTATTGTCCCATCAATAAAAAGAGAATTATCAGAGATATATTCAATATCCCTTCGGGGATCAGAGTTGCCAAGTATTTGCCAGGTAACCAAATAGAGGTCATTAACATCAACAGTATGATCAACCGTAAGCACCAGCCTGAAAAGATCTTTTATTTCGTTCTTTCTGAAATATTTCCTTGATTTTTCAGATGCTATCGGATCTTCACTCTGGCACAATCCTGTTATAACAATCGGCAAATCGTTAAGAATATTAATGTTACTATTTTCTTTCAGTATATTTTTCCTTAGATTACCTGTAAATCCTTTGGATAATGAAGTTGAATTAAGGGACCTTCCGGATAATTCCGCTTCAAGTTTTATTGTGGCATCAATACCGAGTTTACCTCCGAAGGCAAAGGTGTCAGATGAATGGTCAAGGACATCAAGGGGGCCTGATGTAAAAAAAAGATCATTTCTGAAATCGGCATTCTCAAAAACATGCTGTGCCAGTTCCGGGTAATTTCTGATATCAACATCTCCGCTGACAACCACAAGATATTTAGTCAGCATCAACTGTCCTGCCCCGTAAAATGAACCAATGACTTTTTTCCCTTGTCCCGGGTATGTTTTATTTATCTTTACTATAACCAAATTATGGGCAATGCCTGCTTCGGGCATATGAAAGTCATCAATCTCAGGTTGCAATACTATTTTAAGAGGTGGAAGGAAGATTTTTTCTGTCGCTTTTATGAACCATGCATCTTCATTTGGAGGGATTCCGACAATAGTAGCAGGGTAAACCGCTTTCTTTGAATGTGTTATACAGGTAACATGAAACACCGGGTATCTATCGACCAGGGAATAGAATCCTGTATGATCACCAAAAGGGCCCTCCATAACAGGTTCTTCCGAAGTATCCACATAACCTTCAATCACTATGTCGGCATCAGCGGGAACCGTCAGGTTGTTTGTTATACACTTTACCATTTTCACCTTTTTCTTTCTCAGAAATCCTGCGAGGAGATACTCATCAACGTTTTCCGGCAAGGGAGCAGTTGATACATATGTATAAACAGGATCACCTCCAAGGGCAACGGAAACAGGCATCTTAAGGCTGGATTTTTTCCATGCTTCAAAATGCCGGGCTCCGGTTTTATGAAGCTGCCAGTGTATGGCAGCAGAGTCTTTACCAAGTATTTGCATCCTGTACATTCCTGCATTTGTTTTACCTGTTCCGGGATGCATGGTGTGCACAATTGGAAGGGTGATAAAACGACCGCCGTCATAGGGCCAGCATTTCAGAACCGGCAGTTTACCCAGATCAGGATCCCTGTTTATTACCTGCTGACAGGTGCCCCTTCCTTTGATCCGTGAAGGCATGATTCCTGAGATCTTAATCACCGACGAGATCTTTTTAAAGATGTTACCCTTAGGAATATCAAGCAATGACATTATTTCTTCGGCTGCTGAGTCAATATCCTCCCTGCCCAGGGCCATTGCCAAACGTGTATCTGAACCAAAAGCGTTTATAAGCAAAGGAAAACTTGTTCCTGTATTTTCAAAAAGCAGGGCTTTGCCGTTATTTTTATTTACCCGGTCAGCAATTTCGCTTATTTCGAGCACCGGATCCACGAATGTACTGATGCAATGGATCTCCCGGCGTCTTTTAAGATCGTCAATAAAATCTGCAAGTCCGTGATAGGCCATAATGACAAAGTGAATGTCAAATATAAAATATAATTATCAATAGAGAAAAAAGATTGCTTCTCCCGCTCTGCCGGATCGCAATGAAAGGATACTTATATAAATCTACTCCCCCGAGGAGTAAGTCGAGTTAAATCCGGGTCCCGACCGACAGGTCGGGAGGTTTGGGGTGGGTCTGGAAGATAAGATTATATAAAACAATAATGGGAACTATTCCGAAGAGTAGTTCCCATTCACCGTTTTCGACCGAAGCCGCTAACGGCGTCGGGTTACTGTTATTCTGACCGGCTGCATTCTCCCGCAGAGCGGGATTCCTGCAACCCAAGGCTTTCCGGTTTTGCTTTTTACGGCAGAACCTTCCGGCTTTCCTTTTGTTCCCGCTTTTCAGCGGGACATTCCGGGAAGAAGTGTCATTCAGGCTCCGGTGCGCATTTCCCGAAGGTTATGGCTCCGGTTTCAGATCACTCCAGGCCGAAACCCTTTGTTTTCTGAGGCCCTGTGACTCAATCACTGAAAGAACGTTTCCGGTCTTCGGCGATCTCCCGGACATCGGGAACTTGTGGTTCCTTAGTTCGGACTTCGGCTCTCTTGATATGCAGACCCGAAGGTCTGATCGAACCGGATTGTGCTTCATTTAAGTAACATTTTCCGGTTCCATATCTTTCGAGCAGCCTTTTATCGCTCACCCGATAGACCAAAAATAATTCAAGAATCAAAAAAATCCAACTGAATGAACACCTTGTTGTAAACCCGATATAAACAAAGGTTATTAACAATTGTTAATAACTCCGCGTAACTGCTCTGATCCGGAATCTGCGTACTATTTCTTATATCCGTACACAGCCAGTTCGCCCAGCATCTCCTCAATCCTGAGAAGCTGATTGTACTTAGCCATTCTGTCAGTACGGCTGCATGATCCGGTTTTTATCTGGCCTGAATTCGTGGCAACAGCTACATCTGCAATGGTTGAATCTTCCGTTTCACCCGAACGGTGTGATACAACCGTAGTATAACCGGCTTTATGGGCCATTTCAATACATGCAAGCGTTTCTGTCAGGGTACCGATCTGGTTTAACTTGATAAGTATTGAATTAGCACAACCCAACTCTATCCCCTTTTTCAGGTATTCAACATTGGTAACAAATACATCATCACCAACAACCTGGCATTTTTTGCCAATCCTGTCAGTCAGCAACTTCCAGCCATCCCAGTCGCTTTCAGCCATACCGTCCTCAATGGAATCTATCGGGTATTTGGTTATTAATTTTTCAAAATAATCAACCTGTTCTTTAGATGTACGTTTTGCGCCTTTTGGACCCTCAAATTTTGTATAATTATAAATCCCATCCTCATAGAATTCTGAGGCAGCAGGATCGAGTGCGATCGTAACATCAATACCTGGTTTGTAGCCGGCTGCTGAAATTGCTTTAAGGATAGTATCAAGTGCGTCTTCAGTTCCGTCAAGATTTGGGGCAAATCCTCCTTCATCACCGACAGCAGTGCTTAATCCTCTCTCTTTCAGGACTTTCTTTAGGGAGTGAAAGACCTCGGCACCCATTCTCAGACCCTCTTTAAACGAGGGAGCGCCAATGGGCCGTATCATAAATTCCTGGAAGGCAATAGGTGCATCGGAATGAGATCCTCCATTTATAATATTCATCATCGGTACGGGAATGACAACTGCATTGGTACCTCCTATATAACGGGACAGGGGTAGTCCATGAAGTGTGGCAGCTGCTTTTGCAACAGCCAGCGAAACACCCAGGATCGCATTTGCTCCAAGGTTGCTTTTTGTTTTTGTACCATCAAGATCGATCATCTTCTTATCGATCCCCGCCTGGTCTGTAATATCCATTCCGTTTATCTCTTCTGCAATGACATTATTAACATTGTGAACTGCCTTCAAGACTCCCTTGCCCAGGTAACGGCTTTTGTCGCCATCCCTCAACTCCAGAGCTTCATTTTCACCCGTTGATGCGCCTGATGGCACTGCAGCACGTCCAAAATAACCACTGGCTGTCATCACATCAACTTCAATTGTCGGATTGCCGCGGGAATCAAGTATCTCACGAGCATGTACGCTAACTATTTGACTCATAGGTATTTAATTTTTTATTAAACATTTGTGCAATATACAAAAAAAAAGGGATAACGAATTATCCCTTTCATTTTAATATCTTTTCAAGACCTTTTGATTTACTCTGTCTTTCCCCCTTCTTCCGGTTTTGTTTCTTCAGGTTTTGATTCCTCCTGATCTGCCTCTATTGAAGTTGCCTCTTCTGAGGCTGTTTCTTCCGAAGTTGTTTCTTCTGAGGTTGTTTCTTCTGAGGTTACCTCTTCTGATGTTGCTTCAGTATCCTCCGTAAACTCTTCGGATTTATCGGTAGCCTTCACTTTTTCCTTTACGGGTGGTGTTTCAGTTTTTTTCTTTGATAATCTTCTTCTTCTTCCTGTTTTGGATTTAGCAGTATCACCCCCGCCAAGCATAAGTTCATTATAATCGACAAGCTCAAGAATGCACATTTCGGCATTATCCCCAATCCTGTTTCCTGTTCTCAAAATACGTGTATATCCACCAGGCCGCTCTGCAACTTTAACAGATATTTCCCTGAATAATTCAGACACAGCCGTTTTATCCTTCAGATAGCTGAATACCACTCTCCTTGAGTGTGTGGAATCCTCTTTCGATTTAGTAATGAGCGGTTCTACATAGGTCTTAAGTGCTTTGGCTTTGGCAACAGTAGTGGTGATCCTTTTATGAAGGATCAGTGATGAAGCCATATTAGCCATCATTGACTTCCTGTGTGAACTCGTTCTTGCTAAATGGTTAAAAGCTCTTGAGTGTCGCATTTTGTTTTATCCTCAAAAATTCAAATTAATCTTTATCCAGTTTATATTTACTCACATCCATACCAAAAGAGAGGTTCATGGATTCAAGCAGCTCATCAAGTTCTGTAAGTGATTTCTTTCCGAAGTTCCTGAATTTCAGAAGATCGTTCTTGTTGAACTTCACAAGATCCCCAAGTGTTTCAACTTCAGCAGCCTTCAGGCAATTCAGGGCTCTGACGGAAAGGTCAAGATCGATCAGCTTTGTTTTAAGAAGCTGTCGCATGTGCAATACCTCTTCATCAAACTCCTCGTTGGCCAGCTTGTCATCTGAATCCAGAGTTATCTTTTCATCTGAGAAGAGAAGAAAGTGGTAAATAAGGATCTTGGCTGCCTCTTTAAGTGCATCTTTCGGATGTATAGAACCATCTGTTTCTATCTCGAAGAGGAGTTTTTCATAGTCAGTTTTTTGTTCAACGCGGAAGTTCTCGACGGAGTATTTAACATTCCTGACGGGAGTGAATATAGAGTCAATTGCAATAAGTCCAAATTCCGCATCAACAGGTTCATTTTCCTCAGCAGGGACATATCCTCTTCCTTTACCGATATTGAGTTCAATCTGCACTTTGGCACCTGATTCCATTCTGAAAAGAACAAGGTCAGGATTTAGTACTTCAAAACTGGTGAGAGCATTGTTCAGATTCCCTGCCTTAAAGAGGTCCTGGTTATGGATCTTTAAAGTGGTCTTTTCATTATCAACATCATCCACTATTCTCTTAAATCTTACCTGTTTAAGGTTCAGGATAATTTCTGTTACATCCTCCATCACGCCTTTGATGGTAGAGAATTCATGATCAACACCATCGATTTTAACTGTTGTTATGGCATAACCTTCGAGTGAAGAGAGGAGTATTCTTCTCAATGCATTACCCACAGTAATACCATATCCGGGTTCAAGAGGACGGAACTCGAATTTTCCGAGCTTGTCATCAGCTTCCAGCATGATTACTTTATCGGGTTTCTGGAATGATAAAATGGCCATAGGATTTATCTTATATTATTATTTTGAATACAATTCGACTATCAGTTGTTCCTTAATATCTTCAGGAATATCAGTACGTTCAGGCAAATTCATGAACTTGCCTGCCATTTGTGTCTCATCCCATTCAAGCCATGGGAGTTTTGAGCTTTTTCGTGTTATAAGAGAATCAACAATAATTTCGAGAGATTTTGATTTTTCGCGAACACCGATGATATCACCGGGTTTAAGCTGAAAAGAGGGAATATTTGCTACTTCTCCATTCACTGTAATATGACGGTGGGAGACCAGCTGACGTGCACCGGCTCTTGTTGGTGCCACACCCAGACGGTAAACGACATTATCGAGGCGTGATTCAAGTAATTGAAGAAGAACAGCGCCAGTAACACCTTTGGATCGAGATGCTTTTTCGAATGTATTACGGAATTGTCTTTCCAGGATGCCGTATGTATATTTCGCCTTCTGTTTTTCCCTCAGTTGCAGGCCATATTCAGAGGTTTTCTTCCTTTTTTTGACCATTCCATGCTGTCCCGGAGGGAAATTCTTTCTTTCCAGATGTTTATCGGGACCGTAAATCGGTTCCCCGAATTTTCTTGCGATTTTTGATCTTGGGCCGGTATATCTTGCCATTGTTAATGTTAATTTTTTCCAGGTAATAAATTCGAAATATTCTTTTATACTCTTCTTCTTCCGGGAGGCCGACAGCCATTATGAGGCATAGGTGTTACATCAATTATCTCGGCAACTTCAATACCTGTGTTTGCTATTGCCCTGATTGCTGATTCACGGCCTGATCCTGGTCCCTTTACGTACACCTTTACTTTTCTCAGGCCAAGTTCAAAAGCTACTTTCCCACACTCTTCCGATGCCATCTGTGCAGCGTAAGGGGTATTTTTTTTGGAACCTTTAAATCCCATTTTACCTGCAGATGCCCATGAAATAACCTGACCGGAATTATTTGTCAGAGTAATTATTATGTTATTGAATGATGAATGAATATGAGCCTGGCCTGTTGGTTCTACCTTAACCAGCCTCCTTTTCATTGCTCCGGTTTTTTTTGCCATAATTAATATTTATTTAGTAGCTTTTTTCTTGTTTGCAACAGTTTTCTTTCTTCCCTTACGTGTTCTGGCATTGTTTTTTGTACTCTGTCCCCTTACCGGGAGCCCTATTCTGTGGCGTACGCCGCGATAGCACCCGATATCCATGAGCCTTTTTATGTTCAACTGCGTTTCTGAACGGAGTTCACCTTCGAGTTTATAATTCTCGCTCAGCACCTTGCGGATCGAATTTATCTGATCATCAGTCCAATCCTCAACTTTGATGTTTCTGTCGACACCTGCCTTATCGAGTACTTTCCGGGCAGTGCTTCTGCCAACCCCGTAAATATATGTCAGGCCGACTTCGCCTCTTTTATGCTTTGGTAAATCTACCCCAACAATACGTGCCATATTTATCTTTTTTTAAATAAGTTGCAAAATTAATTAAATTATCCCTGTCTCTGTTTGAACTTGGGATTTTTCTTGTTTATAATATAAATGCGCCCTTTTCTTCTGACAATCTTACAGTCAACGCTGCGCTTTCTAACAGATGCTCTTACTTTCATTATCTTAATCTTTCTTATTTATACCTGAATGTAATTCTCCCTTTTGTCAGGTCGTATGGTGACATTTCCACCTTTACTCTATCTCCCGGCAGAATCTTAATATAGTGCATTCTCATTTTACCGGAAATATGTGCAGTTATCACATGCCCGTTCTCGAGTTCGACCCTGAACATAGCATTCGACAGGGCTTCAATGATTGTACCATCCTGCTCTATTGACGGTTGTTTGGCCATACAATTACATTTTATTTAAAACTTCTTCAATAAATTCAAATGTTGTCAACTGGTCTGCTTTACCTTTATTAACAGCCACGGCATATTCAAAATGTGCTGAGGGTTTTCCGTCAGCAGTTTTTATTGTCCACCCGTCTTTTGTCTGATAGGTTTCTTTACTCCCCAGGTTAATCATTGGTTCTATGCATATTACCAGACCTTTTTCCATCTTGGGGCCTGTTCCTCTTTTACCAAAGTTAGGCACCTCAGGAGGCTCATGTAATTTCCTTCCTATACCGTGTCCGACAAGTTCACGAACGACGGTAAATCCGCCGCTTTCAGCTTTTGTCTGAACAGCAGAAGAGATATCTCCGACCCTGTTTCCTGCGACGGCTGCCTTTACACCCTCTTCGAGCGATGCTTTTGTAAATTCAAGAAGTCGTTTTACCTCTTCCTTAATTTCTCCCACCGCAAAGGTATAGGCACTGTCGCCGTACCATCCGTTAAGTATGACACCACAGTCAATTGAGATAATATCGCCCTCCTTCAGTGAATAACCTGATGGTATACCGTGAACCACCTCTTCATTGACAGATGTGCAGAGGGTATTTGGGAAGCCACCATAACCTTTGAATGCCGGAACCGCATTATTGTCACGTATAAATGTTTCAGCAATCTGGTCAAGAAAGATAGTGGTTACCCCGGGTTGAATATGCAAAGCAACTTCAGCAAGTGTCCTTGACACCAGCATATTGCTCGCTTTCAAAAACCCAACCTCTTCATCAGTCTTAAAATACAACATCAAAGAACGTTATACTTAATTAAATTGATGTAACTGAACCCGCCCTGCCTTTTATGCGTCCTGATTTCATAAGGCCATCATAATGACGCATAAGCAGGTGACTTTCAATCTGTTGCAGAGTATCAAGGATAACTCCTACAAGTATCAGCAGAGAAGTTCCGCCATAAAACTGTGCGAACTGGGGTGTTATACCTGCCTGTACGGCTATAGCAGGAAGTATTGCTATTATCGCCAGGAATATTGAACCAGGCAGTGTGATCCTCGACATTATTGTATCAAAGAAATCAACAGTTTTTCTGCCCGGTTTAACCCCGGGAATAAAACCCCCATTCTTCTTCATATCCTCAGCCATCTGCACAGGATTAATTGTAACGGCTGTATAAAAATAGGTAAAAGCCACAATCAGAATGGCTGTAACCAGGTTATACCAGAAGCCGTACATATTTGAGAATGCAACAACAAATCCTGAACCTGATTCTGCATAACCAGCAATTATTATAGGGAGCATCATTATGGCCTGGGCAAATATTATCGGCATAACTCCTGCAGCATTCACCTTTAAAGGTATATACTGACGCACTCCTCCATATTGCTTGTTTCCCACGATCCTTCTTGCATACTGAACAGGGATGCGTCGTGTTCCCTGAACAAGAAGTATCGTACCAAGTACAACCACAAACAGTATCACTATTTCCATTATCAGGGCAATTGCGCCACCGGCTCCATTCATTCTTGTTCCCGCCTCGAACACAAAGCGTGAAGGCATACGGGCTACAATACCAATCATGATAATTAGTGATATTCCGTTCCCGATGCCCTTATCTGTGATCTTTTCGCCAAGCCACATTATGAACATTGTGCCTGCGGTAAGAATTATCACCGATGATACACTGAAGAAGGTACCTTTAATAATAAATGCTGAATCAGGCAGCTGGGCATCAAGGTTAACCAGGTATGTTGGAGCCTGCAATATAAGGATAGCAACTGTAAGATATCTTGTATATTGGTTCATTTTCCTTCTTCCGCTCTCACCCTCCTTCTGCAGTTTCTGAAAATATGGAAATACTATTCCCAGAAGCTGAACAACAATGGAGGCAGAGATATAGGGCATTATACCAAGAGCAAACACAGATGCCTGGGAAAAGGCTCCGCCTGAGAACATGTCGAGCAATCCCATAATACCCGAGGAGGTCTGGCTTTTTAATCCCGCAAGCTGTGAAGGATCAATTCCGGGAAGAGTAATATATTTACCAAGCCTGTATAAAAGGATTATTCCCAGTGTATACAGTAACCTTGCACGAAGATCCTCTATCTTGAAAATATTTTTTATGGTCTGGATCAGTCTCATGGAATTACAATTTTACTACGGTTCCTTTTTTGGCTTCAATTGCTGTTACGGCTGATTTGCTGAATGCATGAGCATGTACTTCGAGTTTCTTCTCAAGTGTTCCTTCCCCCAGTATCTTTACCAATGTATGTTTGGAGATAAGTCCTGCCGATACAAGCACTTCAGGATCAATTTTCTCCAGTTTGTTCTTTTCAGCCAGGGCTTGCAGGACACCAATGTTAATGCCTTTATATTCCCTGCGGTTAACATTTTTAAATCCATATTTCGGAACACGTCTCTGAAGAGGCATCTGGCCTCCTTCAAATCCTATTTTCTTACTATAACCTGACCTCGACTTTGCGCCTTTATGTCCTCTTGTTGAGGTACCTCCTCTTCCTGAACCTTGTCCCCGGCCAAGACGTCTGTTTTTCTTCACCGATCCTTTAGCAGGTTTTAAGTTACTCAGATCCATAACTGTATACTATATATATGTTTTTAAATATTTTCCACTTTTATCAGGTGTTTGATCTTATCTACCATACCCAGAATCTGTGGTGTGGCGTCATGTACAACACTATGGTTCAGTTTGCGTATTCCGAGGGCTTCAAGAGTTCTTTTCTGTCTCTCGGGTTTACCATTTTTGCTTTTCACCTGGATTATACGAATTTTTGCCATCGTAATTTGCTTTTCTAACCATTAAAAACTTGTTCCATTTTTATTCCCCTGTGCTCAGCTACGGAAAATGCATCGCGCATTTCCAGGAGTGCAGCAAAGGTAGCTTTCACCAGGTTGTGAGGATTTGAAGATCCCTTTGATTTAGCGAGCACATTCCTGACACCAACACTTTCCAGCACTGCACGCATAGCACCACCGGCTTTTACTCCTGTGCCTTCAGCTGCCGGTCTGATTAATACTTTTGCCCCGCCGAACTTGGCAATCTGCTCATGAGGTACAGTACCGTTTATCACCGGAACTTTAATAAGGTTTTTCTTTGCATCCTCGATACCTTTGGCAATTGCTGTTGTTACCTCACTGGCCTTGCCCAGACCATGTCCCACAATACCATCTTCATTTCCGACGACCACGATTGCCGAAAAGCTGAATGTACGTCCTCCCTTTGTAACCTTTGTTACCCTCTGGATACTTACCAGTCTGTCCTTCAGTTCAAGGTCGCTTGTTTTTACTTTTCTAATGCCTTCTATCATAGTTCATTAAAATTTTAATCCGCCTTCGCGGGCTGCATCCGCCAATGATTTTACCCTTCCGTGATACTTATAGCCGCCTCTGTCAAAAACTACTTTTTCAATGCCTTTTTCTTTACACTTTGAGGCAAGCAGTTTGCCGACAAGCTTAGCCTGTTCTGTCTTTTTTATTCCTGTAATGCCTGCAATTTCCTTTTCTTTTGATGAAGCTGACAAAAGAGTAATCCTCTTCAGGTCGTCAATTACCTGAGCATAAATCTGTTTGTTACTGCGATATATTGCCACTCTGGGATTATCAGCGGTACCGCTTATTTTATTCCGGATTCTCTTCTTGATCCTCATTCTTTTTTCCAACTTAGTTAAAGCCATTTCTCTTAACTTTTACCAGATTAAACACTCGCAGATTTCCCTGCTTTTCTCCTGATATGTTCTCCAACAAATCTTATTCCTTTGCCCTTGTAAGGTTCCGGCGGGCGTAGAGATCTGATTTTCGCGGCCACATGCCCGATAAGCTGTTTATCAATACTTGAAAGAGTAATTATAGGATTGCTCCTTCTTTCGGTTTTTGTTTCAACCTTTACCTCTTCCGGGAGCTCAAAAATAATTTCATGGGAATAACCAAGACTCATTTCCAGTTGTTGCCCTTTGGCTTCGGCACGATAACCAACACCTACAAGTTCAAGTTCTTTTTTATATCCCTCCGAGACACCTGTCACCATATTAGCAATAAGTGCCCTGAAAAGACCATGCATTGATTTATGGTTTTTAGAGTCTGATGGTCTTGATATTACGATTTGGTTATCAAACACTTCAACCTTCAGATCCCTATCAACAGCCTGATTTAAATCTCCCAGAGGTCCTTTCACACTAACCACATTTGTGTCACTGATGCTTACAGTGACTCCTTCTGGCAGGTTTACAGGTAATTTTCCTATTCGTGACATTAAATTTTCCTCCTTTTAGTAAACGTAACACAATACTTCACCGCCTATTTTTTCTTTTCTTGCCTCCTTATCGGTCATTAGTCCCTTAGAAGTTGAAATTATTGCAATTCCCAGTCCGTTAAGGACTCTTGGCATAGAGTCAACACTTGCATAATGCCTAAGGCCGGGCCGGCTCGCCCTTTCTAATGCCTTAATGGCAGGTTTCTTGCTCTTGGGATTATATTTAAGAGCAATTTTAAGAATCCCCTGGCCATTATCACTATCCATAACCTTATAGCTCAAAATATAGCCTTTTTCAAAAAGTATCTTTGCAATCTCTTTTTTCAGATTGGATGCTGGTGCCTCCACAACCTTATGGCCAGCCATAATGGCATTTCTAATTCTGGTCAGCAAATCTGCAATTGGATCCGTCATCTTAACCTCATTACATATAGTTTATATTCATTAAATCATTACCAGCTGGCTTTTTTCACTCCCGGAATAAGTCCGGCAGATGCCATTTCCCTGAAAGTTATTCTGCTAACGCCGAACTGTCTCATATAACCCCTGGCACGGCCGGTGATTCTGCATCGGTTGCGCAGCCTGTTGGGGTTAGAGTTCCTTGGCAGACGACTTAGTCCGACATAGTCACCCTCGATTTTGAGCGCAGCCCTTTTAGCAGCATATTTCTGTGCCAGTCTTGCACGTTTCACCTCCCGGGCCATCATTGATTCTTTAGCCATAATATCAATTTTTAGATGTTTTATATGGTAATCCAAAATTTTTCAGCAGAGCGAGGGCCTCCTCATCGGTTTTTGCCGATGTTACAAAGGTGACCTGCAGACCCATGATCTTCGTCACTTTATCAAGATCAATCTCCGGGAATATTATCTGTTCTGTTATTCCCAGAGTATAGTTACCACGACCGTCAAATTTCGGGCTAATGCCTTTGAAGTCGCGGATACGAGGAAGTGCAACAGAAATCAACCTTTCAAGGAATTCATACATTCTTTCTTTTCGCAATGTTACCATTATCCCTATAGGCATATTCCTTCTCAGTTTGAAGTTTGAAATATCCTTTGATGAATAGGTAAAAACAGCTTTTTGCCCGGCTATATCTGACAATTCCTTCACTCCTGATTCGAGAAGCTTCTTATCGGCTATAGCCTGGCCAACACCCTGATTAATAACAATTTTCTCAAGTCTGGGTACCTGCATCACGGTTTTATAACCGAATTCCTTCATCATTACAGGAACGATTTCATCCTTATATCTTGTTTTCAGCGTTGGTACGTACATTACTTGATCTCCTCTTCTGATTTTTTAGAATAACGCACTAATTTGTTTTTACTGTTAAGTCTTCTACCAATACGGGAGGGTTTTCCTGATGTGGGATCAATGAGCATAAGGTTCGAAATCTGGATCGGCGCCTCTTTTTTCATTATACCACCCTGGGGGGCTTTTGAGTGTGGCTTGGTATGTCTTGAAACCAAGTTCACGCCTTCCACAATGGCCCGGTTCTTATTCCTGTCAATATCGAGTACCCTTCCCTTCTGGCCTTTGGATTCGCCGGTTATCACCATAACCGTATCTCCCTTCTTGATATGTAATTTCTTTTGCATTTGATTATCGGTTTTTACAACACTTCAGGTGCAAGTGATACTATCTTCATGTATTTATCGCGAAGCTCTCTTGCGACAGGGCCGAAAATACGGGTCCCTCTCACTTCGTTAAGGTTATTAAGCAGGACGACAGCATTATCGTCAAATCTTATGTAGGAGCCATCGGAGCGACGTATCTCTTTTTTTGTTCTTACAACGACAGCTTTGCTCACCGTACCCTTTTTTGCTTCACCTGAAGGAAGTGCTGATTTCACACTCACAATGATTGTATCTCCGACAGTAGCATATCTTTTCTTACTACCGCCGAGCACTCTTATGCATAATACCTCTTTTGCTCCCGAGTTATCAGCAACTGTTAGTCTGCTTTCCTGCTGTATCATAATTACTTGGCTCTTTCGATTACTTCAACTAATCTCCAGGATTTATTTTTGCTCAGAGGCCTGGTCTCTGATATCCTTACAGTGTCTCCAACCTTGCATGTATTTTCCTCATCGTGTGCCATCAGTTTCTTCGTCCTGTTAATGAACTTGCCATAGATGGGATGTTTCACCTTCCTCTTAACAGCTACAACAATCGATTTGTCCATGCTGTTACTTACAACAACCCCTGTACGTTCTTTTCTTAATTTCCTTTCCATTGTAATTATCGGGCTATTTAGATTTTTGTTCTGATTCTCTTTTATGCAACTCTGTTAGCAGGCGTGCGATAGTAATTTTTGTCTGCTTAAGTTTCTGCGGGTTGTCAAGAGGAGTGATAGCGTGGTTCAGCTTCATGCGGACGAGCATAGTCTGTTCTGTATCGATGCGCTCGATAAGATCAGGTGTGTTCAGTTCCCTTATTTCTGAAGTTTTCATCTGTATATATAATTTATTACTCTGTGTAATCGCGTCTGAAGATAAACTTCGTTGGTATGGGCAGCTTCTGTGCTCCCAGGCGAAGTGCTTCTTTGGCAACATTAAACGGGACGCCTTCAGCTTCCATCAATATCCTGCCCGGTGTGACCGGTACAACAAATCCCTCAGGGGCTCCTTTGCCCTTTCCCATACGTACCTCAGCCGGTTTCTTTGTTATAGGCTTATCGGGGAAAATTCTTATCCAGAGTTGTCCCTCACGTTTCATGTGACGAGTCACTGCCTGGCGAGCTGCTTCAATCTGTCTTCCTGTGATCCAGCTTTGTTCCAGAGCCTTTATGCCAAACGACCCGAATGCCAGTTCATTGCCTCTCTGTGCATTGCCTTTCATTTTACCCTTTTGAGCTCTTCTGTATTTGGACCTTTTTGGTTGTAACATTGCCTTACGTTGTTATATTATTCAATTCCGGTTCTTTACTTCTTTGCCTTTCTTTTGAGGCTTTTGCCTTTTGCATTCCTGGCCCCGATATTGGGACTAAGATCTCTCTTGCCATAAACCTCTCCAATGCATATCCATACTTTTATTCCTATAAGGCCGACCTTTGTATGTGCCTCTCCCAAAGCATAATCGATATCAGCACGGAAAGTATGAAGCGGGATCCGGCCCTCTTTATATGTTTCTGTTCTTGCCATTTCAGCACCACCAAGACGGCCTGAAATCACAACCTTTATCCCCTCGGCACCCATGCGCATCGTCGAGGCTATTGCCATTTTTATTGCTCTCCTATACGATATCTTACCTTCAACCTGCCTGGCTATGTTATTAGCCACGATATTTGCATCAAGTTCGGGACGTTTCACTTCGAAAATATTAATTTGAACCTCCTTTTTGGTTATCTTCTTAAGTTCTTCCTTCAGCTTGTCGACCTCCTGTCCGCCTTTTCCGATGATGATACCCGGACGTGCGGTATTAATTGTTACGGTAATGAGTTTCAGAGTTCTCTCAATTACTATTTTTGAGATACTTGCTTTTGCCAGCCTAGCATTCAGGTATTCTCTGATTTTTGTGTCTTCAACCAGTTTACCGGAAAAGTCCTTCCCGCCGTACCAGTTTGAATCCCAGCCTTTTATTATACCTAATCGGTTACCAATCGGATTTGCTTTTTGTCCCATATTTTATTTTGATGTTTTTTCAACTTCTTTGTTCATACTGTCAAGCACAAGTGTTACATGGTTTGATCTTTTTCTTATTCTGTATGCCCTGCCCTGCGGTGCTGTCTGGAGTCTTTTAAGTGTTCTGCCGCTATCGACATTAACTGCTTTTACATAAAGGTTGCTTTCCTCGATCCTGACACCCTCATTTTTGGCCTGCCAGTTGGCAATAGCAGAAAGAAGCAGTTTCTCCAGTCGGCGGGATGCTTCCTGTGGGCTGTATTTTAGTATATCAAGAGCCTTGTTGACATCCTGTCCGCTTATCAGATCTGTGACAAGCCGCATCTTCCGCGGAGAAGTTGGACAGTTTCTTAAGACTGCCTGACATCTGGTTTTGGAAGCCTCTTTTCTCTTTTCAGCTGAATTTCTTTTTCTCGCACCCATTATTCATCTTTTTTTCAATGTTCACATTACTGGTTACTTATTGCCGGAGTGCCCCCTGAATGTTCTCGTAGGTGCAAATTCTCCCAGCTTGTGACCCACCATATTTTCGGTAATGTATACAGGGATAAATTTATTGCCGTTATGAACTGCAATGGTATGTCCCACAAAGTCGGGAGATATAACCGATCTTCTCGACCATGTTTTGACCACTGATTTCTTATTACTCTCATTCATTTCGAGAACCCGCTTCTCAAGCTTAAAATCAATGAAAGGTCCCTTTTTTATTGATCTGCTCATATCGAATCACTTATTTTTTCCTTCTTTCCAAAATATGTTTTTCAGAATACTTTTTCGTATTTCTTGTTTTGTATCCTTTTGCAGGCATTCCTTTGCGCGATCTCGGGTGACCTCCTGAGGCTTTTCCTTCACCCCCACCCATGGGGTGATCAACCGGGTTCATTGCTACACCTCTTGTTCGTGGACGGCGGCCCTGCCAGCGACTACGTCCGGCTTTACCTGATCTTTCGAGGTTATGGTCAGGATTGGATACCGTACCTATTGTGGCACGACATGACGTAAGAACCATTCTTGTTTCACCCGAGGGAAGCTTGATAGTAGCATATTTACCTTCCCTTGCTGACAATTGGGCATAAGTTCCTGCACTGCGTGCCAGAGCTCCGCCTTTACCGGGTTTCAGCTCAATATTGTGAATAATAGTCCCCAGCGGTATATCGTTAAGGAACATTGTGTTCCCAATATCCGGAGTTGCATCCTTGCCCGATATAACCTTCTGGCCTACCTTCAGTCCTATCGGGGCAACTATATACCTCTTCTCCCCGTCTTCATAAACAACAAGAGCGATCCTTGATGACCTGTTAGGATCATATTCAATCGTTTTAACTGTCGCATTAATGCCATCTTTATTCCTCAGGAAATCGATAGCCCTGTACTTCCTCTTGTGGCCGCCACCGATGTATCTCATAGTCCGCCTGCCGTTAACATTCCTTCCTCCACTCTTTTTTTGCGGCCTGAGAAGGGATTTCTCCGGCACAGTGCTCGTGATAGTCTCAAAAGCACTGATGATTTTGTTTCTCTGGCCTGGTGTAACAGGCTTGATCTTTCTTACTGCCATACTATATATTGCTATAGAAATCTATTGTATTTCCTTCGACAAGAGTAACCACTGCCTTTTTAGTGGCAATAGTCTTTCCTTTCAGAAGTCCCGATTTTGTATTACGGGTTTTTATTTTACCGCTGTAACGAATAGTATTAACCGAGTCAACAGTGACCCCGTACAGTTCTTCTACTGCCTTCTTTATCTGTAACTTGTTTGCATTCCTGGCAACAACAAAACCATAGCGGTTGAACTTTTCGCCCTGGTTTGTCATCTTTTCCGTTACTATCGGTTTAAGTAAGATATTCATCACTCAAAGTTTTCTAATTTTCAAAAGTTGCCTGCAAAACGTCAACTGCGCTCTCAACAAATACTAAAGTTGAAGCTTTCATTATTTCGTATGTGCTTAAATCTGTGGCGGTTACAACTTCAACCCCTTGTATATTTCGGGCTGACAAATATATATTTTTATTTTGTTCCGATAAAACAATAAGCGATTTTTTATCCGTAATTTTCAGATTGTCACCTATTTTGATCATTTCCTTTGTCTTTGGGCCTTCTAATGAAAAATCCTCCAGAACAATGATATTATTTGCTGACGCCTTATAGGAAAGTGCTGATTTTCTTGCCAGTTGTTTTACTTTCTTATTAAGTTTGAAACCGTAATACCTGGGTTTCGGACCGAATGTCCGGCCTCCTCCCCTGAATATGGGATTTTTGATACTGCCGGCTCGTGCTGTTCCGGTACCTTTCTGCCTTTTTATTTTACGCGTACTTCCTATAATCTCGCTGCGTTCCTTTGTTTTATGTGTACCCTGACGCTGATTGGCAAGGAACTGTTTGGTATCCAGGTAAATGGCATGGTCATTAGGTTCAATGCCGAAGATCGAATCATTTAGATTGATCTTCCTCCCGGTTTCATTACCATCTATTTTAAGAATCGCTAATTCCATTATTTTGTAATTATTACGTAACCATTTTTCGGACCAGGTACTGATCCTTTTACTATTAATATATTTTCCTCGGCCATAAGTTTAACAACCTCCATGCTTATAGCCATTATTTTCCCATGACCGGTTTGGCCGGCCATTTTCATCCCGGGAAACACTCTTGAGGGAAATGATGATGCTCCGAGAGAACCGGGGGCTCTGCCCCTGTTATGCTGACCATGTGTTGAACCTCCAACACCGCTGAAACCATGTCGTTTTACAACACCCTGAAAGCCTTTTCCTTTTGACCATCCTCTTACGTCAACCCAGTGATCAGGTCTGAAAAGCTCTGCTGTAAGCACTTCTCCCTCCTTGACCTGACCCTCACTGAAGCCGGTAAATTCCACAACCTTTCTTTTTGGAGTTGTTCCCGTTTTATTAAAGTGGCCCTGTTCAGCCTTTGTTGTGTGCTTTTCCTTCTTTTCGTCAAATCCAAGCTGTACAGCAAAATAACCGTCCTTTTCTACTGTTTTGATCTGTGTTACAACACATGGTCCGGCCTGAAGCACTGTACAAGGAATATTCTTCCCGTCTTCATTGAAGAGGGAGGTCATTCCAACCTTTTTTCCAATTAATCCCTGCATTTCTGTTAATCTTTACTTGTTTCATACTTTAATTTCCACTTCAACACCACTTGGAAGCTCAAGTTTCATAAGAGCATCGATGGTTTTTGGCGTGGAGCTGTATATATCGAGCAGCCTCTTGTACGAGGAAAGCTGGAATTGATCGCGTGCCTTTTTATTCACAAACGGTGAACGAAGGACTGTATAAATCTTTTTGTGTGTAGGCAGCGGAATGGGACCGCTCACTACAGCACCTGTAGATTTTACCGTTTTTACGATCTTCTCGGCAGATTTATCGACCAGATTATGATCGTAAGATTTCAGTTTAATACGAATTTTCTGACTCATATTTTAAAGAATTTTTCCTTTTGTAATTTCAACTATTCTGTATGCTATTTCTACAGGTACCTCTTCAAAGTGAGAAAACTCCATTGTTGAGGTTGCTCTGCCAGAGGTAAGGGTTCTGAGTACAGTAACATACCCAAATTTTTCAGCCAGGGGCACCTTTGCCCTGATGACCCTTGAGCCTGCTTTCGATTCCATACCTTCCACCTTGCCTCTCCTCCTGTTAAAATCGCTGATCACATCACCTACATATTCTTCGGGGGTAACCACTTCTGTTGACATTATGGGTTCGAGCAGTACCGGATGACACTTTCCTGCAAAACGCCTGAACGCCTGCTTGGCAGCAATTTCAAATGAGAGTGCATCAGAGTCAACAGGATGATATGAACCATCTTTTAGTATTACTTTCAGGCTGTCGACCGGGAATCCTGCAAGCGGTCCATTTGACATCGCTTCAGTAAATCCCTTTTCGATTGATGGAATAAATTCCTTCGGAATATTCCCGCCTTTAATTTCATTTATAAACTGGAGACCTCTTATTCCATCCTCTGCAGGCATCAGTTGCACTGTGATATCCGCAAATCTTCCTTTTCCGCCGGTTTGTTTCTTAAACACTTCCCTGAATTCTGCAGAAGAGGTGATTGCCTCTTTGTAAGCAACCTGGGGCGGACCCTGATTGCATGCCACTTTAAATTCCCTTTTCAGACGGTCTATCAATATCTCGAGGTGAAGCTCACCCATACCATGTATTATTGTTTGTCCGCTGTCGGGATCAATTTTCACCTGGAATGTAGGGTCTTCTTCAGCCAATTTATTAAGTGCCAGTGACAGCTTGTCAACATCCGCCTGTGTCTTTGGTTCAATTGCAATACCGATTACCGGTTCGGGGAAATCCATAGATTCCAGCAAAACAGGCTTGTGTATTGCACAGAGAGTATCTCCGGTTTTAAGATCTTTAAATCCCACTCCGGCACAGATATCACCGGCTGATACGCTTTCTTTTGGTTTTTGCTTGTTTGCATGCATCTGGAAGAGACGGCTTATCCTCTCCCTCTTGCCTGTCCGGACGTTGAGGACAGTATCACCTGAATGTAGTATCCCTGAATATATTCTCAGGAAAACCAGTCTTCCCACAAACGGGTCAGTAGCTATTTTAAATGCAAGAGCCGCCAATGGTTCTTCATTGTCCGGCTCGCGTGTGATTTCATTATTATTCCTTGGGTCTGTTCCTTTTACAGCACCAATTTCGATCGGTGACGGGAGGAATGCTGCGACAGCATTAAGGAGGAGTTGTATACCCTTATTCTTGAATGCTGCCCCGCAAATAACCGGCACTGATGCTCCTGAGATTGTCGATTTCCGCAATGCTGCCAGAACCTCATCCACCGATATTGCTTTATGATCCTCAATAAATCTTTCAAGCAAAGTATCGTCAACCTCGGCAACAGCTTCAATCAGCTTTCCCCGCCACTCTTCAGCTTCATCCATAAGGTCGACAGGTATCTCTTCAATATTGTACCTTGTTCCCATTTCGGCATCTTCATAATACATGTATGCTTTCATATTCACAAGGTCGACGACACCACGGAATTCTTCTTCTGAACCTACAGGTATCTGTATAGGCACCGGGTGAGATCCGAGTTTTGTCCTCATCTGGTTAACAACACCCAGGAAATCGGCGCCGGCCCTGTCCATTTTGTTGACAAAAGCTATTCTGGGTACCCGGTATTTATCTGCCTGGCGCCAGACAGTTTCCGATTGAGGTTCAACACCTCCGACAGCACAAAAAACGGCCACTGCGCCGTCAAGGACTCTCAGTGACCTTTCTACCTCTACTGTAAAATCGACATGTCCCGGAGTATCAATGATATTGATCTTGTATTCCTCTTCCTTATACTTCCAGAATGTTGTTGTAGCAGCAGATGTGATAGTAATCCCTCTCTCCTGTTCCTGGATCATCCAGTCCATCTGGGCATTCCCGTCATGTACCTCACCCATCCTGTGCGTACGACCGGTATAGAACAGAATACGCTCTGTCGTAGTGGTCTTGCCGGCATCGATGTGAGCCATGATTCCGATGTTCCTTGTATATTTTAAATTCTGATCCATTTACCTGCTGCTGCTGATAACAATTAAAACCTGAAATGAGCAAAAGCCTTATTGGCTTCGGCCATCCTGTGGGTATCCTCTTTTTTCTTGTAAGCGCCGCCTTCAAGCTTATAAGCAGCCATAAGCTCTGCCGCAAGACGTTCTGCCATCGAGTGGCCAGTTCTTTTGCGTGCAAAGGATATCATATTTTTCATGCTTATGCTTACTTTACGATCAGCACGTATTTCCATGGGAACCTGAAAGGTTGCTCCTCCCACACGACGGGCTTTAACTTCAACCTGAGGTGTAACATTTTCAAGAGCCTGCTTGAAAATTTCAAGAGGAGTTTTTCCCTCACTCTTGAATTTATCACCCACTATGTCAAGTGAGTCATAAAAAATCTGATAAGCAAGGTTCTTTTTACCATTATACATAAGATTGTTAACAAACCTTGTTACATACGGATCATTATATTTGGGATCCGGTAACAGAATCCTCTTCTTTGGTTTTGCTTTTCTCATATCTTATTTCTTTAATGTTACTTCTTTGGCCTTTTTGCACCATATTTCGATCTTCTCTGAGTACGGCCATCTACTCCTGACGTGTCGAGTGCACCACGAATAAGGTGATAACGAACTCCAGGAAGATCTTTTACCCTGCCACCCCTGATAAGTACAATAGAGTGTTCCTGCAGATTGTGACCTTCACCAGGTATATAAGCATTTACCTCTTTCTGGTTTGTAAGCCTGACCCTGGCTACTTTCCTCATGGCAGAATTTGGTTTCTTCGGGGTGGTAGTATAAACACGAACACACACCCCTCTTCTCTGAGGACATGAATCCAGAGCAGGAGCTTTACTTTTATCTACCAGTACCTTCCTGCCTTTTCTGACTAATTGCTGAATTGTCGGCATATTTTCAGTTATTTTAGTATTAATCTTTGCCCAAAAAAATGGTTTGCAAAGGTATTGATTTAATTTATTTATTTTTTAATCACCGATAAATATTTTTCCAAACCAATAATCCCCGTAATTATTCATGCCTTAAATCACACTAAATCAGGCTTAAAACATATTCTGAAACTAAACTTAATCGTAAGTTATGGACAGGTTTCTTCCCGACTTTTCCTGCAGAAAAATGTTTTGTAAACTTACATTCGAAAGAAAAACCGGTACTCCTGAGTTTCAAAAAACTGGTGCAAAGAAAATAAAAAAATTTATATTATGCTATCTCTCTAAAACTGTTTTTAAAAAATTATTATTTTTGTGCGCGCAAAACCGGTAAAAATCACAATATAATATAACATAATAATCAGACCTTTATGAAAACATACCAGACTGACCAGATAAAGAACATTGCTCTTTTGGGAAACTCAGGATCAGGAAAAACCACACTTGCTGAAGCCATGCTCTTTAATGGCGGTGTCATAGAAAGAAGAGGAACAATTGACGGGAAGAATACAGTTTCCGATTATCGTCCGATTGAACATGAGAACGGAAACTCAATCTATTCGACCATTCTTTATACAGAATTTCTGAACAAAAAAATAAATATCCTTGACACGCCAGGTCTGGATGATTTCAGCGGCGGAGTAATTTCTTCGCTTTATGCTGTTGACTCGGCGGTTATGGTAATAAATGTTCAAAATGGCGTAGAGGTGGGCACTGAGATACATTTTCGTCATGCTGAGAAAGTAAATAAGCCGCTGATCCTGGTTGTAAACGGCCTGGATCATGAAAAAACCAATTTTGATAAGTCATATGAGATGATGAAGGATTGGTTTGGCAATGGTGTTACACTTATTCAATTTCCTGTTAATGAGGGCGTTGGTTTCGATTCCGTTATTGATGTCCTTAAAATGAAAATGCTTCAGTATCCAAAGGACGGTGGAACTGCCAAGGTTAGTGATATTCCTGAAGAACATAAGGGAAAAGCATCAGAACTTCACAGTGCTCTCATTGAAAAAGCAGCCGAAAGTGATGAAGTTCTCATGGAACTCTTTTTCTCAAATGACACTCTTACAGAAGAAGAGATAAGGAAAGGTATCGCCAAAGGTATTATTTCACGAGGCATGTTCCCGGTATTCTGTATATCGGCCAAAAATAATATCGGTATTGACCGACTCCTGGAGTTCATAGTAAACGAAACACCCTCAATAACCGATATGCCTGCTCCAAAGAACAGCAAAGGAGAAGAAGTTAAGCCAAATACTTCCGGATCAGCTTCTGTTTTTGTCTTCAAATCTTCAATTGAAGAACATATAGGAGAGATCAATTATTTCAGGGTATATTCCGGAAAGATCACTGAAAACCTCGATATTATTAACAGTAACAACGGCACAAAGGAAAGGCTTTCGCAGCTTTATATATGTGCAGGGAAAAACAGGACAAGGGTCCCTGAACTTCATATTGGTGATATAGGTGCTTTCGTGAAACTGAAAAACACGAGGATGGGTCATACCCTTAATGCACCTGGAAATAACTGGAAATATGAGGGCGTGGTATTTCCTGAGCCAAAATACCGTACGGCTATTAAAGCAGTGAGTGAAAGTGATGATGAAAAACTTGGTGAAGCACTGAATAAGATTCACCTTGAAGATCCAACAATTCTGATTGAATATTCAAAGGAACTGAAACAGATCATTGTACATGGGCAGGGTGAGTACCACCTGAATATTATGAAGTGGCATCTTGATAATATCTATAAGATCCCTTCAAATTTTAATCCCCCGAAAATACCATACCGTGAAACAATCACGAAAGCAGCACAGGCAGATTACCGTCATAAAAAACAGTCGGGAGGTGCAGGTCAGTTCGGGGAAGTGCATATGATTATTGAACCCTATGAAGAGGGATCAACTCCCCTTAATATGCAGAAAATAGGCGGAAAAGAGTTCAAGCTGTCAATCAGAGATACCGAAGAGATAAAACTTACCTGGGGCGGAAAGCTTGTTTATGTGAACTGTATAGTGGGAGGATCGATCGACGCCCGGTTTATGCCAGCAATACTTAAGGGTATCATGGAAAAAATGGAAGTGGGTCCGCTGACCGGATCCTATGCCCGCGATATAAGGGTTTATGTTTATGATGGCAAAATGCATCCGGTTGACTCCAACGATATATCATTTCGACTTGCAGGACGTAATGCTTTTAGTATTGCATTTAAAAATGCAAACCCTAAGATTCTTGAACCTGTATACGATGTTGAGATAATGGTCCCATCCGACCGTATGGGTGATGTGATCAGCGATCTTCAGGGCCGGCGAGGTATGGTGCTCGGGATGTCAAGTGAAAAAAGGTTTGAGATCATTAAAGCCAGGGTTCCTCTCGCTGAAATGAATAAATACTCAACAGCTTTGAGTTCAATTACAGGCGGAAGAGCTTTCTATACGATGAAATTTGCAGAATACGTTCAGGTATCTGCCGAGGTACAGGAGGCTGTAATTAAAGCATACCAAGAAGAGGAGGAAGAGGAATAATAACTGTTTAATTCACACCGTCTTCAGAACATCCCATACAAATGCCCTGATACCTACCTCTTCATTAATGGCATTTATCTTTTTTACCTTGTCGAGAATTGTATCAACGAGTTCGTCATCAACAATCGTAAGCATGCTCTTATTGATTTCCGGCCATGCATGTGTCCCAAGGTGAGGAACACCGGTATCACTTCCTCTTCCCCGGACATTTTCCCAGAGTGTATAGCCTTTTATTCCAAGCTTATCCATTAGAAAGTCTACTCTTTCGGTATGAGCCTGATTATATATGATCATTACAGCTTTCATAATTTCTGATTTGAATGATTAAAGTCTAATTGTTATTTCCGTTTCCGTTCATAAAGTCAAAATCGGAATAGACAGCAAGGGCCTTATTTCTCTCACCATGTTTTGCAAAGATCGCATAAACAACAGGTACTATGACCAGTGTTACAAATGTTGAGAATATCAATCCTCCGATAACTGCAACACCCATCGGGCTCCACAGCTCTGATCCTGATCCGGTACTCATGGCAAGCGGCAGCATTCCAAGAATAGTTGTGGTGGAGGTCATGATAACCGGTCTGAGCCTTGATCTTCCTGAGATTGAAATTGCTTCATATAGTTCGTTGCCTCTATCCCTCATAAGATTAATGAAGTCAACAAGCACAATAGCATTCTTTACAACTATACCTATCAACATAACTGCTCCGATACCGGATATTACACTAAGTGTTGTATGTGTAATGAACAGAGCCAGTGCCACACCTGAGAATGCAAAAGGAATGGAAAACATTATTATGAATGGCATTTTCAGGGATTCAAACTGCGATGCCATAATAAGGTAAACAAGTATCAGGCTTACAACAATCAGGAATGCTATATCCATAAATGATTCCATCTGTTCCTGAATTGCACCGGATATTTGTACCATTACACCTGAAGGAACTTCTGTTTCATCAATAGCTTTCTGTACCTCTTTCTGGAGTTCTGTTAATGATCTTTTATAAGGTGTGAAGGAGACATTTACAATCCTCTCCCTTCGTTTCCTTTGAATACTTGGTGGTGACCAGAACTCCTTTATCGCTGCAATTTCACCAAGTCTGATTATGTTACCCACTGGATTTGTTATTCCAATATTTTCAATATCAGTAAGAGTACTTCTTGCACTCTCTTTAAACCTTACTACCACATCATACTCATCACCAGACTGACGAAGGCGTGTCGCGGTCATACCTTCAACCCTGTTCTTTACAGCTGATGCAACCATTGCGGTATTAAGTCCGCTGGTAATCATTTTATTCTGATCAAGAATAATCTGAAGCTCAGGTTTTGATTTATCGCGGCTTATGGTAACATCTTTTGCTCCCTCTATTTTCCTTATCTTTTCTGCCAGCTCTTCAGCAACGATATTTGTCTGGGAAATATTATAACCATATACCTCAACATCTACAGTATTAGAACCAAATGATCCCATGCTTTCAGAAGTACTAACCGTAAAGTCCACAATTTCAGGAAATTGTGCAAGATCTATTCGCATCTCCTCGGCAATTGTCATCACATCTTTTTCTCTCTCTTCAATTGGCACAAGACGCATGGAATATGTTATTACATGTGTGCCGCCGGCACCGAATAAAGATGAGAACCCGGCCTGATCGTCTGAACCTGTTGATGAGGACACAAGATTGACCTCCAGGTATTTCTTCTTGATGAGTTCATCGATTTTATCGGTTGTCTTTATAGTCTCGTCCACCCTTGTACCTGTCTGAAGCTCAATTGTTGCAGTAATTCTTGACTGGTCTGCTTCAGGGAAGAACTCTGTATCAACCACAGCGAACAAACTCATTGAGGCTATAAAAATTATTAATGAGATGACAGATACAACAGTCTTATGATGAAGAGCCCAGCGAAGTGTTTTTTCATAAAAACGGTCGAACCAGTCAAGTGCTTTTCTTATACTTCCGTCATAGGTCCAGAATGGTGCATCCTTCCTTATCGGATACCATTTAAGTAAGAGCGCACTCATTGTGGGAGTAAGAGTTATTGCAGCAAAGACCGATGTTATAATAGTTATTGACACCAGCATACCAAGCTGCTTAAAGAGTACTCCGGTAAGTCCCTTTACAAATGTGAGCGGGAAGAAGACTGCAACCACTGTTAATGTTGTGACAATAACTGCGAGCCATACCTCATTTGTAGCATAAATTGCCGCCTCCCTGGGACGGCTTCCCCTTTCGACATGTTTTGTAATATTTTCAAGTACTACTATCGCATCATCCACCACCATTCCAATAGCAATTGAAAGGGATGTAAGTGAGATGATATTAATTGACTCTCCTGTAACAAAAAGATATATAAAGGCTACAACCAGTGAAATCGGTATTGTTACTATAATAATAATGGTAGCCCTCCAGCGGCCCAGGAAGAATAGCACTACCAGTATCACGAAAATTGCAGCATAAAGGAGTGTTTCAGTAAGGTTACTGATTGAGTCTTTTATAAATGTTGCACTATCAAACAGTTTTTCAATTTTGACATCTGCCGGCAGTTCTTTTTTAAGGGTTTCAAGACTCTTTTCAATCTCCCTGGTTACTTTAACTGTATTGCCGCCTGATTGTTTCTGCACATACATTGTCATTCCCTGGCGGCCATCTATTCTTGTATCAAGTTTTGTTTCACGTATTGTATCACGTACCACTGCAACATCCTTCAGGTATACATTATTACCGTTATAGCTGCTTACTACAATGTTCTTTATGACATCACTCTCGGGAAATTCACCCTGTATCCTCAGAGGATAATCATTCTGTCCCATTTCTATATAACCTGCAGGCATGTTCATGTTCTCTGCCCGTAAAATATTGCCGATCTGTTCTATTGTAAGATTGTATGCCTCCATCTTCCGCGGATCAACATCAATGTACACTTTACGGCCGGGGACACCTGCAAGACTCACTGATCCGACACCCTCTATCCTGTTGAGGGGATTTACTATTTTCTCATCAAGTATTTTTTCAAGTCCCCTGTAACTCTCTTCTGCAGTAATGGCATAGAAGATTATAGGCATCATACTTGAATTGAATTTCATTATTGTCGGCTTTTCACTGTCCTCAGGCAGGTAATTCTCTATGAAACTAAGGTTGCTTCGGATATCGTTGGAAGCTTCATCGAGATTTGTACCATATTCAAAATTCATAAAAATTACCGAGAGACCATCACTTGAGGTGGATGTCATTTCCTTAAGATTACTTACAGAGTTAAGCATATCTTCTATAGGTCTCGTTATATTGGATTCTATATCAGATGCGCTTGCCCCCGGATAGGTTGTTACTACTCCGACGAATGGCAGTTCCACCTCGGGGTATAGATCCACAGGAAGCTGGGTCAGTGAATAGAGACCTATCACGATTAATGCCACAAAAATCAGTATTGTCGTTACCGGTCTCCTTACGGAAGTACTGTATATACTCATTTTAATCTGTTGTTAGTCTGGATTTATTCTACTATTTCTAATTTATCATCATTAAGAAGCCTGGATTGTCCTTCCGATACAATCCTGTCCCCCTCACTCAGGTTATCTGAAATAATCTCAAGTTTGTCATCGAACCGTTTTCCTAACAGCACCTCAACACGTTTTGCAACACCCTGATCCTCAACAAAAACATACCTTACATTGGTACCCTCCTGCAGAAGCACAGTACTGGCCGGAACGACAAAGGTCTCAACCTCCCCAAGGTCCATTGAAACCCTTACAAACATACCGGGTTTAAGAAGTCCTTTCTTGTTTGGAAGTTCGATCTCGGTTATAAATGAACGGGTAGCTGAGTTGATAGTTGGCGCAACAAGCAGTACTTGACCATTGAAAATCTCATCTTCATAAACATCAGCTGTAAGTGTAGCTTTCATTCCTTTTTTGATCAGAGGATAATACTGCTCAGAAACAGCTACATTGACCTTCAGAAGATCTACTTGCATCAGGGTTACAATTGCCGCTTTACCCGACATTGTTGTTGGTGCTCCGGAATACATTTCTCCATCTTCAAAATATTTTCCTGTTACAACACCTGTAAAGGGAGCTTTAACAAGAGTATTCTTCTCCATGAAGTTTACATTCGTTTTCAGGACATCATATTGAGTTTTTGTCTGATCATATGTCTGTTGCTTTACACTTCCCGTACTAAGCAATGTGTCAAGCCTGTTAAGGTCTTTTTCCAGATTGGCAAGCTGAAGCTTAAGCTGGTAAAGCTGTGTCCGGTCTATCAGGAAGAGATTATCGCCCTTATTCACTTTATCTCCGTTTTCCACATATATTCTTTCAATCCTTCCGGGAGATGAGGGAGCCATATTGACCTCCTCGTAAGGAAGAATGGTAGCTGTATAGTCAATTGTCCTGGCAATTTTTGTTTTTGCAAGAGTTAATACTTTAACTGGAATTGCAGCCTTTTCAGCTGTCACTTCGCTTTGAGCCGCAGATCTGTCGGTAGCTGATGAACATCCTGCCAGCAGAACTATACTGAAAAGTATTACCGGAATTGTTTTTAAGTATTTCATTATCAGATATTTTATTGATTTTCTATTATTGATTACATATTGTTTAATAACTTGTCGAGAGCCAGTTTAGTCTGCAGAAGGTTCATCAGGGCTGACACATAATTGCTTTCCGCCTGAAGATACTGACTGTTCGCCTGCGTAAGTTCAAGGCTGGATGCCATCCCCTGTCTGAATTTATTTTCCATGCTCGCATAAACTCTCTGTGAAACTTCAACATTTTCTTTCTGGCTCTTGTACTGAAGGTTTGCATTAACAAGGTTATAGCGCAGCTGTTTTTCCTGGATCTTAAGCTGATCCGAGACCATTTCTTTTGTGTTTTTTGCTTTCTCAAGGTTAAACTTTGCCTTTTTTATTGCCGCATACCGCTGACCGCTTGCTATAATTGGAATTGACATTTGCAGTGCGACAAGCGAACTGTTGTACCAGTTTATCTTTGACACCTCATCCCCCATTCCTGTTTTTGTTGTTGAAATAACTCCTGCCAGGGTTGGCAGAACCTGGGCTTTCTGTGCCTTAAGGCTCAGGGCAGACAACTGTTCCTGCCCTTCCACAAGCTTGTAATTCAAATTATTGGTATAGTCGAATTCCTGTGACAACAGTGCTTCCACATTTATCTCCTTTGTAAAATCTTCAAGGGTCCCCGTAAGTCTGATCCTGGTATCAGATGGCACTCCAAGCTGAAACCTTAACATATTGTAATTAAGCTCTATTGTTCTTCCCAGAGAGCTCCTGGAATTTTCAACCATATTGACATTGGAGACCATCTGATCAACATCTGTTGATTCTGCCATCCCTACATTGAACATAGTCTGCGTCGACTTCAGTGTTTCACGAAGGTTGGCAAGGTTACTTTCAAGAATCCTCAGTGATTCTTCAGATACCAGTATCAGGTAGTATACAGATGCAACTGACTCACGAATATCCAGCTCAGTGCTGTTTACGTTGGTCTCTGCCAGTTTCTTTGCAAGTTTTGTTGTCTCTATTCCCACAAGGTATGGAGCATTGAATAACAGCATGCTGGCCTGCAGCGCAACAGATGCGTTATACTGTGATCCCATGGTAATTTCTATTTTCTCATCAGGATTACCAAAAAAATCAGGAATCAGGAAGACCATCTGTTTAAGGTTGTCAGTAAAGCCCGCGCTGGATGAAACCTGCGGAAGTCCTGCTGAAACTGTTTGCCAGAAGGCCATTTTGGATGCCTCCACATCCAATCTGGCTGAAATTGCCATCTTGTTGTGCTGAATGGCATATTCCTGTGCCTCCCCCAGCGACAGTACCATTTCATTTCCTGCCTCCTGTCCCGACACCGTAGCCCAGGAGACTGCAAAAGCTACCAATGAAGTAATTAAATATTTTCTTTTCATAAAATACGGTTTTATCCTTTTTCTGTTAATTCTTGTGACCTTTATTTTCTTTTATTCTCTTCTTATCATATAAGTTTATCAGATCAAGACCCTTCTGTGTTGATATACCCCTGAGGTAATTAATATAAAAATCTCTGATCACCTTTTCATTTGTGAACTCATCCGGAGAAACAATATCATTGTCATTTGTCATTCTGATTACCTCCTGCATACATTTATCCGTTATCTCAATATCAATATTCTCACGAAAGATCCCCTGATTTATACCGCGTATTATTATTTCCTTATTTTCCTTATAGTAAGGGAACTCACCGGTTTCTTTAAGTTTCTTAACCAAATCATTATGGTATCTTTTCATATCAAGGCGGAATGCCGGACTCATATTCCGTAAATGTTCGGTCATTATATCAAGTATCTTAAAGATTGCTTCAATGACATTTTCCGATTCATTAAGTGTCTTGTCTATCAGGATTCTTTGTTTTTTAGTCATCCATTTCAGGACTCCTTTCAGAAGTTCATCCTTGTCTTTAAAAACCTCATATATTGTTCTTTTTGATATACCCATCTGGTTGGCAAGCATATCCATTGTTACTGCCCGTATCCCGTAAGTACGGAACATGGCAGCAGCTTCTTCTATTATTCTTTGTCTGTAATCCATTTTCAAATTAAAGCGCTGCAAAAATGCGAAAACTATTTTAGTTTACAAAGTTTTCATAGATAAATTGCTGTTAAATTTCGATAAAAAAGCGAAATTTACCGGTGAATAACAAAGGGTGTTAAGACGTTAAGGCATTAGGGCTTTAATGTTATAGGCAGTAATGCTCTGAAACTATAAAATTTTTAAAATGAAGACAAATAAGACTATTTACCAGGTCGATGCATTTACAGCCGAGCCATTTAAAGGAAATCCGGCAGGAGTATGTATTCTTCAGAAGGAGGTATCAAAAAAATGGATGCAAAATGTTGCTGCTGAGATGAATCTTCCGGAAACTGCATTTATTGTGGGGACAGGTGATAAGTATAAAATCAGGTATTTTTCCCCTGAATCAGAGGTTCCCCTGTGTGGACATGCAACTCTTTCATCAGCTCATATTATATACCAGGAAGGAATTGTCAGTAAGGATAAAACCATTACATTCGCCTCAGGGGTTGGAGATCTATATGTCAGAAAATCAGGAAACTGGATTATTATGAATTTCCCTGCATATAGTGTTGAACCAATGCAGATTCCATCATCTGCAGAAAAGCTTATTGGTATAAAACCAGAAGAACTTTACAGGACCAGTCACGGTTTGACCCTGGCACTGCTGCACAACGAAGAGGATGTCCGTAATCTTAAACCTGATTTCAACATGATGAAGGATTCCCCTTTTGGTGATCTTATTGTAACAGCTCCTTCGGAGGATACAAATTTCGATTTTTGTGTACGTTGTTTTGCTCCTGCACTGGGTATAAATGAAGATCCTGTTACCGGTTCGGCACATTGTGCCCTGACTCCTTTCTGGAATAAAAAAACCGGGCGTGAGGAATTCATTTCCCGCCAGATATCAAAGAGAAGCGGTATTTTAAAGGTAGCCTTGAAAGTCAACCGGGTTGAAATTGCAGGTCATGCCAAAACAGTTTTTAAGGCTGAGTTGTATGTGTGAGGAATGGTATGACGGTATAACGGTATGACGGTGCAACGGTTTTAAGGCATTTCACCTGTAAAGGTATAGAAATCCCCGGTACTCTTTTCCGTTATAATCGACGTCATCCCATCCCAATGCCCTGATTATATAGAAATAGACTCCTGGCCGGGCTTTTACTGAGGAATTATTGATATTACCATCCCAGCCTGTCCAGTTTTTAAGGTTCTCTCCCTCGCCGCTGAATGCATAAATTTTCATCCCGGAACGGCTAAAAATCTCTATGCTTAAATATCTGAGCGATTTGGATTCAACCATGAACCTCTCATTGTATGGATCGCCATCGGGAGTAAAAACATTAGGGATTGCCAGGGATGATTTCTCAACAGTAATAACTTCAGACCTGAGCGAATCGATGCAATGAAGCTCACTTTCAATTGTTAGCAATACTGTATATTCTCCCGGTTTATAACAGATATATGGTTCCGGATTCTCCACTTGTGAAAAAAGGCTGTCTCCAAAATACCATTCAAATTTATACCCTCTTACAGACAAATTTGTAAAGGATACTTCCAATGGGGCTTCACCCTCAGTAGGATCAATTTCAAAATCGGCATTTACATGGATCGACTCATAGATAAAGGATGATTCGCTGCTGCATGCAAGGGAGTTAACGGTTAATGTATATGTTAAATTTTCAAGTGGAGGCGTGAATGTGATCGGGTCAATTTCTGTTTCCGGATGAGGAATTGGTGATATCGGCTCTGACGACCAAATAAAAGATAATTCATTACTCAGGTTTAGCGGAGAACCTGTGCCCGGATCAAAGTAAGGGAATGTACTGACAGTTGCAGCGGTATCACCATCAAGAGCCACATAATTGCAGTGTTTTATAGGATTTTCAAGTTTTGCCTCAGATAAAGGAGGTTTATCAAATACTATCCAGGCCACGAAGCTTGTATCAGCGAAACCTGCACTGTCTATTTCCAATTTATACCCGCCTTCAACAAGGTTTTCAATTGTTGAAGAGGTTACACCTGTTTCAGTTTTAACAGCATCGCTGAAACTATTGTTGGTTTCGTTCCAGCGGAACCAGGAAAAGGTGTAGGGTCCTCCTCCCCCGGATACAGAAGAAGAAAGCGTTCCTGTTTCTGTACCTGTGGTACTGCAATAAATAAAAATGGGATCATTTATACCCGGCATCGATAGATATGAGGTATACCGTATTGCACCGGCTCCCGGAGCAGTAAGCTGTCCATGCAAAAATAACGGCAAAAAAACGGCTGCAATGATAAACCAAAAACGCACAGGCAAACTATGATTTCTAATATTAACGGATTCTATAACCTTATTTGTATAATATTTCGCAAGTTTAATAAAATCTTGTTATTTAACCACTAAGTGACACAAAGGTATTCACAAAGGAACACAAAGCATTTATCCTTTGTGCACCTTTGTGACAAACTTAGAGTTCCTTTGTGGTAAAATATTTATAATTACTGTTAATAAATTTTTCTCTTATTTTTTCAACTTTCCTGTTCTCTGAAGTTGTAATTGTTAAATTTGCCCTGCCCGGAACGCTGTAATTCAAAATAACACATGACCCGCAATTATCTTAACGACCTGAATGAAGCTCAGCAAGAGGCTGTTATCCACACTGAAGGACCGGCTCTTGTCATCGCAGGCGCCGGTGCCGGGAAAACCAGGGTGCTCACTTACCGGGTTGCGCATCTTCTCCAGAAGGGGGTACCGGCCGGTAAAATCCTGGCCCTTACTTTTACTAACAAGGCTGCCGGTGAGATGAAGGAGAGGATCGCCACGATTGCCGGTGCTGAAATAGCCCGTTACCTGTGGATGGGAACCTTTCATTCAATCTTTGCAAGAATACTCAGGATCGAAGGTGACAGGCTCGGGTATAAGTCCAATTACACCATTTATGACGCTGTCGATTCAAAGAGCCTGGTCCGGTCAATAATAAAAGAGCTTAATCTGGATGATAATGTTTACAAACCAGGTGTTATAGCAGCAAGAATATCAACCGCCAAAAATAACCTGGTAACTGCCAGTATGTATGCAGCTGATAATTCAATGTACGAAGCTGACAAGGCATGCCATATACCATTGCTGGCTGAAATATTCAAGATATATTCAACACGCTGTTTCAGATCAAATGCCATGGATTTTGACGACCTTCTCCTAAACACCAATATTTTGTTCGGAGATTTCCCTGACGTGCTGACTGCATACCAGGAGAGATTCAGATATATCCTTGTAGATGAATACCAGGACACTAATTATGCTCAATACCTCATTGTAAAAAAACTTGCGGCAGTTCACCATAATCTATGTGTCGTTGGAGATGATGCACAAAGTATCTACTCATTCCGTGGGGCAAGGATCGAAAATATACTGGAATTTAAAAATGATTATCCCGATTACTATCTGTTTAAGCTGGAACAAAATTACCGGTCAACACAGACTATTGTTAATGCAGCCAATGAGATAATTGCGAATAACGAAGGACAAATACATAAAAAGGTCTATTCAAAGAATGAGCAGGGAGAAAAGATTATGGTAATGAAGGCGATAACCGACACGGAAGAAGGATTTAATATAGCTTCGGATATCCTTGACAAGAGTCTTTCCCTGCAACTTAACTGGAGTGATTTCGCTGTTCTGTACAGGACAAACGCACAGAGCCGGATATTTGAAGAGACTCTTCGAAGGAAAAACATTCCTTACAAAATCTATGGCGGCCTCTCATTTTATGAACGCAAAGAGATAAAAGACATTCTTGCCTATTTCAGAATGGTAATAAACCCCAACGATGAGGAGAGTCTGAAGAGATCAATAAACTACCCTAAAAGAGGGATTGGTGATACGACGGTTCAAAAGACTCTGGACCTTGCTACTGAATTTAATACAACAGCTTGGAATATACTTACTAATGCAAAAGAATATCCGGGATATTTTAATGCAGGGACCACCAAAAAGTTATCATCCTATGTTGTTTTGATAAATAATCTTTCTGCCGATACCGGTAAATCTGATGCATATACCCTGGCAAAAGAAATTGCTTCTGCCTCAGGAATATTTAAGGAGTTGACGGATGGTAAACTGCCTGAGGAGATAAGCCGTTATGAGAACCTCGAGGAGCTATTGAATGCAATCAAGATATTCACCGAAGCCGCTGAGACCAATGGGGAGCCATCAACACTTGAGGCTTATCTGGCAAATGTTGCCCTGCTTACCGATCAGGACAATGAAAAGGAGGAGGACCGTAATAAGGTTACACTGATGACTATGCATTCAGCCAAGGGGCTGGAATTCAAGCATATATACATTGTCGGAATGGAAGATACCCTGTTCCCATCACCTCTTTCAGCAGGCAGCGCCAAAGAACTTGAGGAGGAACGGCGTCTTTTTTATGTTGCTGTGACCCGGGCTGAAAAAATGGCCACTCTCAGTTATGCATTGAACAGGTATAAGTGGGGTAACCTGGAAAGAAGCAATCCGAGCAGGTTTCTCCGGGAGATCAATTCACGATTCCTTGATTATCCGCAAACCGGAGGAAAACCATTCCATGGAAGAACGGGATACGGAAATAAATCTTCAATGTTCCGCGAAGAAACTGCAAAATATACAAATAAACCCCGATTGAGGAAATTTGAAAAGTCAATCAGCCCGGGTCAAAACTCATTTAACGGTACGTATCCTTCAGAGTTTTGCGAAGGAGATATTGTCCGGCACGAGAGGTTTGGAAATGGTGTTATAGTATCAATCGAAGGTGAAGCTCCTAATAAGACTGCTTCAGTTCAATTCGAAAAAGAAGGCCGTAAAAAACTGCTGCTGAGATTTGCAAAACTGAGGAAATACCCCCCACCCCCCCTAAAGGAGGGCTAATTCTCTGGATACAAATTAAATACCACTTAAAAGTAGAATATTATACCCCATTTAGGGAGTGCCGTGCAGCGGCGGATGTTACTTCTTCCCTCCTGCCTGTTTGAAATTCATCTGTCGGAATGAGTAGCCTGAGATCAATATTACGTGCTTATACCCAAGATTTACCTCTGATAAGAGTATTGTTCTTGTTTTCATGTTTAAGATGTTTAGATATAACTTATAAAGCTATTCAATTTAAATTTCATTATGATCAGCACCTGAAAGATTACTATGAAAAAAAACCTGCCGGGGCAAAAGCCCCCGGCAGGAGAAAACATATTAAGAAAGAAAACTGAATGCTCTTTTTATGTAAGTGCCGGTTCTGCAGGCTTTTCTTTTTCAATAAGCACTGACTGATAAAGAGTTGCAAATGAACTTGATATCCACATAATAGCAGGGAATATACCTACTATAAATAATATCAATCCGAATATTATAATGAAAAAGGAGACCAGTCCCATTGCGAAGATCCTCCAGCCATGTCCCCGCGTAAGCTTCCAGCTTAATTCCACTGCCTCAATGGGATCAAGTTTTTTGTCCATCACTATATATGATACGAAAGCCAGACGGCAACCTATTATTATTCCCGGAATGAGAAGGGCAAAACACCCTAGTACCACAAGTGCGATCACCAGTAGATTTGCAAGAACAATATGAAGGTAGTTCTCCCAGAAACCTCTTATGAGGTATTCAAAATCAGGTTTGATCTTCCTGACAGCCTGTATAAAGGTCATATTTGCCCCATATTTAAATATAGGTACAACAAAAAAAGAATATAACAGGCCAAGAAGTCCGAAGAAAGCTGCAACCATGCCTATTGAAGCCCAGTTGACAATACTATGTATGTTTCCCGTCCATTCCCATGGTCTTCCGTGGAAATCACTGGCATCGAATTTAAAATTCACAATCTGAGACGGGCCTGTAACAATGGCAACAATAATAACGATTAAAAGAAGCCTGATGAAGTTATCCACCATTACTCTCCATCCTGTTCCGAAACTGTTACCAAAAGTGGGGATCAATTTGTATTCATTACTTTTTTCCATTTTTTCAATTATTAGTTAAAAACTGAGTTTATTTTATGTAGCAAATGTAAACCCTGTTTTTTACCCGGACTTCATACTATGGTAGTGTTTTTTTATTTTCCTACTTAAGTAGTGTGTGCAATACTTTGGTAGTGGATAAGCAGAATGCCTGATATCAATATTTTTTTACCTTTATATTATTATGCTGAAGTACCTGGTTTTTGCAGTATTTATCCTTTCGGTTGCTCTGGCCGCAGGAAGCGTGGCCCTTGTATCACGGCTCAGAAACAGGTACAGGGCAGAAATATTTTCTTCTCTATTATATTTCCTGGTCTTCGTTTTTACCTTCGGCTTTTACGGAATATGGGGACAGGTAATCATAAAGGCATTCCTTTCTCCTTATATTGATCCTGATCTTATTATACGGTTTACTGATATTTCTTTATTCATGGGCCTTCCTTTCCTGGTCTTTGCCTGGCTCATGCTTATGAGATTCTCAGGAGAAATATCAGGAAGGAAATACAATAACAAACATCTTTCCTGGTTCCTGCTGGTCAATTTTGGCGTAATTTTCGCCCTGGGCTATATTATCGCACAGGAAAAATTACTAAATCCGGAGATCCTTATACGGTATTATTTTATCAGCATGAATTTCTTCTACTCATCAGTTGCTACATTTCTGATAATTTTTCCAAAGAAAGGAAAATCATTCATACATGCCTATGACCGCCGCACAATTACTGCAGGAATAATAACTGTAATGCTGTTACAGTGTATTCTTCTTCTTTTCTATTCATTATCTGTGTATATAACCGTGGGTTTTATCCTTGCTTTTTTTGCCGGAAATTCATTTCTCCCGGTTTATTTAACATATGGTACAATGATGTCATCTTTGAGCGAAGAGTCAGGTAGAGATGTATCATTTGAAGAGTTTTGTAAAAAGTATGAAGTCTCACCCCGTGAGACAGACATTGTTTGCGAAATATGTAACGGTCTGAGTAATAAAGAAATAGCTAACAAGCTCTTTATAAGCCTGCAGACGGTTAAGGATCATACTCACAGGATCTATATTAAAACAAATGTAAGGAGCAGGGTTCAGCTGATCAACCTGGTGAAGGAAGAAGTACCACCGTCAAAATAATATAAACACTATTACCGCTCCTCCCTCGAATTCCAGTTCAAAATGATCTCCGGTTGCTTCATTCAATGAAGCCTCCCACCAGTTTTTAAGTTTTCTTTTAATCAGAGGATACAGCAATCCGGATGAGGTTATTTCTGTTTCAGAATTTATTGAAAAAATGGAAACCTGCTGCCCAGGCGATGATTCAAATCTACTGGTTTTTAAAACAGGATAAAAGATCCCCGTATCAGTGATCATCTTAATATTAATGAACTGTGCATATTCCGTAAGCAGTGAGATATTACCGACAGTATGATCTTCACGTTTCCCCGTTGCTCCCAGGATTACAATATCATCATAACCTCTTTCAGAACACCATCTTACTGCCTTGGTCAGATCATTGGTCTCCTGTTCCGTGTCTTTGAAGATCCTGTCGCTGTATTTTCTGAAAATCTCCGGATTAAGCGAATCACAGTCTCCCACGATAGCAAAAGGTTCAAGTCCGGATTTTAAAAGTGACTTTGCCCCTCCATCACAACATATTATATGTGAGGCATTTCTGAGAACAGTAAGAGGAATTTCATGGGATGGGAAATTTCCGTCAGCCAGTATTACTATGCCTCCAGATTTTATAGTTTCCATTCCCGAAATTTACAAATAAATTTTATCTGTTCTGCATCAGTCTGCCACAACTCTGGTCTATCTGCTCCTGAGGATGTGAAGGTAAGGTGTGGATAGCTGCTTGGGACGGAGGAGTTATTGAAATAGACCTGTTGCCCGATGATGGTGTCATCCACGATATTACAACAGCTACATCATATGCCGACAGTATACTCTGGGTCTCAATATATTTCGGAATGAGCCGCTATGATGGTAAATACTGGAATGGCTATTTTGATCATGAAAGTTGCCTGGCAAGTAATTTTATTAACTTTGTCAGAGCTGAAGGTTCTGTAGTATTTGTCTGCTGCGATAACGGCTTATGCACTTTAAACTGTAAAACATGGGTTACCTGTAAAAAGAATGACAATGATGAAAACGGAAAAGCTTTATTTATAGAGGGAACAAAAGTACTTGAGGAGATCCCTTTGTCACCCTGTTTCTCTCATAATCTTACTATCGGTGTTTATGCTGAGGTTGATGTATTGTGGATTGCAACTTCAAAGGGTGTAAGCCGGGGAGAAATAATAAGGTAAAATTCAGAATATTACAATTCAAATAATAAAAAATATTACTGTGAGATTTTTAATGAAAATAACAATAATCATTCTCCTGATTTCAGTATTGCCAACTCAGTTGATTAAGGGACTGGAACTTCCAAAGAATAATAGCAATATACCTGATGACAGTCAAAGCAGCTATGCCCTGGTTGAGTATATATACCAGTTGAATAATCACAAGAGGGTCGCAGTAATAAAAACAAACAGCAGGTATGGACGGGTGGGAACAATGCATTTTCAGCATGCTGCAGTTCGTGCAGGGCATCCTGTTATTATTGAGGAACGTTTTGATGACAGGGATATAATATTTAAGTGATTGAACCATGGAAATTAACACATACAATACTCCGGCTAATATTAATTTTACTGTTCCGGTAAGGGTTAATCGTGAATCCAATCCTGAAGGAACAATAGTCAATGTTAACGGCGTTAAAGTAGGGGGCACGGAGGTTGTTGTCATTGCCGGCCCTTGTGCCATTGAGAGCAGCGAACAGTTATATGAAACTGCCAGGGCAGCCAAGAAGGGAGGTGCAAGGATTATGAGAGGTGGTGCTTTTAAACCCCGTTCCTCACCTTACAGCTTCCAGGGTCTGGGAGAAGAGGGACTGAAGATGATGCGCAAAATAAGCAATGAAACAGGATTGCCGATAGTCACGGAAGTTATGGATACACGTGAGATGGAAATGGTTGCCGGTTATGCCGACATGCTCCAGATAGGTTCAAGGAATATGCATAATTATCCGCTGCTGAAAGAGGCAGGCCTGATCCGTAAACCGGTGCTGCTTAAACGCGGAATGATGGCAACAATAGAGGAGTTCCTGCTGGCTGCGGAATATATACTCAACCAGGGGAATACACAGGTAATACTTTGCGAAAGGGGTATACGTACCTTCGAGACCTCCACAAGGAATACCCTCGATCTGAGCGCTGTTCCGGTTCTGAAAAAACTGACCCATCTTCCGGTTATAGTTGATCCAAGTCATGGGACAGGAATAAGGTGGATAGTGCCTCCAATGGCCAAAGCAGCAATAGCTTCCGGAGCTGACGGTCTTATTATGGAAATCCATCACAAACCCGAAGAAGCATTATGCGACGGACAACAATCCCTTTATCCTGAAGATTTTATCGGATTGATGACCGAACTGAAGAAAATTGCACTGGCTGTAGGCAGAGAATTATCATTGCCTTAACCTTCGGATAAATGAAGGTTCTGCAGGTTCAATCATTAAAATTTTTCAAACAATCACTGCTGGTTTGTATAATACTCTTTTTACAGGCAGCTGATATTATTGATGTCCAGGCATTTTATCTGACACAATCGCTCTTCGGGTCTTTGAATCTTATGAACGAAAATGAGCTGTATGGTAAAACACCGGGAATGGTCGCTACTTATGCCTTCAACGGAATGAATCTTAAGCAGGAGGTTGTAAAAACAGGTCAGGTGTGAATGCGATACCTTATAGAGATCGTTTCCATGCCCTCAGACCTGCAAACGACATTGCAAAATAGATCAGGTAGAGTATTACCGTGGGATAAAGGCCCCTGGTAATAAACAGCAGCACTGAAGCTGCATTAACAGCGAGCCAGAGGTACCAGTGTTCATAGATCTTCCTGGCAAGCATCCATGTGGCAATAATTGAGAGGGATGTTATGAATGAATCCCACTCCGGCACCGGCGAATCTGTAAGCCGGTCAAGAAGCAGCCATATAACTGTATACAAAACAACAAATACTAAAGCAAGAATAATCCCCGTTTTAGCTTTTAACCTTGAAACCTGAAGTTTCTCACTCTCACTTACACCCCCCTGCCCCCCCTCAAGGGAGGATTCTTTTCTGTTTAATACCACGTCTTTACTCCTCTCCTCTGCCCTCTTGTCGGCGGTCGCCGGTCGCCGGTTGCCCCGGAGCCACCAGTACCAACCCAGTATACTTATCGCCAGGTAATATCCTTGCAGGCTCATGTCTGCGTAAAATTTGTTTGTAAAAAAGACGATTATATAAACTGCTGAGGTAATTATTCCCACAGGCCATAGCCATATATTTTGCCTTATTTCAAGAAATACATAGAGAATGCCTGTCACAG
>Ga0315547_1000326_pt1 | contig 50055 bp, 47 predicted proteins | sample SalMarSW160240MG_2_FD_202542 | JGI IMG/M metagenome (GOLD analysis project Ga0315547, IMG submission 202542) | Salt marsh sediment microbial communities from the Plum Island Ecosystem LTER, Massachusetts, United States - Salt Marsh Sediment SW1601-240 ...
CGTCATCCCAGCCACAGGCATTGGTCACGTTTAAGCTCACGGTGTAAATGCCGGGGTCGTTGTAGGTGTGGCTCGGGTGCTGGTCTGTGCTGGTGTTGCCATCACCAAAGTCCCAGGCCCAGCTTGTGATTTCTTTGTTATTGGGGTCGGAGAGGTCGGTAAAGTTCACCGAAAGCGGGGCACAGCAGCTGATCTTGTCAGCCTCGAAATCGGCGGTTGGCAGGCCTCCTACCGTAATGTAATTTTCCTTGGTCTCGTCATCCCAGCCACAGGCATTGGTCACGTTTAAGCTCACGGTGTAAATGCCGGGGTCGTTGTAGGTGTGGCTCGGGTGCTGGTCTGTGCTGGTGTTGCCATCACCAAAGTCCCAGGCCCAGCTTGTCGGGTTTCCCGTGGACTGGTCGGTGAAGTTGACCTCTAAGGGAGCACAGCAGGAGGTTGGTGTAGCGTTAAAGGCTGCTGTGGGCACAGGCACCCCAGTGCAGTGTCCGGTTACGCTCTTGTCAGAATTTACATGGATGGTGACGGGGTTATCGTTTTCATGACCAGAGGGGACATCTCCCGTCCACTCAACGAAGTTGCAGCAATCCGCCTCATCGGCGGTCAGTGTGACATCGGTGCCGCAAGGAATACCAGTGAAGGTTTGACTATCATCAGCAGTCACATTAGCAGAGAAGTCATCATAGGCCACATTAATGGGACAGCAGCCATCGGATTCTACCGTCAGGGTGTACAGTGGTCTGTTGTAAAATGTACAGGTGACGATGTCATTCCAGTCGAGGATGATATCGTCTATGCTATCCGTGTTATCAAAAGAGCCGTTGGTTGTAGCGCCGGTACAGGTGGCGCCCAACAGTTCGAAATCGGAATCGAGAGTCTCAACAATGCTTACGGTGGCGGTGCATTGCCCGCCGAAGCCAATGTCGAAGTTAATCAAGCCGTCGCTGCCTGTATCACCCGAGGGAGGTGTTGAGGTACCAAGGGCAGCAACGTTGGCGGTGAAAGTCCAGTCCTCGCCGTTGATCTGGTCAATGGTAGTATTAATGTCGCCGTCGCAGTCGATGATTTTGTGCACGGTAATAGTCCCGCCGCAAAGCAGGCTAGCCAGCTCTGCCAGCGCGTTAGCTAAATCATCAAAGTTAGTCTCCCACATAGCATCGGAGCAAGAGACGGCGATCATGTTATCTGTGTCCAGATCCGTCCCGATGCCAATGGAGATGATTCTGATGCCGTCGCCCTTGATGGCGTTGGCTTCTATAACAGCCGCAGCCATGGCTGCGCTCTCACTAGCTGATTGACCCGCCCCGATGCGGTTGGGGTTGCCGTCGGAGGCAAAGATGATCAGCTCTGGATTGCCCCGATTCGGGAAGAGCCCGTGCGCCACACTCAACGCATCCTGCCAGTTAGTGTACTGGGTGCCTCCTCCTAGCTTAGTGTCATTGATCAGCGCTTCTATGGCTGTGTAGTTGCTGGTAAAGTCAGAACGCAGATGGGCAACAGTGCCGAAATCCACCAGTGCGAACTGCGTGGGTGTACTGGAAAGAGCATTTACAAAGGCGACAAACGCAGCCTGCATTAGCCCGAACTCGGTATTGTCGATGCTCCCAGACTCATCCATCACCAGGACCACGTCCAGGCCGCAGGACTGCTCCAGCGGCGGGTTATTGCAGTTGGTGAATGTGCAGGTGACATCATCTCCGGCGTCTAGGTCAATCGTAACACCGGTGTCGCCGATCGTGATATTACCACCGCCAGTGCAGGCGATATCTGCTAGGTACCAGCCGGAAGGCTCTATCTCGGTAATATTGTAGGTGCCCGGAGCCAGGCTGCTGAATGTTATGGTGTTGGATGGGGTAGGGTTGGCATCGTCGTCCAGGAGGAAGTTTTCGCCAAAACTTCGCGTGAACTCGAAGTCCTGAGGGTCGTCAGGGATGGTGTCCTTGACAATGGTGATGGTGCCCGTTGTTGGCGACGTCACCACAACGGCGTTTATCATCGTGGAGAGCTCGGACTGGCCGTCAGACGAGCAGCTATTGCCGTTATGGACCCGGAAGTAGGCGTTGTAGGTGCCCGCCGTGCTCGGCGCCGTGATGGGGAAGCTCTCAGTGTAGGTGTCTGATGAGGTGTGATTGGGCGTATTTTCACAGGTCATACTGCCCGAAGTGGTGGAGATCCTCCAGGAGGTGGATTCCCAGTCATTAGATTGGCCACGCCCAGACGTGGTTACATTGACTTTAGCGGTGATTGTCGCGCCTGGCGGCACTGTGACACTTGTTTGGTCTATCTGTGTGCCATAGGTCAACGTCACCCAGTTTATTGTGCGGGAGTCGGTGAAGGTATGGCTGGCGAGGACGTTGCCGTCCCCATCCAGCACCTCCACCAAGTACTCGCCCTGGATGCCGTCCAGGACGTAATTGTAGTCAAATTTGCCATCAAGGTCGGCAATGACGGCGTCGTAAGCCGTGGGCCAGGGGGCAAAGGAGCCATCCCCGGTGACCACGGAGCCGTCGGGTCGGGTAATCTTAATAGTCAGGTTGGCGCCGGGGGTGAAGCCGCTTCCGCTGATGGGAACGGTCTCCCCCGAGGCATAGTCCTCCTTGTCGGTGCAGACCGTGTAATCGCCGGTAGCGGTACAGAAAAGTGTCTCATTGATTTCGTTAGTTGCTGTTTCATTGATTGCTGTTGGGTCATGCACTCCAACAGGCTCAGTATCTGCTTTGGATGCCGAGTTAAGCGTTATGGTCTCACTTTTGCTGGCGGCGTTGCGGGCTCTATCAGTCACCGTCAGGGTTACAGTGTAGTTTCCATAGCCGGCGTAGTAGTGCGTAAGCTTTTTCTTAGTCCCATTAATACTACTACCATCACCGAAATCCCAATAGTATTCATAAGGTTTCACCCCACCCGTGCTTTTGTCGGTAAACGTAATGCCCTCGCACAAAGGACATTCAGGAACATTAAAGTCAAAGTCGGCAACAAGATCGACAACAAGAGACGACTCATTAGTTTCAATAGTTGCTGTTTGAGTTTCATTAGTTGCTCCTGGGCCATGTACTCTGTGGCTCCTTGCCATTGCAATATCAGCGGGCAGCATCATGCAAATCAACATGACCACGATTATTAAAGAAATGATTCTATTTTTCATATCTATCCTCCTCATAGGACTAATTAGCTATTACCAATTAGCTATTACCTTTGTATATATTTAGTCGCTAAAAAAGAAAAAATCCCTCACTTTTCCCAGTACTTTTGGGGGGTTTTCGAGATTTGTCAACCACGTAGTAGATACCAGAGGTACTAAGGAATCTACTTTTTTTGCCCTGTCTCCCTTCCAATATTATGTCTAATGCTAGCACGGCCCTTCCATTTTAGTCAAGTAGTCCTGGTTAGAAAGTACCATGACCAGGCTCCGGGGTTAATAGGTAAAAGGTCGCATTACTAAATTCTAGACAAAACGGTACCAAAACGGTACCGATGGGTGATTCTCAGTGGATAGGATGGCTGCTATATATAATATATATTGAAGAAGCTAAAATATTTAGCCATAGCCCTGACGCTGGTCGAAGTAATACTCGTTGCTGCGTTAGTATTCGATGTGTTCCTTGCCAGAGAAAGCGCATCAGCTTATAGTTATTCGCCCGCTTATTATGTGGCACCTGCCGATAATAGCGATTCCTCAAGCTATGGTACTTCTCCACAGGCAACTTATTCTCCCGATGACAGCTATCTGGCTGAGAGGTGGGGGGTAAGCAAGATTGAGGCACCCCAGGCCTGGCAAATAACCCGAGGGGACCAGTCAATTACAGTGGCTGTGCTGGATACAGGCATTAATAAGGATAACCTGGATTTGGCCGATAGGGTGGTGGCTGAGGTCAATTTCACCGGTAGCCCGACAAGCGATGACCTTTATGGACACGGGACCCACATGGCAGGCACCATTGCCGCCATCGCCCCGGAATGTCGGCTAATGAATGTGAAGGTGGCTGATGATGCGGGAAGGTGCGAGCCATCAGTGGTAGCCAGAGGCATCATCTGGGCGGTGGACCACGGAGCCAAAGTTATCAACTTAAGCCTGTCCATGATAGCATCACCGAATTTGGAAGAGGCGGTAAACTATGCCTGGAGCCAGGGAGCGATACTTATAGCAGCGGCGGGCAATAAAGGCGGGGCGGAGCCTTCTTACCCGGCTTATTATGTCAATTGCCTGGCGGTGGCCGGCACCAATGAAAACAACTCATTGGCTTTGTTATCCAGCCATGGCGACTGGGTGGATGTAGCCGCTCCGGGCTTTAACATTTACTCTGAATTGCCTCAGAATCAATATGGCTATAAGACCGGCACGTCAGCAGCCGGGGCCCATGTCTCGGGCGTAGCTGCCCTGGTTTTCAGCGTCGCTGAGGATAGCAACGGCAATGGCGCAATCAATGACGATGTGCGTTGGGCTATTGAAAATAGTTGTACTCCCATCGCTGCCGATGGTGTGGGGCAGGGGCTGGTCAACGCCTTCCAGGCGGTAACGGAGACAGTATCCTCGGATTAGGTTCTTGTTATATATGACATAGATACTGCTTCCAGGGAAGCTATAGACAAATTCTAAGCACGAAATCCTAAATTCTAAACAATACAGCTAAGACTTTATTTAGGATTTCGTGGGGGGGGTTGCTTTACCGAAATCATGCGGGAGGCTATAATCAAGATTCGTGGTTGTTTTCCTCGTGGTTGTTTTCCGCCAGGTTATCGCGCATAGCCTTCCGAGCCCGCGACAGCAATCCCTCAACCGACTTTGGTGAACGACCCATAACCTGACTTATCTCCATCACGGGCATCTCTTCGAGGTATTTCAATACCAGCACCTCTTGATAATCCTGAGGCAAGTCCTCCAAAGCCTGGTGAACTGACTGGCGAATCTCTTCGGACTCCATCACAGTGAGGGGCGCTGGTTCGTCGCCCCCGATTTGCTCTAGCTGCTTCATGGCATCAAAATCCGGGGGCGATTCCTGAGGTTTAGGCTCTCGCACCTTGCGACGATAAAAGTCATTTATCTTGTGCAATGCGATGCTGCGCAGCCAGGTATAAAGCTGGCTGTCACCACGGAATTTATCCAGTGAACCCAGGGCAGCCAGGAATGTTTCCTGAACCAAATCCTCAGCTATGGCATGGTCTCGGTCTACTTGTTCCAATACCAGAGTGTAGAGTCTGCTCCTATAAATATTATAGAATTCCTCCATGGCTGCGCTATCGCCCGAGCGCAGCTTCTCGACCAGCTTAGTTTCATAACTTTGAGAGGTAGAATCAGCTACTTTCATGTCGCCTCTATCTATTACATCCTGCTACCGCAGTATTTTTAGAATATCAGCCAGCCAGGTTTATGGGAATCACCCATCAGTACTGTTTTGCAGTAGAAAATAGTACTATGCCCCTCTGGAGATGACGCCTGCATACTCAGTATTGCCGCTTGGTCATAGCGAACCCGATTCGGCGAGACGTGGCAGTCTCTTTGCGCCGGCAATGACAAATGACAAAACTCAAATGCCAAACGAAGCTCAAAGTCCAAATCACAAAACTGAGTAGGTTTGACATTCAAGCATTTGGATTTCAGTTGTCATTTGGATTTTGACATTTGGGTTTGTTCAGGATGGGGCTAGAGCCTCGTGTACTGAGCTTAACGGTCATTCGGGCTTGGCTTTGCGCCTGAAGTAATAATAGCCACTACAGCCAAGGAGTATTATGCCCACGACAATCCCGATAACCAATCCGGCATTGGACCTGGCTCCCATTGCGGAGTTTGTGGATACCAGCAGGCGAACATATAGCTTTACACCCAGCAGGTCACTGGATTCAGCGGCGACTCCCAGCCATGTCTCCCAGTCCTCGCCTGCCCATTCTTGCTCTCGCGGTATAGCTACCGTTACTGTTACATTGGCCTCAGAGTTAGAGGCTATTTCGATTTCTTGAGAAGGAAAGCTTATCCAGCTATCATCGGGGAATTCAGCCCTCCCTTCCCTTCTGTCCTCTTCCGGAGGCTGAAAGGTAGCGATGGTAAAATTATGAGCTAGTTCTTCCTTATTGTGAATGGTCAGTTCGAATTCTGCTGCCTCTCCCGGGGGCAAGTTGTCTATGTGTACCTCGGCGGGGGAGACGCTGAAGTTAACGTCCTGAGCCAGAGTAAAAGAAGGGAAGAATATGACTAAGAAAATGGCGATGAGCCCAGCTAATTTGGTACGCCTTATCATCAGGCAGCTACTGCGCTTATGGTGATCTGGGTTTGCATCTGCCTGCCACCAACAAAGTAGGTCGGCGTTAGCAATTTCAGGCCAAATTGCTTGGTATTCCCGGGAGCCAAGCTTGAGACTGAGCCTCCAGAATAAGGCCAAAATTCGCTTTCTATCTTAGTGACAGGGACATAACCATCGCCCAGAGGTCCTCGTGTGGTATCGCCAGATATGCGAAACTGTAACCCATACACGTTTTCCCCGTTGGTGCCATCGTTGCTCAACGTCCACTTATAGGCGCTAGGAGTATCCACCCATTCAGCATCCTCCCCCAGGATAAAGGTATTCACATTACAATTGCCCTCTACAGTCAAAGTGCACCACTCTATCGGCGGGCTTGTCATGCACTCTGTGTCTACAGGCACTGCTCCTAGCGGCCATTGTGTTTTATCCAGGCTGATGGAAATGTCATTGACTCCTGTCATGGTGATGGTTATGGCGTCGCTATCCTGGGCTAGAGCCGGCAGGGAAAATATTACGGCTAGTATAATGGCTACCACAATACTCGTGACTGCTGCTTTCATCTACCCCTCCAAATTTGATAAAATTCTGCTTACAGTATTGGGTCAGTCGCTTTCGGACAAATCGACTACGGTAAAATGCTACAACCCACCTCAGCTCTTGTCAAGCCCTATGTTCCGCTTCCAAACTCTTGAAAAATCCACGAATTAAGGTCCAATTGCCAGGCGCACAAAGCACCAGTTTAAAGCACCTACCAGTCCTGTTTTTTGCTCTATTCCGAAGTCGCTGATGTTGCAGCGGTTATGGCGGCACCAAGAGCGGTTATGATCTGGGGATGCGGTGATACCAGGAGGGTGGTGTTCAATTCGCCTTCTATGGTCTTGACGAGGGCGATGTTGAGGGCACCGCCGCCACAGATGGCGCAAGGCTCCTCCAGCTTAAGTTTCTTGACCAGTGATGAAATCTTGCTTGCCAAGGCTTTGTTAACACCAGCGGCGATGTCCTCTTTTGGAATGCCTTCGCTTACTCTGGTGATGGCTTCAGATTCGCCGAAGACAGCACAGCCTGTATTAAATGTGATGGGGGTCTTTGACCTGGCTGCAAGCGGGCCGAAATCACTCAAATCTATGCGCAGCACGTTGGCGATGACATCAATAAAGCGGCCACTGCCGGCAGCACATTTCTCGCTGACGGTGAAGTTAGTCACAATTCCCTCTTCATTTAGACGTATTACCCTGGTGGATTGACTGGCTACATCGATTACAGTCCTGGCCTGCGGGAAGGCATTATTTATGCCTCTGGCAGTACAGACTATGTCGCTTGCCTTCTGGCTGGCAAAATAGACATTGTCGGCGCCGGAACCGGTGGCAACAGTATTGGCTATATCATCCAGAGTCAAGTGAACCTTTATTATTAACTCCGCCCTTATGGCATCGGCAGATGTTCGGTAATTAGCTCCAGATATGATTATATGTGAAGCAACAAGCTCTAGGTCTTTAATTATGACTCCTTTGCTGTATGCTGAGCCTATGTCAATACCCATAAACCAGCTCATCGATGCTCCGAACTGAAGAAGGTGGCTTTTTCTAACCGTCGTGACTTTGTGGGCAAGACCTCACCCCCTGTTGCTGCTTTCATGTAGATTTCCTTTGCCAGGATGGCAGCGCCAAGTGCCCCGGTGAGGAGTGGCTCTTCGGGAACAAGGATTTCGCAGCCCAGGCTCTCCTTCATTGCCCTAACCATGCCGGTGTTCTTGGCCACGCCGCCGGTGAGCACTAAATCAGGCTCTATTCCGAGCCGTCGTGCCAGTGCCGCTACGCGGCTGGCCAAGGCATCGTGAAGTCCGGCCAGGACGTTCTCCAGCTTTTCCCCGCGGGAGAGTAGAGCAACCACTTCTTGCTGGGCGAAGATAGTGCACAAGTTGCTTATCTGGATTTTTTTGGTGGCTTTCAGGGAAATGTCCCCCATGTCTTCCAGCCTGATGCCAAGTGTAGCCGCAGTCACTTCAAGGAACCTGCCGGCCCCCGCGGCGCACTTGTCGTTCATGACGAAGCTGGTCAGCCTGCCGTTATCAATTTTCATACACTTGGCATCCTGGCCGCCTATATCAATAGCAGTCCTGACATTAGGGAAAAGACTGGAGACTCCTCTGGCATGACAGGAAAGCTCTGTTATCTGGCGGTCTGCGAAAGGGACATTGAGCCGTCCATAGCCTGTAGCTACGATATAGAAGATGTCATCAATCTGCAGGCTGGCTTGTTCCAGTGCCTGTCGCATAACCTCGTTGGCAAGCTGGCGATGCTCGGGACCGGTAGGGCCCTTGATGGCCGAAGGTAAATTGCCGCTCTTGTCCATGAGCACGACCTTGGTCATGGTGGAACCTATGTCAACACCGGCGAAGTACAAGTAGACCTCCTGGTGGTTTGCTATTAGCTGATTGTCTCAAGGAAGGCTTCGACCCTGGTCCTCAATGGGGCCAGGGCTCCTATAGTGTAGTCGTATTCTATGTAGATGCTGGGAACGCCGAGACTGTCGAAATAGTCTTTGAGCGATGGCACTTCAAAGGCAAAGGGGTCACAATACCTGACAAGCAGCATTATGGCGCCGTTGATTTTCCATTCTTTGATGATGCCTTTAAGATAGCCGAACCGGCTTTGCAGGTCTCTGGCATAGTCCTTTCTGATCTCGCCGAGGGTAGCCTGCCTGAAGGTGCGGGCGCAAGTGATTTCGTTGAGATAGTAGTCGGCCAGCCCTTCCAGCGGCTCGGCAGTAGATTTCACCCCGGCTCTGTAAGCCCTGATGCCGCCACAGCTTTCGCTCATCACCACATTTGCCTTAGTTTCGAATACTTGCATGATATCGGTATCGTCAAGGATGCTGCTCCACATGAGGAGACGTGCTGATTTCTTTTCCGGTCCAGCGGTACGGTTTTTGACTTCGCTTATAGTCTCAGTTAACAGGTCATTTCCTTCAACTACAGGCAGGCTCGTCAGGGCTTTTAATACCTGAACGATTTCCGTTCCCGAGATAAGGGGTGGAGACGGCTTTGTCAACTCGTACAGTTCTCTCACTAGAGCCCGCTGCTGGTTATGGGACTTAATAGCTGTCTCAAGCTTGTCTGTGGACAATTTCCTGCCGGTGAAAGCCTCCAGAGTCTTTCTGAAATCGTTTAGCTGGCTTTTGAAGTATTCCAGAGCCTCAGGACGAACTGTTATGGGCATGTCTATGAAGTGAAAGTAAGGATAGTTTGTATAAGATTCCCAGACGCGAGCTGTTTTTTCTTGAGGGTCACAGGAGTGAATGGTAATCATGCCATCAAGAAAATCGTCTTTGCCCTTCAGGGCGCAATCGAGGCAGTTGCGCATGATAGGGCAGAATGAATGAGGCAAAGCCCTGTCTGCTTCAGTGACTGGTTCCTTTATATCGCCACATGTCTGGTACGGGACAAGGTCAAGGGCAGTAAGCATCTCCAGCGGGACGTAGACACAAGGATAGCCTATTATCTTTTTGCCTGCTGCCTTGAGTTCTCTGGCTCTCTGTGAACGATTTAAATAGATTTCCTGGGCTTTGCTGAGACCTTTGTTTTTGTCTGACATCGCTGCCTCCTTGTTAGATTGAAATCCTGGATTAATTCACCAGTCGTCTCCTGCCTGTTTCCTCATTTTTCTGTAGTACTTCATGGTTTCCTCGAATGGCTCTGCCTTGGCTAAAGCATCTTCCGGGTTAAACAGGCGGAGGTCTACGATATCGCCTTCGATGCTCAGTGAGGGCACCTTCAGTTTCTCCATGAGCATGTCTGAGACGTATGGAAGGTGGGTAGAGGCGCTGCGACAGCTGATAAGGGGGTGAAGAAGCGCCCCGTCGCACTTCCATTCCTTAGCATACTTCAGGTAAGGATAGGCAATGGTGCCGCCGAGCACGTTCTGTTTCCGGGCATCTTCGTAGTAGCCGACAAGGAACTGGAGGCTGAATTTGGTGATGCGCTCCAGTGGGTCACTGACCTCGCTGAGGTCGATGGGTATAGGTGGATGGTAGCCAACGCTCTCGATTACGAAGTTCCATCCTCTCTCAGCCAGCTTGTCGAAGAAGGCCAAGCTATGCCAGGGGGGAAGCTCGGCGAATACCAGCCGGTATTTCTCATCGGGGATGGCGCCTACATGGTTATTGACTCTATCTTTGACCTCCTTGTACATATCCTGGTAGAGTCTCAGTGAGTCCTCGAGGTCGCCAGCCAGGAACAGGGCAGCGGGCATAGCGCTCCAGAAATCCCTGCTGTGCATTGGGCATGGCTTTGCCTTGCGCAGTTCGCTGACTTCATGCCAAACACGGTTAACCTCTATCATGAGGTTTGCTGTTTTATCCAGCTTGTCCCAGTCCATCTTCTTGCCCACCATGCCTTCCACGAAAGCAACAAAGTCCCTCAGGTGCTTGACTCCCAGATCCACCATTCTGTCATAATAGCCTTCGATGAAAAATTCCTTGATGCCGGGGATAGGAGCTTCCAGTGGCCATACCGGGACATCCATGTAACGCCCCAACGCCTGGAACCACTTGTACCTCGCATCGCAGATGGCAGCCGAAGACATTAGAAATAGGGGCTTTGGCATTCCTCCGAAGGGCGCTTCCGGGGGTATCTGTCCCTTCAACTCTTTCATCATCCTGGACGCATAGCCGAGGGTAGTCAGGCTGTAACCGCAAAGGTGGGTGGGAAAGCCCTCGGCATCAGCCCGGTCCAGGTATTGCTGGGCAACTCCTGTAGCTGCGGCAATGGCGCCATAGTTTTCAGGATAGACCACTTCTATATCCATGGCTTTTAAGATAGGGTCGCCATAGTAGAAATTGAGCATACCCCAGACAGCGGGTTTGCCTGCTTGTATAGCTTCAACACTCTTTAGATATGTTTCATTTACCTTGGCCCTGAGCGGGTACATTGATTTCAGCCGGCTTATCGTCTTTTTTCCCTTTTCTACAACCATAACTAATTTACCTCCTGAGAAAATTCACGTAGTGTTTAAGTAGTTCTCAGACAAATCGACTCTAGCAAGTGACACATCCTGCTGTTAATTGTTGCCAAACCATCACAAATTTATGTACCTTTTGACTACATCATAATTACAGGATGCGGTATAGCCCTTGTTCCCTTTGCCAATGAGGTCACAACTGAGAGCCCCTGTCCTGTCAAGTGGCAAAGCCGGTGCGCCTTTCCCGAAGAAATGGATAAAACTCAAGCTTGTTTCTAATTTGCCTCTTATGCTGTGTTTAGCCTATTCTTTTTACAAACCTGTCCATTCTTCTCAGTGCTTCCTCGATGCTAGATAACGAAGTAGCGTAACAGCAACGGACAAAACCTTCACCACATTGTCCAAAAGCAGTGCCCGGGACTACAGCAACTTTTTCTTCCAGCAGCAGCCTTTCGGCAAACTCTTCTGAATTCATTCCGGTAGCTTTTATAGAGGGAAAGGCATAGAAAGCGCCCTTGGGTTCGAAACAGGATAAACCGATCTCATTCAATCTCTTGACCATGAAGCGACGGCGTCTGTTGTATTCTTGAACCATCTTTTCGACCTCGCTCTCACCGTTTCTTAGGGCCTCGATGGCTGCCAACTGCGCCATCGTTGGAGCACTGAGCATGGTGTATTGATGGATCTTTGCCAGGGCCTGGATGAAACGGCGTTCGGCTGCCACATAGCCAATACGCCAACCAGTCATGGCATAAGATTTGGAAAATCCGCTAATCAGAATGGTACGTTCCTTCATCCCGGGAAGGCTGGGAAAACAAATATGCTCCGCTCCATAGACTAAACGAGCATACAGCTCATCAGATATTACCAGTAAGCCATACTTTTTGACCAGCCCGGCAATAGCGTCAGCCTCTTTTTTGGACATGACTGCGCCAGTGGGATTTGCAGGGTAACCTATCAAAATAGCCTTCGTCTGCTTCGTGATCCTGGCTTCAATATCGGTTGCCCTGACGACAAAGTTGTTTTCTTCGTTTGTGGGAACAAGAATAGGCACGCCGCCAGCCAGAATGATGTCGGCAGGATAAGCCACATAACAAGGGTCGGGAATTATGACCTCGTCACCGGGATTGATAATTGCTCTCAGAGCAAGGTCTAATCCTTCACTAGTTCCTGTAGTAACAAGAATTTCATGCTCAGGATGATAACTCACCCCATAACGAAGCTCCAGATAGCTGGCTAATTCCTGGCGTAGTTCCGGCATGCCAGAGTTCGAGGTATACATGGTATAGCCTTTTTCCAGAGAATATGTGCCTGCCTCCCTGATATGCCAGGGGGTAACGAAATCAGGCTCACCTATACCAAGTGAGATAACGTCTTCCACGGAGGAGAGCAGGTCGAAGAACTTCCTGATACCCGATGGTGGAAGGCTAGCCACCTTTTGTGAAATCAGGTTATCCCGGGCTTGAGTTGGAGCGGACTTCGTGTTCAGCATATTACGGTGTTATCGGTAAACGCTTATTTATTTCCTTGGGAAGGTGAAATGTCTCGCCGTTTTCCTTATATCGTTTGAGAAGAAAGTGGGTGACGGTGCTTTGCACTCTCTCCAGAGGAGCTAGTTTCTCCGTGACAAAACTGGAAATTCCCTGCATATTTTTGCCTTTCACCAGTATAGCCAGGTCATAGGTGCCTGAGACCAGATATGCAGAATATACTTCAGGAAATTGATAAATGCGCTCGGCAATGGCATCGAACCCGACATCACGTTGTGGCGCTACTCTGACTTCGATTAAAGCCCATATATCTTCCTCTCCTAATTTAGGCCAATTTATTATGGTTTTATATTTCAGAATAGTCCCATCTTTCTCAGCCTGTCTAATTATTTTTTCTACTTCACTGACAGGTTTATCCACCATGGTGGAAATCTGTTCCGCAGTTGCCCGGCCATTCTGTTCCAGAATTTCAAAAATCTCTTTCACGAGTTCTCCTTAAAGCATCAATTCAACAGCAGACCATTGGTCATCTGCTTCATTGTAACACAGTTTAAATAGTTTACCATCCCCAGTAACAACTCTGAATAGTCTTCTCCCTGGTTCCTGCCAGGCGTTCTCTACTGACTTTATTCTAAGTTCCTTTTCTCGCCAGACAAAAGACCGTGGTTCTTCAGCATAGACATAGCCTGAATAGCATTTCACCTTTATCTCCACATTTTGCCCCTACATACTATAAGATTCAATTCAACGACAGATCGTGGTCATCCGGTTCATTATAATACAGTTCAAGTAGTTTACCATCCTCAGTAACAACTCTAGAGCTTGTTGTAAAATTGACAAACGTGATACGCTGAAGTAGTATCAAGAGAGACGAAAGATGAAAAAAGATTTGCTCTCAATAGCTGACCTTAACCGTAAGGAAATTGAACACCTCATAGAGCAGGCCTGGCGTATGAAACAAGAAGGGACATCGCCTCTCCTTTCAGGAAGGACCTTGGCTCTCCTCTTTGAAAAGCCTTCCTTACGAACCAGGGTCAGCTTCGAGATAGCTATGTATCAACTAGGCGGATACGGCATCTACCTATCTCCGGAAGGGGTAGGCTTGGGCAAGCGAGAGCCAGCGGCTGACGTGGCCCGGGTGCTCAGCCGCTATGTCGACGTCATTGTCGCCCGCACATTTTCCCACAAGACTTTACAGTTTATCGCTGGCCATTCTTCTGTGCCTGTAATTAATGCCCTTTCCGATCTGGAACACCCTTGCCAGGCTCTTTCCGACCTTTTTACCATCTATGAAAAGAAAGGGAGGCTTCCTGGCTTGACCTTAGCATTCATTGGCGATGGCAATAATGTGGCCAATAGCTTGCTTCTCTCTGCCTGCCTGGTGGGCATGAATTTCCACTTCGCCTCTCCACCAGGCTATGATATGAAGGAAGAGGTATTGAATCAAGGTAGAGAATTCGCTGCTCTTAGTGGCAGCCAGATCCGGCTAACCAACGACCCTTATGAAGCAGCCAAAGATGCTGATATAATATATACTGATGTGTGGGCTAGCATGGGTCAGGAGGCTGAAGCAGAGAAACGCCGTCTTGCCTTTTCAGGCTATCAGGTGGATAATAAATTATTAAGCTTGGCTAAAGGAGATGTTTTGTTGATGCATCCTTTGCCGGCCCATCACGGCGAGGAAATTTCTGCCGGGCTGCTAGACGACCCCCGCTCAGTGGTATTCGACCAGGCAGAAAACAGGCTTCATCTGCAAAAGGCATTACTGGTGGAGCTGCTTTCAAATCCAAAGGTATCAGGCAAATGACCAGGCCTATTGTAGCTATTGTGGGTAGGACCAACGTGGGCAAGTCCACCTTGCTTAACCGCCTGGCGAGCAGGCGGATAGCTGTAGTTGCTGATTTGCCAGGAACTACCCGGGACCGCGTTTTTGCTTTTGTTTCCTGGCAGGAACGGGAGTTGATTGTGGTTGACACTGGTGGCTGGCAAACAAGGCCATCCACGTCTTTGGAACAAAAGGTCAAGCAGCAGGTCGAAGCAGCAATTGTCCAGGCAGATGCCGTCATATTCCTGGTAGATGCCAGAGATGGCGTTATTGCTGCCGATGACGAAATTGCTGATGTGCTGCGCGCCGCCAATAAGCCTATCATACTAGCAGTAAACAAAGTGGATTCTGCCAAACAAGCAAATCAGGTGGCCGATTTCTACCACCTGGGCATGGGTGAGCCTATAGCTATCAGTGCCCACCATAATCGAGGGATAGACGATTTGATGGATGCTGTGCTAGCTTATTTGCCCCCGCAGCCTATCAGTATTGCGGAGCCAGGAGAAGCTAAATTAGCCATCGTTGGGCGACCTAATGTAGGCAAGTCAACCTTGTTGAATAAATTGCTAAGAGATGAAAGGGCCATTGTCCATGAGTCTCCGGGGACAACTCGCGACTCACTTGATGCTATAATTCGGTGGGATGATAAGGAAATCTTACTTGTCGACACCGCTGGGATTAAACGGCGTGGAAGGGTCGGTGCTGGAGTGGACTATTATAGTTTGCTCCGCGCCCTCCAAGCTATCAACCGCTGCGATGTTGCCTTGTTGCTAATCGATGCCAGTGAATTTATTACTGCCCAGGATATGCATATCGCTGGCTATATTATCGAGGTTGGAAAAGGTATAATACTGTTGGTCAACAAGTGGGACCTTGTTCCCCAGGAACAAAGACAGGAATTCAAACGTAGCGTGGAGCAAAGACTTAGATTTGCCTCCTATACACCTATCATTTACATCTCTGCCAAACTAGGGCGGGGGATAAACAGGATTCTACCCCAAGCCTGGGAAATCTGGCAGGAAAGACAAAGGCGAATACCGCAATCAGACGTTAACGAGTTAGTCAAACAGGCAGTAGGTAGCCATCCCCCACCCCGCACAGGTTCTAGACAGTTGCACATTGCCCGAGCCTATCAAGATGAATCTCAACCAGCCACTTTCGTTCTCAAGGTTAACTATCCTCAACTGGTTCATTTTTCCTATCAACGCTACTTGGAAAACAAGCTTCGCCAGGGTTTTGGTTTTCGCGGCGTTCCTTTGAAGTTAATTTTCACCAAGGCCGCCCGCAAAATCAATAGAAAGATAGAAGCGAGAACATGATGATAGCTGGGTTTGTTGCTGTAGTAGTCATTGCTTATCTCCTTGGTTCCATTCCCTTTGGCTTGATAATAGGCAAGCTGAAAAGTGGCGTTGATATCAGGGAATATGGAAGCGGCAAGACTGGCGCCACTAATGTGATGAGAACTGCAGGAACCAAGCTCGGCATTTTAACTCTGGTTCTTGATGTGGTTAAAGCTGCTGGGGCAGTCATGCTGGCCACAGTAATTATAGATGGTGGCAGCGGTATCTTAACCATTGGTGGCGTGACTATTTATTGGCAGCATGTAGCCCAAGTTGTAGCTGGCCTGGCTACAATAGCAGGACATAACTGGCCCGTATTTGCTAAGTTTAAAGGGGGTAGGGGAGTAACTGCCTATTTTGGCACACTGTTTGCCATTTGTCCTCCAGCAGGCATATTTGGTGCCGAAGTTGTAGCTATAGCAGCATTACGCAGTCGGCACATGTCCATGGGTTCTATTCTTGGAGCCTTAGCGGCCTGGTGCTTAATGGTACCGCTGACTATCGCTTACAATTTATCCCCTATCTATTTAGCCTATGGTTTGGTAGTTATTGCACTGCTTGTCTACCAACACCATGACAATATAAAACGCTTAAGACAAGGCACAGAACGCCAATTATGGTGAAAAGGCACGAGGTATCATGCCTAAAAGTTACTATCATAGGCAATACCTCTTGGGGCAATACCTTAGGCGCTTTGCTGAGCGATAAAGGAGCAGCGGTAAAACTGTGGGCGCGAAGCGAGGCTGAAGCCAAAGAATTAAACCAAGGACGGCGTAGCTATTCATCTACCAGCCACATTGGAGAAGCCTTAAACGGGGCTGACCTGACAATCTGGGCAGTTCCCTCTCAAAAGTTGAGACAAAATGTCAGCCAAGCCAAGGATTAATTGACTTCAAAGAATTAGCAGCAAGCCATCACTGATCCCAGGCTAGACGTCTAGAGGCGGTTCAGTTCGAGGTAGTACCTTAGACAATTCTTCAAAAAGATGATGCTGGTTTTTATCCAAGTGTTGTGGAGTTATTATAGCTACTTCGACGAGCAAGTCTCCTCTTCCCTTGCCATCAATATAAGGGATCCCCTTGCCTTTAAAGCGAAAGGTTTTCCCATTTTGAGTTCCTGGCGGTATTTTAAAATCTACCTTTCCATCTAAAGAGGGCACTCTTACCTCATCGCCCAAAGCAGCCTGAGCAAAATTGATGGGTAACTCGTAAAGAATGTCACTGCCATCTCTATGGAATAAATTGTGTGGCTTTACTGAAAAAGTGACATAGAAGTCGCCGGGGGGGGCTCCATATAAGCCAGCACTTCCCTCCCCATCCAAGCGTAATCGTTGCCCATCATCCACACCAGCAGGAATTTTAACCATTACCTTACGTTTCACCTTTATTCTCCCCCTGCCCTTGCATTGAGAACAAGGATTGCTTATTACAGTGCCACTACCTCCACAGCGAGAGCAAGTGGTGATATGAGTGAAGCGTCCAAAAATGCTTTGCTGAACTCTCTTCACTTGCCCTGTGCCGCGACAATCAGAGCAAGTCTCAGGATTTGTTCCTGGTTCGCTGCCAATGCCATGGCACGAAGGGCAGAACTCGATGCGTTGTATTTCAACTTCTTTACTACAGCCGAATACCGCCTCCTTAAAGAAAAGAGTGAGGTGACTTTGTAAACTGTCCCCCCTTTGTGGAACACGCTGAGCAGTCCGTCCAAAGGGGGTGCCAAAACCACCGAAGAAAGATTCAAAAATATCTCCCAGCCCGCCAAAGCCAAAATCGGGGAAGCCTCCCTCAACATCTACTCGGCCATAGCGATCATACCTACTCCTTTTCTCAGGGTCGGAGAGAACCTGGTAGGCCTCGTTGATTTCCTTAAATTTATCCTCGGCTCCTGGCTCTCTATTGCGGTCAGGATGATACAGTTTCGCTAACTTGCGAAACTCCCTCTTAATTTCCTCATCACTAGCGTTTCGAGGCACTCCCAGCACTTCATAATAATCTTGTTTTATTGCCACAACCTTTAAGTATAACTCTTAAATGACTATGCTGACAACTTTTAGCTACTGAACTTGCAAATAACTGACGTCTTAAGAAGTGATATAATCATGGTGCCGTGAAACAGCAAATTGAAAAAATCCTCCGTCATCGTAAGAAAAAGAAAATCACTGGCGAAAACCTTAAGGCTTCAGCAGTGCTTATACCTCTCTTTTATAACCAAGGCCAATACTATATCCTGTTTACCGAAAGGAGCGATGAGGTAAACTTTCACAAAGGGCAGGTCTGCTTTCCCGGAGGAACCCAGGAGCCATCTGATTCCAGCTTACTCCAAACTGCCCTTAGGGAGATTGAAGAAGAGCTAAGTTTAAAGGCTAAAGATGTTGAAATTTTAGGGGAGCTTGACGATAGCGTAACCCTTACCAGTAACTATATTATCTCGCCTTTTGTCGCCTTCATACCCCATCCTTACCCTCTCAAGGCCGATGGTAGAGAAATCAGGGAAATTTTTTCCGTTCCCTTGTCATTTTTGATGGATGAAGCCAATTTCAAGCAAGATTCCTACGCATATGAATATGAAGGGCATATCATATGGGGGGCTACCGCAGGGATTTTAAAGCAGTTCATGGATTTGCTGAAGTCTGAGAGCGGGGCCCGATAATAGTCATTTCTTCTCTTTAGCCTTGACTTTAATTGCTTTGGGCTTTACCTCTTCAGCTTGGGGTATGGTGAGAGTTAGAACACCATCCTCCATCGTTGCCTCAGCCTTGTCTGGCTTAAGCTCTCCGGGAAGGACAACGCTGCGGGAAAAAGCGCCATAGCGTCTTTCCTGGTACAGGTAGTCTTCTCTCTTGACTTCCTGTTCCGCTTTGCTCTCCCCCTTGACGGTCAAGGTTTCGCCAGTGATGTCAGTGCTGACATCCTCCGGCTTCAACCCGGGCAAAGTTGCCTTCACCACTACTTCGTTGGGTGTCTGGTAGACATCCAGGGCTGGCGCAGCTACTTCACCAAGGGCCTCTAAAGCATGGGAGGGGCGAACAAAGCTGTCCTCAAACAACATGTCCATTGCCTGTCTCAGGCTCATAAGTTCAGTAAAGGGATGCCATCTCTCTATAGCCATTTGCATTACCACCTTTCCTTATTTTTTACTGAACCCCACTCTCAGTTCAGGCAATATTATAAGAATGTTAAATAACCTTGACAAGTTTTCTCGAAATTTGTTAAATATATTTGACAAAATAATTAAACAATTTTATAATTAAAACAAAATCATTAGAGAATAGAGATGGCAGGCAAGGACTATTATCAAATTCTAGGTGTAAGTAGGAATGCTTCGGAAAAGGAGATCAAGCAGGCCTACCGCCGTTTGGCTCGCAAACACCATCCTGACCTCAACCCCGGCGACAAATCGGCTGAGGCTAAATTTAAGGAGATAAATGCGGCTTATGAAGTCCTCTCCAATCCTGAAAAGCGAAAAAAGTACGACCAATTTGGTGAACAATGGGAATATGCTGAGCAATTTGCTAAATCCGGGGGGCAAGAGAGAGTCAGGTGGGATTTCGGCAAGGGTAGCACAACCTTCGAATATGGCGACCTGAGCGGCTTTGGAGACATTTTTTCAAGCTTATTCGGCGATTCTGGTAAAGGCTCCAGGATGAGGGGGCCACGACGTGGTCAGGATATAGAATCCACCATCGAGGTAAGCCTTGAAGAGGCTTACCATGGCTCTAAACGTGTTATACAGCTTCAGACCGAGGAGCCCTGTACGGCTTGTGGTGGCACGGGCAGGGTGGGCAATCGAGTCTGTACTATGTGCAATGGTGCCGGCGGGAAAATAATTCCCAAGCGACTGGAGGTTAAAATTCCAGCGGGAGTTAGAGATGGTTCAAGGATTCGTATAGCGGGGGAAGGTGTCTCTGGCCGTGCCGGTGGCAAAAAGGGCGACCTCTATCTCGTAGCGAAGGTTCTGCCCCATAAGCTCTTTGAGCGCAGAGGAGATGACCTTTACACTGAAGTCTCGGTGCCTTTAGCAACCGTCATGCTGGGTGGTGAGGTCAGCTTGCCCACTTTGAATGGCAATCTATCTCTTAAAATTCCACCGGAGACTCAGAACGGCAGGGTTTTCCGCATGGCAGGGAAGGGCATGCCCCAGCTAGGCAATAGCAAGTACGGCAATATGTTCGCCAAGGTAAAAGTGGTTCTGCCCACCAATTTGACCGGGGAGGAAAAAAAACTATTTGAGAGATTGCGGTCTCTGCGACCAACATAAAGCGAGGTGCCACGATGATGGACTGGGAATCCAAACCGAGATACGTAATAAGCATAGCCGCCAGGATGATAGGCATAGAAGCTCACACATTGCGGTATTACGAAAGGCTGGGGCTGGTACAGCCAGAGCGTTCGAGTGGCAATATACGTCTCTATTCGGAGGAAGACGTTGACCGCTTGCGCTATATTAAGGCTCTGATGAGCGATTGTGGCGTTAATTTGGCTGGAGTAGAGGTGGCGTTGAGGTTGATGCAAAGGATGACAGAGATGCAGCAGCAACTTGAGGAAATGGAGAGAAAAATTAAGAAAGTTGCCGAAGCTGAAATAGAAGACATAATAGAGGACATAATAGAAGACGCAGAATGGAAGGAGGTGTAGAGAGTTGAAACCGGAGAGATTTACTGAGCAGGCACAGGAGGTTTTAGCAGCCTCACAAGAGCTACTGCGCCGCTATCGACATAACCAGTGGGATGTGGAGCATATTCTATTGGCTTTGCTGGAGCAGGAAAAGGGGGTAACCAGGGACATATTACAGATGCTAGGTGTGGATGTCGAAGCGGTAAAGCAGCGGGTAGAAGCAACGCTTGAGAGTTTCCCCAAGGTAGCTTACGAGGCGGGACAAATTTATGCTACTCCGCGGATTTCCGCTCTTCTCGAAAATGCCAACAGGGAGGCCGACAGGCTCAAGGACGAGTTTGTCAGCACTGAGCATTTGCTCATTGCTATTGCCGGGGAAACCAGAGGTGAAGCCGCAACAATTCTGGCTGAATCTGGCGTTAACCAGGAAAAGATTTATCAAGCCTTGCAGAAAATTCGTGGCGGACATCGAGTTACCGACCGTCAAGCAGAAAGCAAATACCGCTCCTTGGAAAAATACGGGCATGACCTCACGGAGTTAGCCCGTCAGGGCAAACTCGACCCGGTAATCGGGAGGGAAAACGAAATCAAACGTGTGACGCAAATACTCTCCCGACGCACCAAGAACAATCCCGTAATTATTGGCGACGCCGGCGTGGGCAAGACGGCTATTGCTGAGGGATTAGCTCAGAAGATTGTCGCTGAAGATGTTCCCGATTCCCTGAAAGGGAAAAAGGTGGTGGCTTTAGACATGGGAGCACTGGTAGCTGGAAGCAAATTCCGCGGAGAGTTTGAGGAAAGGTTGAAGGCAGTTTTAGATGAAGTCCGGCAGGCGGCCGGCGAAGTTATTATGTTCATTGATGAGCTTCACACCGTGGTAGGAGCCGGAGCTGCCGAAGGAGCAATCGACGCCAGTAATATGCTGAAGCCAGCACTGGCTCGTGGTGAGATTCAATGTATCGGGGCCACTACACTCGACGAGTATAGAAAGCGTATTGAAAAAGATAAAGCTCTGGAGAGACGTTTCAGCCCTGTTTATCTCGATGAGCCCAGTGTAGAAGCCACCATAGAGATGCTCCGAGGACTTCGTCCCAGATATGAAGCACATCACAAAATAAAAATCGAGGATTCCGCCCTGGTAGCTGCTGCCAAGCTGAGCCAGAGATACATATCTGATAGATTCTTGCCTGACAAGGCAATTGACTTGATTGACGAAGCAGCCAGCAAGCTACGCATCGATATGGAAAGCGCTCCAAAGGAAGTTAAAACACTGGACCGGAAGATGAAGCACCTGATTGATGAAGAGGAGGCGGCTTCGCAACGAGGGGACTACCAGAAAGCCACCGAATTGAAGGCGGAAAGGATGCGCCTGGAACAAGAGTACGATAAGGCCAAACTGCAATGGCAGAAGGAGAAGAAAATTGATAGTGTGGTGGACGAAGAGGATATCGCCGGACTTGTTGCCCAGTGGACGGGCATACCCGTTTCCCGGATGATGGAAACGGAAACTGATAAATTGGTCCACATGGAGGAAAAGATTCACCAGAGGATAGTGGACCAGGAAGAGGCAGTGGCTGCCGTTTCTGAGGCTATCAAGCGAGGGCGAGCCGGGCTCAAAGACCCCAAGCGCCCTATTGGCAGCTTCATTTTCCTTGGCCCTACCGGAGTGGGAAAAACCGAACTGGCTCGCGCCTTAGCCGAGTTTCTCTTCGACGACGAAGACACTATGGTAAGACTGGACATGTCGGAATATATGGAAAAGCATACCGTATCCCGTCTTATCGGGTCGCCACCGGGATACGTGGGCTATGAGGAAGGAGGCCAATTGACCGAGGCAGTGCGCCGCCGTCCCTACCGGGTCATCCTGTTCGACGAAGTAGAAAAAGCTCATCCTGACGTCTTCAACATACTATTGCAGTTGCTGGAAGACGGCAGGCTCACCGATGGGCATGGCCGGACTGTGGACTTCAAAAACACAGTGGTAATCATGACCAGTAACCTGGGCACTGAGGAATATCAGCGTGGGGGAATTGGTTTTCCCAGTAAAAAAGATGAAGGCGGCGAACAAAGAATGAGAACCGCTATAGAAAGCGCCTTAAAACGGACCTTCCGCCCTGAGCTACTCAACAGGATAGATGATGTCATTATATTCCACCCTCTGACTGAGGATCATTTAAAGAGCATCGTTGACTTACTTATCCATGAGGTAGAACGGAGGTTGGCTGAGCGTAAGATTAAGCTTGAAGTGAATGAAGAAGCCAAAGCTTGGTTGGCTCAGAAAGGCTACGACCCTGTATATGGAGCTCGCCCCTTACGTCGGGCTATTCAGAGGTATGTAGAAAATCCTATATCGACAAAGATATTGCAGGGCGAGTTCAAAGAAGGAGATACCATAGCTATTAGCTTGGAGGAGGATAACCTGAGCTTCGCTGTTCTGAAAACTGCCAGGGCAAAAAAGTGAGTAAACTCCGATTTCATCGGAGCAGCTCGCTCTCTTCCAGACCCCTTTTCCTTTGCCACTCTGAGCCTTCAGCGTCCTGTTGTCCCCTTTGACGCCTGCGAATAAAGCTGGTAAGCTAAGCTCCGATGCATCGGAGAAAGGAGACCTGAGTATGCCCGCTAAAGTGGATATGGATAAAATCGTTTCCCTGTGTAAGCGGAGGGGGCTTATTTTCCCCAGCAGCGAAATATATGGCGGTTTAGCTAGCTGCTGGGATTATGGCCCTATGGGGGTGGAGCTTAAGCGCAATGTTAGAGACGCCTGGTGGAAGTCAATAGTCCATGAGCGGGATGATGTAGTAGGTCTGGACACATCAATCATGATGCACCCGGGAGTCTGGGCAGCTAGTGGCCACATTGATAGCTTCACAGACCCTCTGGTGGAGTGCAAGTCTTGCCACCTGAGGTGGCGCGCTGACGCAATAGAGGGGCAGGGATGTCCCAAATGTGGTGGTGAGCTAACCGAGCCCCGCATGTTCAACCTGATGTTTAAAACTTCTATGGGTCCTGTGGAGGAGGAAGCAAGTACAATCTACCTCCGCCCTGAAACTGCTCAGGGCATATTCGTTAACTTTGATAATGTAATCACCACTTCCCGAAAAAAGTTGCCTTTGGGCATCGCCCAGATAGGCAAATCTTTCCGCAATGAAATCACCACAGGCAACTTCATATTCAGGACCAGGGAATTTGAGCACATGGAGCTGGAGTACTTCGTTAAGCCCGGGACTGACGAAGAGTGGCTTGATTACTGGGTCAAGGAGAGGTTTGACTGGTATGTCAAACTGGGTGTCAGGAAGGAAAATCTTCGCCTGCGCCAGCACGGCAAAGATGAGCTCGCCCACTATGCCAGGGACTGCTATGACATCGAGTATCTATTTCCTATGGGCTGGTCAGAGCTGGAGGGTATAGCCAACAGGGGCGATTTTGACCTTATTCAGCATGCCAAATATAGCGGCAGAGAGCTCAGTTACTATGATGCTGAGGCTGGCGAGAAGTACGTTCCCTACGTTATCGAGCCTTCGGCTGGCGTCGACCGCTCTGTCCTGGCTTTCCTCATTGATGCCTATGATGAAGAGGAAATCGAAGGAGAAAAGAGAACAGTTCTCCACCTGCACCGTTCTCTGGCTCCTGTTAAGGTAGCTGTTTTGCCCTTAAGCAGGAATGAAAAATTAACCCCTCTGGCTAAAGAGATTTTCAACAAACTGTGTCCGAGCTTCGTGACCGATTATGATGATTCACAAAGCATAGGGCGGAGATACAGGCGTCAGGACGAAATCGGCACCCCGTTCTGCGTTACCATAGATTTTGAGTCTCTAGAGGATAAGCAGGTTACCATTCGGGAAAGAGACAGCCTGGCGCAAATTCGAGTGCCCGTAGGGGAACTAGGGAAAATCTTAGAAGCCAAACTCAAAGGAGAGTCTTTCGACGTATCGCCACTATGGGCCACAAGGGAGAAGTGAGAATTCAGCACTTTGCTGTGCCTCGTCATACAGTACATGCCTACAGTAAGTATAGAAAGCAGGTATAAAAATAGATGTTCGACGAAGAAAGAACGATATAATGAAAATACCCTTCTACCAAGTTGATGCCTTTACCTCCGAAGTCTTCTCGGGTAATCCGGCCGCTGTTTGCATACTGGATTCGTGGATCGACGATAACGTGCTTCAGTCCATCGCTGCCGAGAATAACTTGTCAGAGACCGCCTTCCTCGTTCGCAATGATGATGGGTTTGACCTCCGTTGGTTCACTCCAACGACTGAAGTTGCGCTTTGCGGGCACGCAACGCTGGCTAGTGCTTTTGTCCTTTTCACCTGCCAAGACTGGCCGGATAAGGAAATCCGCTTCCATACACGGAAAAGCGGACAACTTGTAGTTGGTAAACGCAACGATCTCCTTGAGATGGATTTCCCCTCCAGACCCACCCACAGCATAGTCCCGCCGTCTGGCTTAAAGGATGCACTTGGTGTGATACCAATCGCAGTACTGGGTTCCGTCGAAGATTTACTTGTGGTATTGGAGAGCGAGAGGGCCGTTCGGGAACTTCAGCCCGATTTTTCTGCGCTTGAGCGGGTTGAGTGTCGTGGCATCATCGTGACCTCCAAGGGGAGTAAGAGCGACTTCGTCTCAAGATTCTTCGCCCCCCGGCTTGGGATACCGGAGGATCCGGTGACAGGTTCTGCGCATTGTGTTTTGGTTCCATACTGGTCGAGCGAACTCCACAAGAGGAATCTACATGCGTTTCAGATATCGAAGCGCGGTGGCGAGTTGTTCTGCGTCCATGCCGGAGATCGAGTAAAGATTTCTGGTAAGGCAGTACTCTATTTGGAAGGTGTGATAACCATATGAAACGTCGAACAAGCGCATGCACCGGACGCGGCAGAGCCGCACCGGTGACCTTTGCCGTTGAGAACTGCGAAGATATAATGAAGGGAAATGGATTTATCGCCAACTAGAATCGGCATAGGAAACTGAAGGTTCAAGTTAATTCTACTTGAGCAAGCTAAACTCTACCACGTCCACCAGGCCTAAATCGGTCAGCCTAAGTTCGGGAATCACAGGCAAAGCCAGAAAGGAAAGGATGGCAAATGGTGCTGGCAGCAAGCTGCCCAGGCTGGCGGCAGCTTTCTCCACTTGTTCATACTGGGACACGACTACCTCCAGCGGCTCAGGGGAAAGCAGGCCAGCGATGGGCAAGGGCAAACAAGCGAGAATTTCCAGGTTGGCGCAAACAACCAGCCCGCCTTGCAGCCTATTAATTTCCTCAATTGCCTTGAGGATGTCGAGGTCATCGGTACCCACCGCTATTATGTTGTGAGAGTCATGAGCCACTGATGAGGCTAATGCTCCCTTCTTCAAGCCGAATCCCTTGACTAAACCTACTCCGATGTTACCGCTAGCCTTGTGCCGTTCCACCACCACCAGTTTTAGAATGTCTCTTTCCACGTCGGGCATCACCGCCCCATCCACAACTTTCATCTTTTCCACCGCCTTCTTGGTAACTATCTGTCCGGGGATGATTTCGATAACCGGATAGGTCTCATCGGCAGCAGCTATTTTCAGCGATTTCCCCATAGGAGGCTTAATGCGTACTGTGTCTCTTAGCTCCAGAGTAACAGGAGGCAAGGGGAACAAGGGCTTGCCTTGCCTTGCCACCAGCTTGCCCTGGTAGAACACCATGTCTATCTCTAATTTAGCCAGGTCGGTGATGGTTATAAGATTGGCTATATAACCCGGGCCAATGCCTCCTCTATCATAAAGTCTGAAATACTCAGCAGTATTAATCGTCGCCATCTGAATTGCGCGAATTGGCTCCAGGCCTCTGTCAATAGCCTTTCGTACCACAGCGTCAATATCGCCTTCCTGAAGTAAATCAAAGCAACTAAGGTCATCCACCACAAAGAAGCATCTTTTATAGGTATTATCGGTAACCAGAGGCAGAAGGGCGTCCAGGTTCTTCTCTGAAGAGCCCTCTCGAATCATCAGGTACATGCCCCGACGCAACTTCTCTCTCCCTTCTTCCAACGTAGTGGATTCGTGGTCAGAAAGAATGCCAGCGGACAAGTAGGCATTTAGCTCCTTGCCAGCGAGTCCCGGAGCGTGCCCATCGATAACCCTGCCCTTAGAGGCGCTGATTTTCTTCAAAACATCTTCATCCCCATTGACTACGCCGGGAAAGTTCATCATCTCTCCTAAGCCGATTATATTAGGGTGAGCTAGAATTTTCTTTACTTCCTTAGAGCTGATTCGGGCGCCTGATGTCTCCAGATGGGTTGCTGGCACGCATGAAGGGGCCATGAATAGCATATCCAGTGGGAGCTTTCGTGCCAAATCCGTGACGAACTTTATTCCTTCAGATCCACAAACGTTGGCGATTTCATGTAAATCAGTGACCACAGCCAGAGTGCCTCTGGGAACCACGGCCTGAGCGTACCTTGCCGGGTGAAGCATAGAGCTTTCTATATGCGTGTGTCCGTTAATCAGCCCGGGAGCTAAGAATTCGCCTTGTAAATCGATAACTTCCTTGGCTTTATCGTAATCCCCTACTCCGGCAATCCTATCGCCACAGATAGCCACGTCGGCTTGCTCTATTTCTCCAATAAAAGTATTTACTATGCGGGCATTTTTCAGGAGCAAATCAGCCGGAATTTCCCCTCTGGCCACCGAAATAAGCTCCTTTAAATTCATCTCTTAATCCTCCAGGGCATAGATGTGGGGCAAATTGCGGAACCTCTGATCGCAGTCCAGTCCATATCCCACGATAAATTTATTGGGCACGGTGAAGCCACGATAATCAATGGGTACCGGGACCCTGCGCCGGGACGGCTTGTCTGTTAGAGCACAGAGCTTCAGTGAAGCGGGCTGCTTCTTCTTCAAGTAATCGAGTAAAAAAGAGATGGTAATTCCAGTATCCACGATATCCTCAATCACCAGAACATCTCTGCCTTTTACAGGAGTCTTGACCCCCTGAACTACTCTAACTCTGCCCGAACTCTCCCTGGCAGTGCCGTAGCTGGAGAGCCTGATAAAATCAAGCTCCAAGGGCAAATCGAGCTGGCGAATGAGGTCAGCCATGAACACAAAAGACCCTTTGAGAACGCCAATAAGCAAAGGCTGCTTATCTTGATAATCCCCGTTGATTTCACGAGCCAGCCTGTCTATAGCTTTAGCTATCTCGGCACGGCTGATAAGAATCTTGAGTTGCGGCTGAAAGACCATTACATCGTTTCCAAACCAGTTACTATGATAGCATAATCGCATCTGGTTACGGATGCTGGACTTTTTCTGCGCCCTGTTTTATACTTAAAGCAGGGAATTAAGATGCGTTCCAGCCTTATCGGGAAGATTGAAAAAGCTAAAAGATATGCTAAAGAACCAGACCGTGTCACTTTCTCAGGTTTCACCGCTGTTTTCCATGGTGAGAACGATGACCATAAGCTAAGCTATGCCAATGGGAAATGGCATTGTACCTGTCATTTCTTTTCTCAATGGGAGACATGTAGCCATATCATGGCGCTCCAGCAAATTCTAGGCAAGATGTTACCCAAGGAAGCCCTCGCCGCTCCTATCGAAACTCAGCCCCTCGAGAAATAACCTAACGCTTCTGCCACCACGAACAGAGAACCGGTAACGCAGATAATATCTGTCCTGTCTGCCAAGGACAAGGCTCGGGATATAGCTTCGCTTATAGTTTCTCTAATTTCAGGCTCAATGCCTCGCTTGCTGAACTCGGCAGCCATGGTTGAAATGGTGGCAGCGCGGGAATGTGCTGTCCGTGTAACTATAACTTGAGGAGAGAGAGCAACTAATTCATTTATTATCCCCGGTATGTCTTTGTCACAGGACGTCCCGAAAACAAGAAAAATCCGTTTGTAACTGAAGTACGCTTTGATATTGCTCACCAACACTTTCATTGACGCTACATTATGGGCTCCATCAACCAACACAGTTGGGTGTTGCTGCAAAATCTGGAATCGCCCCGACCACTTAACTCGGGCAAGCCCTTGAGCAATATCGGCGGCTGAGATGGCGAAGCCCTCGGAAGACAAGATTCCTAAAGCAGCTACGGCAGTGGCGGCATTCTCAAGCTGAAAGTCGCCTAAAAGAGGAATGCTAGCTTGATATTTGCTTGTTCTACCCTCGATTACTAGCGATTGATGATGAAGGTCACCGCTTATCTTATGCCAGGTGATATCCTTGCCTACCTGAACCACCTTCGCTTTTTTATCCCGACAAATATCGGTGATTACCGAAGCCGCCTCTTCTGGCTGAGGAGAAATCACCACCCAACAGCCGGACTTGATAATGCCTGCTTTTTCCCGAGCTATTTCCTCCAGGCTATTACCCAGAATCTGAGTATGGTCCAGGCTGATAGGGGTAATAATACAGATTACAGGTCTGGCCACATTAGTGGCATCAAGCCTGCCACCTAGACCTACTTCCAGTACTTGAAAGTCCAGCCGCTTCTTCTTAAAGTAAGCAAATGCCAGGGCAGTCAATGCCTCGAAATAAGTCAGCTGCCTGAAGCTAGTGTCGTGCTTCATGGATTCGATAAAAGGCTTGATCTTAGCCATGGCAGCAGCAAAATCAGCCTCAGAAATCAAACTGCCATCTACGCTAATACGCTCCCTTAGCGTATGAAGGTGGGGGGAGGTATATAGCCCTGTTTTATATCCTGAATCGCTCAAGACCTGAGCAATCATAGCCGCCGCACTCCCTTTCCCCTTAGTGCCTGCGATGTGAATTGTCCTGGCTGCCAACTGAGGGTTACCCATGCGGTTTAGTAGCTCTTCTACGTGCTTTAAGCTATAACCAGGCTGGGCATAAGATATGCCCGGAATCTGCTCATAATTAACAAAACTATCGAGATACTCTTCTGCCTGGCTGTAATTCAATTCCCCGCCTCGATATCCAGCAATTGTACTATAGTCAATTGCAAAATTCCTTATAATTCTCCCTCCCCCGGCGGGAGGGAGTTAGAGGGAGGGGGATTTCACCCTCACCTTAATCCTCTCCCATCAAGGGCGAGGAATTTTAGACGAGACTATGCGGTTAACTATACTTATACATCACACTCTGCTCCGTCTGTGGTAAAATCTTAAAATATTATTTGGGAGAAGAGCGCAAGCAAAGAATTAAGTGAAGATCACGCTTAAACCGTTAGGCAATATAGCTGACGAAATAATGGAGGAGCTTAAAGATAGGGTTGGCGGTATTTTCCATTGTCCAGTAGAAATAAAAGCAGGTTTTAGCGATTTAGCCCAGGCCTATACTCCCGAGAGGAAGCAATACTTTTCCTCAAAATTGCTAGCCTCCCTTGGAAAAGCGGAAGGCGAGGCAAGAGTTGTAGGTATAGCCGATGTTGACCTTTATGTTCCCAGGCTTAACTTCGTATTTGGCGAAGCCGCTATGGTCTCCGGGACAGCAATCATATCCCTGTATCGACTGAGGCAGGAATATTATGGCTTAGCACCAGACGAAGCTTTATTTCTGGAAAGAGCCACCAAGGAGATAGTTCATGAACTGGGGCATACCTTCGGCCTGGGACATTGCCCCAATAACAAATGTGTCATGCACTTTTCCAACAGCCTGGCCGATACCGACTTGAAGGAGGCGCATTTTTGTAATAAGTGCCGCCCCAAGATAATTCTTTGATATAGCTCAAGAATTTGATATAGTAGGAAAATTGCAAATAACTTCCTACTCAGGAGGCAAAATGCGAGGGCGAAGAAAATTGGGAAGGGGTGTGGCCGTGGTGGGCGCAGGGATGTCGAAATTCGGCATGTTTATAGACAAAGACTCAAAGTACTTGTTTGCTGAAGCTTTCAATGAAATGCTTTCCGCAGTAGATAAAGGGATAGACCCTAAAGATATTGATGCCCTTTATTTGGGGAATTTCACGAACGATTTTTTTATACATCAAGGGCACTGGGGTCCCATAATCTCGGATTTGATCGGGCTTACACCGAAACCAGCAACTCGGACAGAGGGTGCCTGTGCTGCAAGCGCACTGGCTTTTAGAGAGGGGGTTTTTGCTATAGCCTCAGGATTTTATGATGTGGTCCTGGTTGGTGGGGTCGAGGAAATGTCGAAACGCAACACAGAGGAAGTTACCCAAGGCCTGGCAATGGCAGCTAGTCCTTACGAAGTGAAAGCAGGATTTACCTTCCCTGGTGTTTTTGGTGCCATGGCCACTGCTTATTTTAACAAATATGGAGCCAGCCGGGAGCATCTAATGAATGTCACCATAAAAAGCCATAATAATGCTCGCCTCAATCCTAAGGCACAGTTTAATGTCTCCATCCGCGATATTATGAACCAAAGGATTGAAAGGGCTAAAAATAAAGGGGAGCCTATACCTGCTTGGAGAGACGAAAAGGAATTCCTCCGCGATCCCAGGGTTAATCCTGTGGTTGCCTGGCCCATGCATCTCTATGATTGCTGCCCCATAAGCGACGGTGCAAGCTGCGCTTTGTTAGTAGCAGAGGAAATAGCCAAAGACTTCACCGATAACCCCCTCCATGTGGTCGGTATAGGGCAAGGGAGCGGCAAAGGCTTACATGCCAAAGAAGACCTTACCTATTTTGAAGCCACGAGATATGCAGCACAAGAAGCTTACGAGCTATCGGGACTCAAGCCCGAAGATGTTCAAATTGCCGAGGTGCATGATTGCTTCTCCATAGCTGAAATTATTCATCTCGAGGATCTGGGATTTTTCAAGCCAGGGGAAGGATACAAAGCAGTAGAGGAGGGCCTGACAAGATTGGATGGCTCAAAGCCAATCAATACCTCGGGGGGACTTAAATGCAAGGGTCATCCCGTGGGGGCCACGGGCACAGGGCAACTGATTGAAATTTGGAAACAATTAAGGGGTGAAGCTGGAGAAAGGCAGGTCCCTATTAAGGATTTGCGAATCGGGGCAGCCCAGAGCCTGGGGGGGACAGGAGGTACCTGTACGTTTACCATTCTGGAAAGAAGATAAGAAGGAGACAAAGCAAATGGAAGGAAGGCCCTTTAATGATATTTCTTATGAGCGATTTCTCAGCGAGGAGAAGCTGATGGGGTCGAGGTGCTCGAAGTGTGGCGTCCTTTCTGTACCTCCTCGCTCTATTTGCATTAATTGCTATGGCACTGAAATGGAATGGGTTGAGATGAAGGGAAAGGGCAAACTTGCTGCCTTTACCTGCATAGCTATAGGCCCTCCACTCATGATAAAAGAAGGTTACGATAGAAAACATCCTTATGTTTCTGGAGTTGTGGAGTTGGAGGAGGGGGTGGGGGTTGTTGCTCGCATTGAGGGAGTGGATGGGAGCAAGCCTGAAACCATAAAGATTGGCACTCCTCTTCAGGTAGAGTTCTTACATAGTGGCGAAGGAACAAACGTAACGACCTTTTTGGCATTCAGACCTCCATAGCCCTGCATTAGAGTGCTAGACTGCGATTGGGCTTCGCTCAGATATCTGGATTGCACTACCTGAGAGGAAATTCTGGTAGAAGGAGATTAAAGCATGCAAAAAGAAGTAGTTGCTGTCAGTGGTGCCAGGACAGCTATTGGCGCATTTGGAGGTTCTTTAAAAGATATATCTGTTGTTGAGCTAGGTGCCGTGGTAATTAAAGAAGCGCTTAAGCGAGCAGGACTAAGGCCGAAGTCCGGTGAAAAACTACTCAGTTACGGCCCTAACGCACTCAAGTCTGATGGAATAATAGAGCTTGAGAAAAAGCACTATGATTACGATTCTTCTTTGCGTCCTGTTCAGATTGACGAATTAGTTATGGGAAATGTTCTTCAAGGAGGGCAAGGACAAAACACAGCTCGCCAGGCCTGTATCCACGCTGGCATTCCTAAAGAAACCCCTGCCTTTACGGTGAATAAGGTCTGTGCCTCAGGTTTAAAAGCTATCACTTTGGGAGCAGAAGCCATAGTGCTGGGCGATGCCGATGTCGTAGTCGCTGGAGGCATGGAATGCATGAGCCACACCCCTTACCTTCTCCCTAAAGCCCGCTGGGGCTATCGCATGGATGTTGGAGCCAGGGGAGAGCTTATAGACCTTATGGTCTATGATGGATTATGGGAAATATTCTACGGTTATCATATGGGAAATACCGCAGAGGAAATCGCCAGTAGATATGGCTTCACACGCCAACAGCAGGATGAGATAGGCTATCTTAGCCATATGCGGGCGCGCAAAGCCATAGCGGAGGGCATATTTAAGGATGAGATAGTTCCTTTTCCTATCCCGCAGAAGAAAGGAGAGCCCATTATTTTTGATACTGATGAGCGGCCTATGGACACTTCCATGGAGAAAATGGCCAAGCTACCTCCGGCATTCCGAAAAGACGGAACAGTCACTGCCGGTAACTCTTCAGGGATTAACGATGCTGCGGCTGCCGTAGTGCTTATGTCCCGAGACAAAGCTAGAGAATTGGGTCTCGAACCTATGGCAACCCTTAGAGCCTGGGCTTCAGGCGCGACAGACCCAAAATACATGGGATTAGGCCCTGTGCCGACGGTAAGAAAGGTGCTCAAAAAGACGGGGCTTGGCAATAAAGATTTTGATGTTATTGAGCTTAATGAAGCCTTTGCTGCTCAGACACTAGGTTGCATGAAAGAGCTTGATTGGGATTTCGACCACGTTAACCCTCATGGTAGTGGCATATCTATGGGTCATCCTATTGGCTGCACCGGAGCGAGAATAGCAGTTACCATCATCTACGATATGGTGCATAGAAATTTGCATCATGGCCTGGAAACCATGTGTATTGGTGGTGGGCAGGGAATGGCAGCCGTATGGGAAAGACCTTGAAATTTCACGAGAAGTCTTATGTCAATATTACTACCTGTAGTTAGAGCCCTCCTTGAGTCCCAGGCCTATCCTCATAAACCACGAAAGATAGAGCTGGTCCAGACTCAGATGTCGTTTATTTTCCTTACCGGCAAATATGTATACAAGATTAAAAAGCCGGTCAATCTAGGTTATCTGGATTACACCACCCTGGAGAAACGCCATTTCTTCTGCCACCAAGAACTGGAGTTAAACAGGCGCCTTTGTCCCGATGCTTATTTAGCCGTGGTACCGATTGTCGAAGAAAAGGGCGGGCTTCATATCGAAGGGCAAGGCGAGGCGATAGAGTATGCTGTCAAAATGAAGCAGTTGCCCCAGGACCACATGATGGATGTGCTTTTGCCCCGGGGTCAGGTAACTCTGGAAATGGTGACCAGGGTGGCTGAAAAGCTAATGGTCTTTCACCAGAAAGCCGAAACAAATCAAAAGATTGCCGCCTTTGGCAGATTGGATGTTATACGCCACAATTGTGATGAGAACTTCGCTCAAACAGAGAAATATATTGGAACTTCCATCATCGCCGAGGAATATCAGCACATCAGGAATTACACTAACAACTTAATTAACAGTAACGCAAGCCTGTTCAATAAGCGGGTAAGAGAAGGCAAAATAAGAGATTGTCATGGCGACCTTCATGCCGCTCATGTTTGTTTCACTGACGATATCTGCATTTACGACTGCATTGAATTTAACGACAGATTCCGATATTCCGACGTAGCCTCGGAGGTCGCCTTTCTAGCTATGGACTTAGACCGCTATCAGCAGGCTGGTCTTTCCCGGCATCTGGTAAATACCTATGTAGGGCTGAGCCATGATGAAGAGCTCCTGAAATTGCTCAATTTCTACAAATGCTACCGGGCTTACGTCAGGGGCAAAGTGGAAAGCTTTAAGCTCGACGACCCCTATATTCCCGAGGAAGAAAAGGCCAAGGTGTTAACTGCCGCCCAGAGCTATTTCCAGCTTGCCGAATCGTACATATGATATGTACAGAGTGAGGAGTGAGATTCCTCGCTTACGCTTCGGAACAGGTTCCACAGTCCCGGTGGGTGAGGGTGGAGATTGCAGTGTGGTTACCGAACCGCCTTCGGTGCTGGAGATGGTGAGCTCATACTACAGCGCTTCCTATCCCGGGTTCCAGTCTCCGACATCGCACTGTCCGTAAGTGTTGTCTCCCACGGCGACCACGGTGCCGTCGGACTTAAGCCCCACCGTATGATCGCCGTTTGCGGCGATCTGGGTGATGTTCGTCCAGCCGCCGACATCGCACTGCCCGAAGCCTTTATATCCCGCGGCGACCACGGTGCCGTCGGACTTAAGCCCCACTGTGTGACTCTTGCCTGCAGCGACTTGTAAGATGTCCGTCCAGCCGCTGACATCGCACTGCCCGTAGTAATTATATCCCACAGCGACCACGGTGCGGTCGGACTTAACCCCCACCGTGTGAAAGCCGCCTGCGGCGACCTGGTCGATGCCTGTCCAGCCGCCGACATCGCACTGCCCGGAGTAGTCGTATCCTACAGCGACCACGGTGCCGTCGGACTTAACCCCCACAGTGTGCAAGTTACCTGCGGCGATCTGGGTGATGCTTGTCCAGCTGTCGACATCGCACCGCCCGTAGTAGTTGGATCCCGCGGCGACCACGGTGCGATCATTCTTAATCCCCACCGTGTGATAGTCGCCTGCGGCGACATAGTCGATGTCCGTCCAGCTGTCGACATCGCACTGCCCGTCGCCGTTGGATCCCATGGTGACTACGGTGCCGTCGTCCTTAAGCCCCACCGTGTGATAACAGCCTGCGGCGACTTGGATGATGCCCCTCCAGTTGCTGACACCACTGCACTGTCCATAGTAATTGTATCCCACAGCGCCCACTCTGCCGTTGGCCTTAAGCCCCACCGTGTGATACACGCCTGCAGCGACCTGGGTGATGTATTCAGGTTCAATCGGAGGAGCAGCCTGATCACAACCTACCATCCCGGCAATTAAGGCTACCGTAACCAAAAAGATGCTAACTCTTGCCACGTAATGATGTCTCTTGAAACTAAGTATTATTTTCATACTTCACCTTCAAATTTTTGTATTTGCTTGATTCGTCAAGCTATTTTCTGCTGTCATTGCGAGCACCTGAAAGATGTGTGGCAATCTCATATCCCTCCACGGGATTGCTGCGGCAGGGAAAGAAGCCCTTTCACATTTCTATATCTGCCCAGCTGAGCATTGTGAGAACTACTGCAATCCTCTGACGTATACACTTGACTGCCAACCTTACATTAGCCGTATAGTACACTATGGTACCATTATTAAAGAAATTGTCAATAGTTTTTGTGCGGCGTCCAGAACATACTAAGAGTTAAGGAGCCGTGTAAAATCCCTCTTCCTCGATGGGAGAGGGTTAGGGTGAGGGTGGAGATTGCCGCGCACCTTTCAAGTGCTCGCAATGACAACATAACCGCCAAATTGCCCACAACGGCGCAGGTATGGGTAAAGCGAGATGCCCGGTACGATGGATAAATGCCTACTGTTCAAGTTGCGTACGGCACCATCTATAATATATACTGTGGTGTCAGCTTTTTATCAAAGCTGATGAATCTTGTTCAGGAGGTGCGCAATGAGTATTTCCCCAGATGTTTTTTCTCTATCAGGCAAGGTGGCCCTGGTAACCGGTGGCAGTCGGGGTATCGGGAAGGCTATTGCTGTGGGGCTTGCCAAATTTGGTGCTGACGTAGCTGTAACCAGTCGCAAATTGCCGGACCTTGAGGAGGTGGCTAAAGAGATAAAGGGATTGGGGCGGAGGTCAATGGCTGTGGCCACACATGTGGGCAGGACGGAGGAGATAAATAATCTGGTCCCTAGGATAAAAGATGAGCTTGGCAAAATTGATATTCTGGTGAACAACGCTGGTACCAACCCGACCATGGACCCGGCTATAAATATAGAAGAGCGTGCCTGGGACTCCATCATGAATCTCAATTTGAAAGGACTATTCTTTCTAAGCCAGGCAGTAGCCAGGGTGATGAAAGAGCAAGGTGGGGGCAAAATCATCAATGTTGCTTCAGTAGCTGGGATTACTCCCGACATTCTGCCGGTTTATTCTATAAGTAAGGCTGGAGTGATCATGGCAACAAAAGTGATGGCACAGCAGTGGGCTCAATATAATATCAGGGTGAATGCGATAGCGCCGGGACTGGTCAAAACTCGGTTCAGCGAAGCTCTCTGGGGCAACCCGGATATTGCGCAAGCTGTCATGACGAGGACTCCATTGCAGCGTGTAGCCGAACCTGACGAGATGGTTGGAGCTGTGGTTTTCCTAGCTTCTGATGCTTCCAGCTATGTGACCGGACACGTTCTGGTTGTAGATGGTGGCTCTGTTATATAGCAAAATATTTTGAATTGGGTGAAAGGGGTTACAGTGATTACGTCGAGTGAATATCGAAAAAGATTGAGCAAGATGAGGCGGAATGTTTATATGGACGGACAGCTTATAGACCGTGACCATCCACGATTGGAGAGTGCGGTCAATGTCCTGGCCAAGACCTATGACATGATAACCGACCCGGAGTTCAAAGAATATGAGGATATACTCACAGCCAAGTCCCATCTGACTGGCAAGAAGATAAATCGGTTCTGTCATATCCATCAGAGTATTGTCGATTTACTGGCTAGGGGCGACACCAGAGGAAATTGAATAATGAGATGATAAATTTGGGCTAAATTTTGTCTCTTAGGCTCGGGCCGAGCAAAATTTGCACTCGATTTCGCCCCTTTTCTTTAGCCTTGTAGAGAGCCTCATCAGCACGAGAAATAAGGGAATAGGTATCTTCACCTCGTTCCCATCCGGCTAGCCCCTGACTCACGGTTATAGCAAATAGATTGCCTGCGGAATCTTTCATCTCAGCCTTCTCGATTATAGTTCGAAGTCGCTCGGCGACAACCCACGATGAAGACAGATTGGTTTTGGGCAAAATAATGATAAACTCCTCCCCTCCATATCGTCCCACTATATCTGTATCACGGACATTCCGACGAATTGAAGTAGCAATTTTCTCTAAAACCTCGTCTCCAGTGAGGTGCCCATAGCTGTCATTGACCCTCTTGAAATGGTCGATGTCCAGCATACTCAGGCTGAAATCCTCCTTGTAGCGATTGGCGAGATTGATTAACTCATACAATTTGCTTAAAATTGCTCGTCGATTGTACAATCCAGTCAGCGAATCAAAAGTTGCCAGTCTTTCCAGTTTTTCCTTGTCGGCCATAGCTTGCTGTAGCCGCGTCCATTTATCCAGCGCGACATCAATAATGTTCTTTAGCTTTTCCCGGGATAGACTGCCCTTTGGCAAGTAACCAACAGCTCCCTCTTGAAAGGCCTGCGCTACGATTTCTTCAGTTCCAGACCCGGTCAACATGACTACGGGGGCAAGTTGTTTTTTTGCAATTTCTGCAAGCCACACCATCCCCGATTTCCCTGGCATTTGATTATCCATCAAGACCAGGTCAATTCTACCTTTATCTAGAGCGTTCTGGATTTCCTCTGTATGCCCCGCCTCTAGCAACACGATTTCCCTGTCAGTTATCCGCTGCAGATAGGTCCGGACCAGTTTACGGTCTGCCGGGTCATCGTCGCAGATGAGGATTTTAATCAGTGGTTGTTTTATTTTCTGTGTCATTGGTGCTACTTGGGTACTCGTTTGCAAAGCAAGAACCAGTATTCCTTGAGTTTCTTCATAGCTTCCTTAAATTCCTCCAGGGTCACCGGTTTATGCACATATCCGCTGGCTTGCAGCTTGTAGCTGTCTATGATATCTTTCTCAGCTTCCGAAGTTGTCAGGATAACCACGGGAATCTGTTTCAACCTTTCGTCCTCTTTAATCCGCCTCAGAAATTCCTTTCCTCCTATCCCTGGCATGTTCAAATCCAGCAGAATCAAGTCAGGCTGAGAAGTTCCATCGCTGTAATTCCCACTGTGGTACAAAAAATCCAACCCCTCTTCACCAGTCTGTACAGTGTAAAGGTCATTAGCAATTTTTTCATTTCTCAGAGAGATCTTAATTAACTTTTGGTCTGCTAGGTCATCCTCCACCAGTAATATGACCAGCGGTGCTAATTCTTCCATCATTCACTTCCTTTCCTTAATCCTCTTTTAGATAGCTTTCTCTCGGCAGCGTAAACCAGAATATCGACCCTTTACCAAGGGTTGACTTTATTCCAATGTTGCCCCCGTGGCGCTCTACGATTTTCTTACAACTGGCCAGCCCAATCCCAGTTCCTTCATACTGTTCCCGGGAATGAAGGCGTTTGAACATGGCAAACAATTGGCCATGGTATTTCTCATCAATTCCTATTCCGTTGTCTTCCACCTCTATTCGAATCATATTTTCCTCTACCTCATAAGCACGGATGATTATCTCTGGAGGTATTCCTTCCTTATGGAACTTTAGCCCGTTCCCAATCAGGTTCTGGAAGAGTTGGTGCATTTGAGAGGGGTCGGCCTGAATCGACGGCAGTGGCTTTGGAACATGGATGATCCCTCGCGTTTCATCCAGCACAGTTGCCAGCTCCAACTTCTTTAAGTCTTCTATTGCCTTATTCAAATCCACCCATTCAGGAGGCTTAGCTTTAGTGGTAAGCCGAGAATAAGTAAGCAGCGCCTCTATCATATCCTGCATACGCAGAGCACCGCCTATCATAAACTCAAAATTTTCCTGCTGGTCCTCATCCAGTTTTCCTTTCAGTGAATCCTGAAGGAGTGTGCCGAAGGAAGAAATCTTTCGCAGCGGTTCTCGCAGGTCATGGGAGGCAATATAGACAAAATCCTGGAGTTCTTTGTTAGCCTCCTCCAGCCTTTGGTTGATTTTCCTTATTTCTTGGAGCAAGGCCTCCCGCTCTTCCTCCAGCCGCTTGCGTGCGGTAATGTCGCGAGAAATGCCCCGAAACCCAAAGATCTCGCCTTTCGCATTCTTCAACGGCGAAATTGATACGTCGCTAAATCCTCTAGTTCCGTCTTTTCGTATGACCTTGTGACCAAAACTCAGGCTAGCCTCACCTGTCCGATAGACCTGATTGTAAGCTTCGTATACTTTTTTGATCTCTTCTTCGACAGTGAAAGTTTTGTAATTCATCCCCAGTAGCTCTTCCTCTGAGTACTGTAGATGCTGGGTCATTTGGTCATTGACAAAAGTAAAATTCCCCTTAATGTCCACTTCAAAATAGGCATCCCCTATCTCGTCCAATACAGTTCGGTATCTTTTCTCTGAATATTTGATAACCTCCTCCAGTTCCTTGCGAGCAGTGATGTCCATAAAACTTCCCACCGTAGCTCGTTTCCCTCCATAGTTTATAGAGGTAACTTCTTCCAGAACCCATATTATCTCGCCATTCTTTTTCACGAGTCTGTATTCGTAAGGAATAGCGCCATTCTTACTCTTCAGGTTTTCTATCGCCTTTTTCCTGACCACCTCCCTATCTTCTGAATAAACGAGGCCGAGAGAATATTTCCCTAGTAGCTCCTTCTCGTTATAGCCGGTTGAATTTCGAAACACGGGGTTAACATACTGGAAATTTCCTTCATGGACGATGTATATCCCTAGTCCGGCATTACGTAACAGAGCCTGAGCCACCTCCTTCCACCCTATGGGCATGGCTTGGCTTTTCTTATCCTGCCTTTCTACTGGAATTGATTTAGTTACCATCGCTGTTTTATAACTCGCCTTGAATATATTTAATTAAATTACGTCTGGTTTAACTATATCATCACTGTTAGCTACTGTAAATAGCCCTTTAGTAATCTTTCCAATAGCTAAGATGTACTAAAAAGGGTACTGGATATCCTGTTTAGCGACAAGGAATCAATGAAACAGAAGCAGCTGAGATAGGGCTAATAAACGAAGTAGTTCCGGCAGAGGAATAATTCTGCGCATTTCAAGGGTAAATGGCTAAAGCTTCCAGCCCTGTGGTCTCAGGCAGGTTAAACATCAGATTCATATTTTGCACTGCTTGCCCGGCCCCTCCCTTGACAAGGTTGTCCAGACAGCTAATAACTACAAGCCTGCCTGTTTTCGAATCGACAGTGGGATAAATAAGGCAAAAGTTGGTTCCCCAGGCACGCTTGGTGTGGGGAGGCTGGGTCGTTATTTGAACGAAGGGGGCATGCTTGTAAAATTCCCGGTATAGCTGGCTTAGCTTTTTCCCAGCCTTGGCGTCTTTGAGCAATTTATCGTCTCTTAATCGCGCATAGCAGGTGCTCAGTATGCCTCTGGTCATCGGCACCAGGTGAGGCACAAAGGTTATCGAGAGGGAAATTGACGGATTAAGTGCTTTCAATTCCTGTTCTATCTCGGGCAAATGGCGATGTCCCTCAAGGGAGTAAGCACAGATGTCTTCGTTGACCTCGGAATAATGAGTATTCAAGCTCAGGGTTCTGCCGGCGCCCGAGACGCCTGATTTGCTATCCACCACTATATCGGGATGAATAAGTCCCTCTTTGACTATGGGTGCCAGGGCCAAGATAGCACCGGTGCTATAGCAACCCGGGTTCGCTACCAGCGAGGCTGAGGCAATTTCATTTTGATGCAGCTCAGGTAAGCCAAAAACCGCCTCTCTCAGTAACTTGGGCGATGGATGAGTAAATCCATACCATTTAGGATATTCGCCAGCATGCTTTAACCTGAAATCAGCACTGGCATCGACAACCCTGATTCCTTGTTTCAGCAAAGATGGTACTACATCTACACTGCTTTTATGAGGCATTGCTGAGAAGGCAATGTCGATTTCGCTGTCAAGCTCGGCTTTTATTATATAGTTAGTTCCCGTGAAGTTAGGGAAAACATCGCCTAATTTTTGCCCGGCTGCGCTTCTCCCGGTAACAGTGACGAGCTCTATTTGGGGATGTTGGCAAAGTAAGCGAGCCAGTTCGGCACCAATGTACCCTGTAACATTTATTACGCCTGCTTTTATTTGTGACATATTATGTTCTAAGCATTATACTACATTTTGTGCAATTGAAGGATATTCAGGGCGACAAGGCGACTGAACTCTTAAGCTAATTGTTGTAGCGCCTCATTGCGTTAAATTGACATTGGCCGGAACTGAAGTATAGAATCAGCCTTGGCAGTGAGGGGTGGTTGAGGAGGGGTGATAACCTTCGGGGAAGTGACGTTTAAAGAGTGCTGAAGACAATCAATGGTCGTCGATTATGCTCCAGCAAAAAAGTTCCCAGACAACCTGTTAATACACTTAAATGACCATAGTATATGTATTTATCTGGTAAGGAGAGAAAATGGCTCAAGAAGCTAAAACAATCCAGTGTCACCAGTGCAAAAATAACGAGTGTTTGGCGCAGTATCCTCAAGGAATCCCTGAGTATTGTCAGGCACAAAGATTCCTGGACCTAATCGAAGAAAGTAAACGGCAATATCTTGAGCCCGACGCCGACAAGTTCCATTTAGCTGCAGCCAAAGTGCTCAAAAGAGGGGGCTATGATTGGTCTCGAGTCCAACAGTGCATCGAGTTCGCCAGAGAACTGGGTGTCAAAAAGGTAGGATTGGCTGTATGTGTGGGCTTAATCCGGGAGGGCCGAGAATTTGCCCGCTTCCTAGATAGCGCCGGTTTTCAGGTTATCTCTATAGCCTGTATGGTAGGTGGCCTGAAACCTCAGGAGACGGGAATACCTGATGAATGGGTAAACCCACTAGGCATAAGCTGCAATCCCATAGCCCAAGCAGAGATTCTGAATCGAGAGGGTACGGAACTGAACTTCATATATGGTCTCTGCGTCGGACATGATACTATTTTCATAATGCATTCAAAGGCTCCTGTCACCTATGTTGTAGCTAAAGACATGGTCACCGGCAATAATCCAGGCGCTGTTCTCCTATCCCCATACCATCGCATGAAGCTTGTGGCAACTTATGGGAGAGGTAGAGCCGCTGAAAAAGGATAAGAGCAACAAAACTGTAAAGAAAGTTACAAGATAGCCAAGAGGAAGGAATTTCTTACCGTGGTCAAAATCTCATTTGCTCGACTCAAACGGACATTGTTCTCATCCTTTACATTTCCTGATTACTACGTTTCCGAAATCTGAACTTCATACTCAGGTTTTGGCTCAACTAACACGGGCATATATAGATTTTGGACAGAGGTTCCCTTTTCATTTCACAACACCTGTCACCGCAATAATGAAACAGCATACTGTCTAATTCTTTGGGGGTAACCCCAATAACTTCACAGAGAGCTACCACCTTGGTTCATTTTTTGGTAAGCGTAAATAAGCCAGCATCCTCACCACCCTTCTATCATTGGGAATACATTAAGGCTTAGATAATCCATGATAAAGCAACTTAACGTCAATATGTTAACTCAATTTGGACCTGCGCCTTATCAGGTGAACGGCGGCAAATATCGCAGCCATTATAGCCACGAAGCCAATGACAATCCAGGCGGCATACTCGGGTCCCACATCCTTTAACCCCAGCCTGGCTATAGTCCCCAAGATGACTAATGTTCCATCGTAGACAATGAAAGAAAATACGATAGCCAGCACCAGCTGGTAGTAACGGATGCGCACTGTGCCAGCAGCCACTGATGATACCTGCATCAACCCCGGCGTCAACCTGGCAGCAACTATCACTGGTATGGTCCATCTACCTAGCCTATTCTGAAATCGCTCAAGATTACGCCGCAGGAATTTGGAACGTTTACCAACCCAGTCTGCGAATCTTGTGCCCAGCAGCCGACTTACCCAGTAAATAACGCTCGTTCCCAGCAGGCTGCCACCCAATAGCATCATAAGGACAAGGAGCACCGGCAATGAAAAGGCCCCCATTTTGTAGGTAGTGAAAAACACGATGGTGTCAAGTGCGAATGGAAATGGAATACCAATGTCGGCTGACACGGCTAAGAAAAATATGGCTGCCAGTCCCCCTGGATTATTAACGTTTATGGAAGCGGCTAGTGTAGCAAGTGCTCCGTTTATCCATTCAATCATAGTACGAATCAGGCTATTGTTGCACAAAATGTGGATAGGGACAATGCTCAATTTTTACTAAATTAAATTGCCTCGATAGGCTGTAGCTTCACGATTAGGACGCGCCGAGCTCCGTATAGTAAAATATTGTTACATGGGCTTATACTGGTATACCACTTACGGAGACAACTAATGCTGAAAAGTGTGCCACCTCGGTTTTTCCTGGTATTGTGGCCTGTTGTGGACAGACTTTTGAGAGTAATCCATCACATCAGGCCCCTGAAAGCCGATGATAGCGGCATCATTCGCTTCAACCTTCGCCACTACAAAGGCCCCACCAGAGTACTAAATGACGGCTCCAAAGTAAAAACCGGAGACACAATCATAGAGCTTCATTTGAACAATGCCTGGTTTAAAAGAAGACGCAAGCTGAATTTAAGCGCCTCACAATCGCCCCGGGAATTCCTTGGTTGCTTTGCACAGGACCTCCACTTTCTGGCTCGGCAAGTAGACGACGGGATGTTCGGTAATATTGCAGCGCTCCACGGTATCACCCTCCTGCATGTAGCCGCCAGACGACTGGGATTCCAGGTTGATGAACTGCCCGATAGCTTGTGGAAGAAGGGGGCCTGCTTCTATATGGCCGGGTTAATGCAAGTCTATCATTTGCGGGGAGACGAAGTGTCTGGACTCAGAGAAAAGCCTTTGGAGCTTAAAGAGGTCTGGCTTTCCAGAGCAGCACTTTTGACCAGGTACGGCCCAAAAAATCCGTGAATTCGCTCTTATGCCGAAACTGAGCTTGCTAGGCTGAAAGCTCACCTTCTGACTCAAGAAGCTCAGGTATGGTGACAAAATCAAAACCCCTCTCCATGAGGGTCTCAATGACGAAGGGCAGGGCTTGGAGCATATGGCTACGGTCATAGTTTAGCCTGGTATCGCGACCATCATGCATGACAATTACGCCCCCTGGCTTTGCCCGCTGAAGAATAGCCCGTATAATCTCCTCGCCAGACTTTTCTGCCTTCCAGTCACTGGTCATGTTGTCCCAGGTGACTACCGTGTAACCGAGGTGGCGAACAGTCCGCATCAGCCAGGGGGTACGGAAGCCGTGGGGAGGACGAAAAAGCTTGGGCTCAAGTCCGGTACACTCATAGATTGCCTGATGAGCCATCTCAATGTCACGAGCCACTGCCTTTCCCCGTCTCAGACATAGTGACTTGTGGTGATGGTAGGAGTGATTCCCAATCACATTTCCTGCTGTCACTATCCGCCGGCAGGTCTCAGGATAGCGCTGGGCGTTTTGTCCGATGACAAAGAAGGTCGCTTTTATTCTATATTGCTCCAATATGGCGAGAGCCTGGGAAGTATATGGCTCGTTCGGGCCGTCATCAAAGGTCAGTGCAATCCGAAGATGGTTGCGGTTGCCGTTAGAACATACCTTGCCATAGAACCGGGAGCGAGGATTGATTCCGTGGTAGGCAAACAGGGTGCTCACAACACCAATATCAAAAACGTAAATGAACCTTCCCACTGCCTCAAGCACGGGGCTGATATTCAACCAGAGTAAGCCAAAGAAAAGGGCAACATATACCCAGGATGCTTTAACTCTCTGCCAGGAAAAACTGGCAACCACTGTTTGCCACGCCTTGGTCGGCCAGTCTTCCAGCTTTTCGGGAATTGGTGTATACCAGAAAAGGACCGAGAAGTAGTCCACAATCCAGTTCCAATATTGGTTCACCGCACCCATCCTCTTCAAGCGACGGGCCGAGGTGAGGACAAAGAGCCGGGGGATAATGCCTCCCTTACCGGCCATCCTCAGTCTCAAGGAAAGTTCGTACTCCTCGCCATAAAACTTGATGCTGGTATCAAATCCACCTACTTCCCAAAATGCTGAGCGTCGCACGGCAAAGTTACACCCCCATATAGCACCGCCCTTATTAAGAACCTTTCGGAAAAGCTGGTCTATGACAATGTTGATGAAATTACCAATGTAGGAAGTAATCTTGCTGAACCTGCCAGCATCACAATAGGCATAGGGCCCGCTTATCGCCACCATCTCTGGCTTCCGAGCAAAGCGCGACACGATGGTTGAAAGCCAGTAAGTTGGTGCCTGAGTATCGGCATCGATGAAGGCGATAACCTCTCCTGTTGCTACTTCGGCGCCCTTTTGCCGAGCAGCGGCAGGACTTCGCTTACTTTCATAGACAACCCTGGCTCCCCAATCGCGAGCTATCTTGGCAGTATTGTCCGTGCTGGCATTATCAACTACAATAACCTCGTACTCGCCGGCGTAGTCCTGCTTTCCTATAGACTCCAAACACGAAAACAGATAGTTTTCCTCGTTATAAGCAGGTATGACCACCGATACGAATGGTAGCCCTTCGGAGCGGGCTGTCGGTGCCTGCACTATGTTATCCTCGCTCATAACTTGTCAATGCTGGAATACATAGCTTGATTATATTATATCACATTGTCAAGACCCGTTGGTGGCGCATCGGCAAATATATAGCCATTAGCTGAAATTGCACTTTCCATCTTATTAGGCATAACAAAAAGCCACTCTGTTTAGTTCCTCGCTGTTATAACATTAAAGAGTCGTGAAACATCGCCAGGAGACTAGGGATGGCAGGCAAAAAGGTTTTAGTAGTTGATGATGATGTAAAGACCGTGGAGTTGGTCAAGCTGGCTTACTTTCTTAACTGTAGGCTAGTTTTTTAAACCTAATAAACCTTCCGGTACAAGACCATCAAGCTGCAATTACCGTCCATAGAGTCCAGTTAATTCCTTTAACCTGCCTTTGATTTCTTCGGTCAGCATATCAGGCACAAAACGCCAACACCAGTTCCCCTCCGTGGTACCTGGAAAGTTCATCCTGGCTTCGCTGCCCAATCCCAAGACATCTTGCATAGGGATGATAGCTGTATCGGCGACAGACATCAAAGCCAGGCGGATGAAATCCCAGTTGAGCTCGTGCCCATCTGTGCCAAGATAGTTCAAGACAACCTGCTTCTCCCTCTTTTTCTCCTCCCTGCTCTGAGTGGTATCCTCTATTGCGCTACCCCTGAACCAGCCAATGGTTGTATTGTTGTCATGGGTGCCAGTGTACACTACGCAGTTTCGCGGGTAGTTGTGAGGCTTGTAATCATCAGCTTTGGGGTCACTGTCAAAGGCAAACTGGAGAACCCGCATCCCCGGAAAGCCGAGCTGGTCTCTAAGTGCGTCTACTTCTGGTGTGATTATCCCTAAGTCCTCGGCAATAATGGGTAGGGTGCCTAATGCCTTCTGCACGGCTTTGAAGAGTTCAACCCCCGGTCCGGAGACCCACCGCCCGTTCATGGCAGTGATATCTGTGCCTGGAACCTCCCAGTATTTCTCGAAGCCGCGAAAATGGTCCAACCTGATGATGTCCACCAAGGCATGTGTTGCTCGGAAACGCTCAATCCACCACGCATAGCCGTCCCTGGCCATTACATCCCAGCGATAGAGAGGATTTCCCCATAACTGTCCGGTCTTGCTAAAGTAGTCAGGCGGCACCCCGGCCACCACCGTTGGTTTACCACTGGTAGCCAGATAGAACACTTCTGGGTGCGCCCAGGCCTCGGCGCTATTAAGGGCAATAAATATGGCCATATCACCGATGAGCCTGATCCCATGCTCATTACAATACTTCTTTAGTTCGGACCACTGCTTAAAAAACTGATATTGTTGATATTTGTGGCAGCAGATTTCGTGGTCCAGCTTCTTGCTCCAGCGTTCGAGAGACTTCGGCTGCCGTCTTCGGATACCTTCCTCCCAGGTATTCCAGGCAGCGAGGCCATGAGCCTCTTTTAATGCCATAAACAAGGAGTAAGTTTCAAGCCAAGGAGTGTTCTGTTGACAGAAAACTTCGAATTGCTCCTGCTCACCTGGAGCAGCTTTCCTCTGGAAGGTCTCAAAGGACTTTTTCAACAAGGGCATCTTAAACTTGGTAACTGAGTCATAGTCAACCCTGTCTTTAGGGAAGGAAGGCCTATTCTCTAAGTCAGCAGGTTCCAGGAACTTATCTTCAACCAGTCTTTCCAGACTTATAAGTAGCGGATTTCCAGCGAAGACAGAAAGGCACTGGTATGGGGAATTGCCGTAGCCGGTGGGACCCAGGGGTAAAATCTGCCAAAGACACTGCCCAGTGCTAGCCAGAAAATCTACGAACTGATAAGCTTCCTTTCCCAAGTCTCCTATCCCGAATCGACCCGGGAGTGAGGTCGGGTGTAGTAATATGCCGCTTGCTCTGGGAAAACTCATGCTGGCTTGTCCCTTATCCGAGTCATTCAGGTCCGGGGTGGAAGAGTTGGCGATGTCACCGTGCTTTTGATTATCCACGACAGATTTGATATCTTGGAATTGTTGTTTACACCAGTATACAATAGGGCATAGCAGTAAACAATGCCTGTTGGTGGGATAGGGTGCGAGTGGAAAGAGGTTTTCCTATGCTGACGGGGGAGTAAAAATGCCTGAGGACTTAGCAACTTTGATTCTTGGTATTGACATTGGAGTCACCAAAATACTGACGGCAGTGCCCGACTCTCAGGGGAAAATGCTATCGCGCGACCACAGTATAACGCCAGCCCAAAAAGGCCATGAGGCGATTATCCAGTCTATTTTGGAGTCTGCGTCTCACTGTGAGGATTTAAAAAACACGATGGCCAGGGGCGGCAGGGTGAAGGTCAGGGAATAGGGGCGGCCATGCAATGGAATCGGCGCTGCTTCCACTCCACCCAGATTACCTTGACCAGTGCCTCCATATTCTCTGGCGTCGCTGTTTAATAGCTCTCTCCAGAACCCTGGCTGCGGTACGCCAACTCGATAGTTAAAATGAGTTGTGGGAGTGAAGTTACAAACGACCACAAGAAGATCGTCTGGTGAACGCCCTTTGCGCATTAGACTGACCACGCTGTGCTCGACATCATTACAGTCAATCCATTCGAAGCCTGCCTGTTCAAAGTCCAATTCGTAGAGAGCCGGCTGTCCCCGATAAAATCGGTTTAAGTCGCTGACCCACTGCTGAAGACCGGAATGGGGTAAGTATTGAAGCAGGTGCCATTCCAGGCTCTCGTCGTGTACCCACTCCCGCCACTGGCCAAACTCCCCTCCCATAAATAGGAGCTTTTTCCCGGGCTGGGCATACATGTATCCCAGAAGGAGCCTCAAGTTGGCGAACTTTTGCCAGTCGTCTCCGGGCATCCTTCCTAAGAGTGAACCCTTGCCATGTACAACTTCATCGTGGGAAAGCGGCAGGACAAAATTTTCGAAGAAGGCATAAATTAAGCGGAAAGTCAGGTTATTATGATGGTGTTTTCGATATATGGGTTCCCTGGTCATGTACTCAAGGGTATCATGCATCCAGCCCATATCCCACTTCAGGCCAAATCCCAGGCCTCCCAGGTAAGTTGGACGAGATACCATGGGCCAGGCAGTGGATTCCTCAGCAATGGTTTGTACATCAGGGCTTTCTTGATAAACCGCTTCATTAAAGCGACGTAAGAAGGCAATAGCTTCCAGGTTCTCCCGCCCGCCATACTTGTTTGGTATCCACTCACCCTCTTTACGGCCGTAATCCAGATAGAGCATGGAGGCTACTGCATCTACACGTAGACCATCGACGTGGTATTTGTCCAGCCAGAACAGTGCATTGCTAAGAAGAAAGCTTCTCACTTCGTCCCGCCCATAGTTGAAAATAAAACTGTTCCAATCGGGATGAATGCCCTGTCTCGGGTCACCGTGCTCATAGAGATGTGTGCCATCGAAATATCCCAGTCCGTGTTCATCATTAGGGAAATGAGAAGGTACCCAGTCGAGGATTACACCTATGTCATGCTGGTGTAAATAGTCAACAAGGTACATGAAATCCTGGGGGGTACCGTAGCGGCTCGTCGGGGCAAAGTATCCTGTTAACTGATAGCCCCAGGAGCCATAGAACGGGTGCTCCATTATCGGTAGAAACTCGACATGGGTAAATCCCAGCTGCTTCAGGTACTCAGCCAGCCTGGGAGCCAGTTCCCGGTAGCTAAGGTAGCGATTCCCCTCCTCAAGCACCCGCTGCCAGGAGCCCGGATGCATCTCGTAAATAGAAATGGGAGCATCAAGGGCATTACAAGCGCGTCGCTTCTCCATCCACGCCCGGTCTCCCCAGCTATAATCCAAGTTCCAGGCAATGGAGGCTGTTTTGGGAGGCGTTTCAGTACAGAAGGCAAATGGGTCGGCTTTCTCCACATGATAACCGCGGCGATGGGAGACGAGGTAATACTTGTAGAGTGTGCCCTTAGTCACACCGGGGATAAATCCTTCCCAGATACCGGATTGCCCTTTTGGACGCAGTGGATGGCTCGACTTATCCCAGTTGTTAAACTCACCTATAACAGAAAGCTGCTTGGCATCAGGTGCCCACACGGCGAAATAGGTTCCTTCCACTCCATCCACCGTTACGGGATGGGCTCCAAGCTTCTCATAAAGTCGATAGTGCGACCCTTCATTAAAGAGAAAAAGGTCGTCATTGGTCAGCATGCTTATGTCATAGCGCACTGATTGAGCATTTATCGTATCCTTTGAGGGCACCTCTTTTCCTTTGCCTTTTCCCTGTGTCATTTCTGGATAATGCCTCCTATTTGAATTGCTTTGCTTAACCGCATATACCGATTACTTAAGTATCTCGAAGAATATCTCAACAGCCGATGCTCATTCTTCAGCTTTCAGTAGTTGTAATATACCCTGAAGTGTCACCTTCAACCAGCGTGGACGATTATTCAGCTCATAGCCAATTTCA